>Ga0247821_10001170_pt1 | contig 14580 bp, 12 predicted proteins | sample 13C_Glycerol_Day_FD_192481 | JGI IMG/M metagenome (GOLD analysis project Ga0247821, IMG submission 192481) | Soil microbial communities from agricultural site in Penn Yan, New York, United States - 13C_Glycerol_Day14 | ecosystem: Environmental > Terrestrial > Soil > Agricultural land | place... | reverse complement strand
CGCTGATGCCGGTAGAACGCAAGCGGCGGCTCGCGGACCTGTTGGCCTGGCACGAGGTGCCCCTGATCGAGGACGACGTCTACGGCGAGCTGTACTTCGGCCTGCGCCGGCCGCCGCCCGCGAAGGCGTTCGACGGCGGCGGCTGGGTGATGCACTGCGGCTCGTTCTCCAAGAGCCTGGCGCCGGGCTACCGCGTCGGCTGGGCGGCGGCGGGCCGCTTCGCGCGCAAGGTGGAGGAACTCAAGCTGTCGAGCACGCTGTCCGTCGCGGTGCCGTCCCAGCTGGCCGTCCTGCAGTTCCTGAAGGAAGGCGGCTACGACAAGCACCTGCGGGCCCTGCGCGCGACGCTGGAGCGGCAGCGGCAGGTGGCGATGGAGGGCATCCACAAGCACTTCCCGTCGGCGGTGCGCGCCACGCAACCCGAGGGCGGCTACTTCGTCTGGCTGGAGCTGCCCGAGTCCGTGGACGCGCTGGAGCTGCACCGCCTGGCGCTGTCACAGAACATCAGCCTCGCGCCCGGCCAGCTGTTCTCGGCGGACCGCCGGTTCCGGCACCACATCCGCGTCAACTACGGGCATCCGAGGGAAGAACAGCTCGCCCCGGCGCTGAAGACGCTGGGACGGCTGGTGCAGGCGCTGGCGGAGCAGGCCCGCGCCTGAGCGGCCTCAGGCGGGATCCGCCTGCCGCGCGTTCTCCGCGTCCTGCATCTCGCGCCACAGGATCTTGCCGACCGGCGACTTCGGCAGCTGCGACATGAACTCCACGATGCGCGGGTACTTGTAGGCCGCCATGCGCTCGCGCGTCCATTCGATCAGCTGTTCGGCGGTCAACGCCGAAGCGTGGTCGTGCCGAACGACCAGCGCCTTGACGGTCTCGCCCCGGTAAGGGTCCCGGGTCCCGATGACGCAGGCCTCCTTGATGCCGGGATGCTGGTACAGCACGGCCTCCACTTCCGCGGGCCAGACCTTGAAGCCCGACGCGTTGATCATCCGCTTGGCGCGGTCGGTCATGAAGAAGTAGCCGTCCTCGTCCATGCGGCCGACGTCGCCGGTGCGCAGGTAGCGCACGCCGTCGATCTCGACGAACGCGGCCGCGGTCTCTTCGGGCCGGTTCCAGTAGCCCTGGAACAGTTGCGGGCCGCTGACGAGGATCTCGCCCTCCTCGCCTTGCGGCAGCGGCTTGAGCGTCGACGGATCGGCCACGATCGCCGTCGTGTCGAAGAACGGCACACCGAGGCACTGCCGCTTGGGCCGGTCGATCGGGTTGTTGTGCGTCGTGGCCGCCGTCTCGGTCATGCCGTAGCCTTCGATGAAGTCGATGCCCAGCGTCTCGCGCAGCTGCCGCCACACCTCCGCGGGCATGGTGGCCCCGCCCGCCGTCACCCGGCGCAGCGCACCGAGGTCGTGCTCCTTCAGGCGCGGATGCGTGAGCAGGTCGATGATGGCCGTCGGCGGGATCGCGGCGTGCGCCACCTTCTGGCCGCTCATCAGCTTCAGCGCCAGGTCGCGGTCCCAGCGCGGCAGCACGACGAGGGTGCCGCCGACGTAGATCGGCAGGTTCAGCGAATGCGACAGGCCGGCCACGTGGTACATCGGGGCCACGCACAGGAAGGCGCTCGCCGGCGGCGTCCAGTGCCACAGCGCCATGCCCGCGGCGTTGTGCATGAAGCTGCGATGGGTGTGCATGCAGGCGCGCGGCACGCCGGTGGAGCCCGAGGTGTAGGGCAGGCAGCACAGGTCGTCGGGCTGCGCGAGCGCCGGGCCGGGTCGCAGGTTCGCCGCCATCACGTCGCGCCAGGCGGCGTGGTTGCCGGGCGCGGTGAAAGGCTCGCGCAACCACGAGGGCAGCTCGTACGCAGGAGCCGGCGGCAGGTAGTCGGAATACGTCGCGACGATCACCTGCCGCAGTGCCGTGCCGGCCGCCGCGGGTTCCAGCTGCGGCAGCAGGTCTTGCGCGCACACCGCCACGCACGCACCGCTGTCCTGGAGGTAGTGCGCCACCTCGGGCGTGCGGTTCATCGGGTTGACCGGCACCACGATCGCGTCGGCGCGCAGGATGCCGTGGTAGGCGATCACCCACTGCGCCGAGTTCTGCAGGTACAGCAGCACGCGGTCGCCGCGCTTGACGCCCGCGCGCTGAACCAGCCAGCCGGCGAAGCGCTCCACTTCGTCCAGCAGCCGCGTGTAGCTGATGTCCAGGCCGAACGAATGGATGGCGGCGCGCTCGCCGAACCGCTGCGCCGAGATCTCCAGGTTGCGCGACAGCGTGTTGCGCGGCGCCTCCAGGTGCTGCGGCAGCAGCCGCGGCCAGTATCCGAATCGGCTCAAGGACGCGCCCTCAGGAGTTCAGCTTGATGCCGGCGTCCTTGATCAGGCGCGCCGTGAGGTCGATCTCGCGCTTGATGCGCGTCGCCATCTCGGTCGGGGACGTCGGCCAGGGATCGGCGCCCGCCTCGTGCAGCTGCTTGCGCACGCCGGGATCGCGCAGCACGGCGACGAGTTCGGTGTGCACGCGCTCCAGGATGGGCGCAGGCGTTTCCGCGGGCATCACCAGCCCGAACCACGAGTTGAACTCGTAGCCCGGCACGCCTGCTTCGGCCATGGTCGGCACGTCGGGCACGACGTCGGAACGCCTGGACCCGGTCTGCGCCAGCGCACGCAGGCGGCCCGACTGCACGTGCGGCTTGGCCGTGGTCCAGTCGAGCATCGCCGCCGTGAGGTGGCCGCCCAGCAGGTCCGTCGCGGCCGGGCTGCTGCCCTTGTAGGCCGCGTGCGTCATGTCGAAGCCGGCCATCTGCTTGAGCAGCTCGCCGGCCAGGTTCATGGCGGTGCCGGGGCCGGCGGTGCCGTAGTTGAACTTGCCCGGCTGCGCCTTGGCCTGGGTGATGAACTGCTTGAGGTTCTCGATGTTGCTCGACGCCGGCACGACCAGCGTGAGCGGGTTCAGCACCACCACGGAGACCGGCGCGATGTCCTTCGTCGGGTCGTAGGGCAGCTTGGTGAGCGTGACGCTGGACGTCAGCGCACCGGAGACGCCGAAGCCCATGGTGTAGCCGTCGGGCTGGGCCTTGGCCACCGCATCCACGCCGATCGCGCCACCGGCCCCGGCGCGGTTGTCCACCACCACCGGCTGGCCCAGGCGGGCGGACAGCGGCGTGGCGACGATGCGCGCGACGATGTCGGCCACGCCACCGGGCGGGAAGCCGCAGTAGAAGCGGATCGGCCGGTTCGGGTATCCCGGCTGGGCGAAGGCGCCCGCGCCGAAGGTCGAGGCGGCCACGGCGGCGGCTGCGCTGAGAACGGTGCGTCGTGTCGGCATGCTTTGTCTCCTGTCTTTGTCGGTGAACGGTCTCGGACTCAAGCGAGGGCGAAAGCCGGATAGCGGCCGTCGGACAGTTCGTCCCACGCCAGCTTCACGCGGTCGCCGATCCGCACCTCGCCGGGCCGGCTGCCCGGCAGGTTGCCGAGGATGCGGACGCCTTCCTCGAGCTCGATGAGCGCCAGCACGCAAGGCAGCCGGCCGTCGGCGCCCAGGCCCGGCGTGCGCAGCGCGGTGACCGAGTAGACGGTGCCCTGGCCCGACACCTCGCGCCATTCGAGGTTGCGCGAGCCCGTGTACAGGCTCACCGGCCGCGGGAAGTGCTGGAAGCGCCCGCTGTCCTTGCAGTACTGCAGCAGCAGCCTGCCTTCGCGCGTGCCCTGCCAGAAGGCGGCGCTGTCGACGTAGAGGTTCTCGCGCGGCAGCTTGCGCGGAGGGATCGTGTTCTCGCTCATGCGGCCTCCAGGATCATCGCCGCGCTGGTGGACCAGTTGCGGCCGTAGGGGATCACGCCGATGCCGGTGACGAGGGCATTGCGCGCGCCGGCCACCTGGCGCGGGCCGCCTTCGCCGAACAGCTGGCGCACGCCTTCCACCAGGTTGAGCGCGCCGCCCGCCAGCCCGGGCTGGCCCGCGGAGATCTGGCCGCCGCCGGTGTTCAGCGGCAGCTTGCCCTGGTGCGTGAGATCCGTGTCCAGGATGAACTGCGCGCCCTGCCCGCGTTCGCAGAAGCCCAGCTGCTCCAGCTGCATCTGCACGGCGATGGTGAAGTCGTCGTAGGGCTGGAACATGCGCACCTGCGCGGGACCCATGCCGGCCTGGGCGAACAGGCGCGGCGCCAGGTGGCCGAAGCCGCTTTCGGTGATGTCGGCGAGCGGTTCGCGTCCGTTGAAGTTGGTGATCTCGGCGAAAGCCGTGGGGATGGCCAGCTTCGACCAGCCGCGGCGCTTCGCCTCCTCCTCGGAGGTGACCACCAGGGCATTCGCGCCGTCGCAGAACATCACGCTGTCCAGCAGGCGCAGCGGATCGGCCACGACGCGCGAGGCCTTGTACTCCTCCAGCGTGAGCGGCGTGCGCAGCTTGGGCAGCGCGTTGTCGTTGAGGACGGCGTGGCCGCGCTGGACCATCGCGATCTTCGCGAGCGCTTCTTCCTTCAGGCCGTACTGGTGCGCGTAGCGGCTCATGAGCAGCCCGAACGCGGCGGGAGGCCGGCCCGCGGCCTGCGGCTCCTGGAACTCCGGACGCTGCGCGCCGAAGTCGGCGCGGTAGTTCGTGCTGGGCGCGTCCGCGGACAGCACGACCGCGATGCGGCAGCGGCCTTCGCGGACGGCGGACACGGCGCTCATCACGCCGCTGAGCGCGGAGCAACCGCCGGTCCCCGACAGGTTGAGCCAGGTCGGCGACAGGCCGAGGGCCTCGCACATGTAGGCGGCCAGGAAGGGGTTCGTGCCTTCGGAGAGCGCGGCCGTCACCGACAGGCCGTCGATCTCTTCCAGCGCCAGGCCCGACTTGGCCAGCAGCGCGGCGAGCGCTTCACCGGCCAGGTCGTAGGCACTGCGTCCGGTCTTCAGGCGGTTGGGGATCTCCGCGTAGTTCGCGATGGCGATCCGTTGCTTCGTCGTCATCTCTAGGCTCCCTTGAACTGAGCGGCGCGCTTCTCGCGGAAGGCGTCCAGGCCCTCGCGCCGGTCCTGCGTGAAGTACAGCAGGAAGGCGGCATCCGCCTCCATCGCCATGCCGTCGGCCAGCGACAGGTCGGTGCCGCGCTCGATGGCCGCCTTGCTCTGCATGACGGCGATGGGCGCGTTCTTCGCGATGGCGGCGGCGATCTCGCGCGCCTTGCCCAGCGCCTCGCCCGCCTCCACCACGTGGTTGACCAGGCGCAGCGCCTTGGCCTCGTCCGCCCCGATGCGGCGGCCGGTCCAGATCAGCTCTTTCGCCATCGCCTTGCCGACCAGCCGCGGCAGGGTCTGCGTGCCGCCGGCCCCCGGCATGATGCCGATGCCGGTTTCGGGGAAGCCGAACTTCGCGTTGCGGCCGGCCACGATCATGTCCGCCACCAGCGCCAGCTCGAGCCCGCCGCCGAGCGCGACGCCCTCGATCGCGCAGATCACCGGCTTGGTGTACGCGGGCAGTTCGCGGAACAGGCGCGCGAACCGCTTGCTGCGCTTGCGCTTGCGATAGAACTCGAAGTACCGGCCCTCGTCGACCTCGAACACCGAGGTGTCGATGCCGGAGCAGAACGCCTTCGGGTTGCCGGAAAGGATCACCGAGGTGATCGAGTCGTCGTCCTCCGCGGCGGCCATGGCGTCCATGATCTCCGCGGCGGTCTGCTCGCGCAGCGCGTTGAATTTCTCGGGCCGCGAGATCTCGATCTCCAGCCACCGCTCGTTGCGGGTTACCGCGATGTCCCCCGTGGCGGGGAATTCCTGTGTCATCCGTGGGTCGTCCATCTCGGGGGAATGGCGTCCGATGCTACGGACGATCGGGGCCCTCGATAGAATCATTTCCGGGAATGTCCATCCCGATTCCGGAACGATCCTCCATGGCAGACCCCATCGACCTCGGCGCCATCCTGCTGTTCCACGAAGTGGTGAAGGCCGGCAGCCTCAGCGCGGCGGCGGTGCACAACGACACGCCCAAGTCCACGCTCAGCCGCCGGCTGCAGCAGCTGGAGCGGCAGATCGGCACGCCGCTCCTGAAGAAGAACACGCGCAAGCAGGCGCCCACCGACCTGGGCCTGTCCATCATCGAGCACTGCGAGCGCATCGCGGCCGAAGTCGATGCGATCCAGCAGAAGGCGGCGCGCACCCGGACGGGCCTGAGCGGCACGCTGCGCGTGGCGATCCCGGTCGAGTTCGGGACCGCCTGGCTCGGCAAGGCGATCGCGGATTTCGCCAACGCGCACCCGGACCTGGCCATCGAGGCCAACGTCAGCGGCCGCAGCGTGGACCTGATCACCGAGCCGGTGGACCTCGTGATCACGTTCGGGCAGCCCAAGCTGTCCCGCATCACCCAGCGCCGCCTCGGCGCGGTGACGTCGGGGATCTACGCGAGCCCGGACTTCCTCAAGCGCAACGGCACGCCGCAGTCGTTCGAGGAGGTGGTCAGCAGCGATTGCGTGGCCACCGAGATCCAGCTGCAGGAAGGCGCCTGGCAGTTCCGCAACGCGGGGCGCAGGCGCGACCTGAAGGTGCACGCACGCCTGCGCGTGAACAGCATCCGGCTCGCGCGGGAACTCGTGGTGGACGGCGCGGGCCTGGGCCTGCTGCCGCACCTGATGTGCCAGCGGCACGTCGCGAGCGGCGCGCTGGTGCCGGTGATGCCGGAGTGGAACAGCCCGCCGATGCCGGTCGTCGCCCTCATGCTCTCGCGCACCAGCCTGCCGAAGAAGACCCGGTTGTTCCTGGACTTCGTGGCCAGGCAGCTCTCCGCGGCCAGCAGCGACTGACGCCCTGCGCGGGCTATGCAGCCCGCTGCCTATGAAGCAAATCCCCTAAGGGGCGCCGTTGCGTTCGCGACCAGAATCATTTTGAAACAGATGACTTCTGGCTGAATGCTCCGACCCATCAAAGGCAAGTCCGATCCGGCGCTCCAGCGTGGCTTCACGCTGATCGAGCTGATGGTCGCCGTGGCGATCGTCGGCATCCTCGCCGCCATCGCCTACCCGTCGTACGCCGACCACGTGCGGCGCGGCAAGATCGCCGCCGCCCTGGGCGAGATGAGCGCCGCGCGGGTGCGGCTGGAGCAGTACTACCAGGACCACCGCAACTACGGCAGCAGCGCCACCGGCTGTGGCGTCGCCCTGCCCAGCGCGCCGGGCTTCGCCTTCGGCTGCGCGTGGGGGCCGGGCGGCACCTCGCAGTCCTTCGTCCTGACGGCCACCGGCCAGGAAAGCATGGCGGGCTACGTGTACACGGTGAACGAGGCGGACCAGCAGGCCACGCCGCGGTTCGAGGGCCAGGCCGTCAACGCGGCCTGCTGGATCAAGCGCCGGGGCGACGCATGCTGAAGCGCCAGCGCGCGCGCGGCGTCACCCTCATCGAGCTCTTGATGGCGCTGGTGGTGCTGGCCATCGGCGCGACGCTGGCGGCGCCGAGCATCGCCAGCATGATCGCCTCGCGCCGTGTGCAGGCGCTCGGCCAGAGCCTGCTCGACGGCCTGCAGACGGCCCGGGCCGAAGCCGTGCGCCGCAACGTGCGCGTGCGATTCAGCCTGCGTACCGACGGCCCCGGCTGGACCGTGACCGACGCGGCCTCCGGCACGCGGCTGCAAGGCGCGAGCGACCCCGACTGGTCCGCCGTGCGCGTCACCTCCTCCAACGCCGCGACCAGCGTGGACTTCCTTCCCAACGGCCTGCGCCAGGGCGGCCTGCAGATCGAGCAGCTGACGATCGCCAGCGCCGACCCCTCCGAGAAGACGCAGCGCCGCATCAACGTGTTCGGCGGCGGGCTGATCCGCCTGTGCGACCCGCTGGTGACGGCGGCCAGCGACCCGAGGGGCTGCTGATGCAACGCGGCTTCAGCCTGGTCGAGGTGCTGGTGGCGATCGTGGTGTTCTCGCTGGGCGTGCTCGGGCTGATGAAGCTGCAGACGACGGCGGTGCGCATGTCCACCGACGCGCGCCAGCGCGCCGAAGCCACGTTCCTGGCCGACCAGCTGCTCGCACGCATGCTGATCGCGGACCCGTCCACCGCCGCCAGCTTCGCGCACAAGCCCGACGGCACCGTCTCCTGCGCACCCACCGGCGCGGCTTCCACCAACGCCGTGGTGACCGAGTGGCTGACGCAGGTGACGGCCACCCTGCCGCGTGCCGTCGCCGCCGAACAGCAAGTGGTCGTGTCCACCGGGGGCGCCGCCACCGACGTGACGGTGCGCCTGTGCTGGAAGAACGCGGAAAGCGACACGCCGCACCGGTTCGAGATCACCAACCGGGTGCAATGGCCATGAGCGTCCGCCGACAACGACTCCGGCAGGCCGGCTTCTCGCTGGTCGAGATGATGGTCGCCAGCGCGGTCGGCCTGCTGGTGGCGCTGGCCGTCGTCAGCGCGGTCGTCAGCGCGGGCCGCACGTACGCGACGGTGACGTCCACCGTGTCGGCGCAGAGCAGCGCGCAGATCGGCCTCTCGCTCATCGACCTGTCGGCGCGCAGCGCGGGCGCCGGCTTCTACGCCGCCGGCAAGCCGCTGTGCCCGACCTGGAACGCCTGGAACGGCACGGCGCTCGTCTCGAACGGCGCACGGCTGATGCCGGCCCGCCTCGTGGACGGCGGCGCCGACACCGCGTCGGACCGCATCGTGTTCACCGGCGGCAGCGGATCGCGCGCCCTGTCGGCGGCGCCGGTGATGGCCGCCGCGCCCGGCATGAGCATCCAGGTGAGCATCGGTGGCGGCTTCTCGGTCGGTGACGTCGCCGTGATCGGCGCGCCCGGCAGCGGCCAGCCCTGTACGCTGTTCGAGGTGACGCAGGCGCCCACCGTCGTCAGCGCCTGCGGCGGCAACGCCGTCGAGTGCCAGCTGCTGGTGCGCAATCCGAACAGCGGGCTCAATCCCAACCCGACCGCCTTCGCCACGCAGCCCACCTTCTCGTTCGACGGCGGCGGCGCCACCATCGGCCACGCCGCGGTGAGCCGCGTGGCCTCGTCGTCCGCCGGTTTCAGCCAGGACGCCTACGCCATCCAGTGCGGCGCGCTGGTCCGCTACAACGCCTTCCGCACCACCGCCCTGCCGCCCTGCACCACCAGCCCGCTGGCCTTCGGCGCCGGCGTGGACGCGATCGCGCCGGACATCGTGCTGCTGCACGCGCAGTACGGCGTGAGCAGTTCCGCCGCCAGCGACGTGGTGGCCCAGTGGGTGGACGCCAAGGGCGCCACCTGGGGCGGAACGCCGCTCGCCGACGACATCGCGCGCATCAAGGCGCTGCGCGTGGTGCTGGTGGCGCGTGCGCGCGAGCCCGACGGCAGCCAGGTCAGCGATCCCTGCACCAACACGGCCGGCGTGGTGAACACCGGGCCCTGTTCGTTCGAGGACGCGGCCGCGCCGGTGATCGACCTGAGCGCCGTGCCCGTGCCGGCCGGCCGCAGCTGGCGCAACTACCGCTACCGCGTGCACGCCGCGGTGATCCCGCTGCGAACCGTGATCTGGAGCGATTGATGCGAAGGACGATGCGACGTCCGCAACAACAAGGCATGGCGCTGCTGCTCGTGCTGGTGGTGCTGGCCATCACGCTGCTGGCCGGCATGGGCGTGCTCAAGGCGGTGCAGACCGGCAACTCGGTCGCCGGCAACTTCTCGTTCCGACAGGTCGCGCTGCAGGCGTCGGACCGGGCCGTGAGCGACGCGCTCGACGAGATCGCCAACCGGGTCGCCGGCGGTGCGGGCAACACCGCGGTCGCCCACCGCTACCTGGCCGTGATCGACGGCACGGTGGACGCGCTGGGCGTGCCGTCCTCGATCGACTGGACCGGCGTGTCCTGCTCCGACGAGAAGGGCGCGCTGATCGCGGACTGCACGCTGGACGATGGCGGCTTCCGCGTGCAGTACGTGGTGGAGCGGCGCTGCTCGGCGAGCCCCGACCTGGCCAACATCGCCGACATCCGCGCGCGCTGCGAACACGAGCCGAGCGCGGCTTCGGTCTCGGCGGCCACCACCGCCCTGCGCTACCGCGTGCTGGTCCGCGTGCGCGGGCCGCGCGGAACCGAAAGCTGGTTCGAGGCCGTGGTCAGCGGCCCGGCGACGACCTGAACGACGGGGGAGAAGAACGATGAAGCTGCAAGCCGCGGCCGCCGCGCTCTGCGCGATCGGCCTGCTGGGCGCCGGTCCCGCCGCCGCCCAGAAGATCGACGACGTGCCGCCGGCCGTCCAGAACAACGTCGCTCCGAACTTCATGTTCATGATCGACAACTCCGGTTCGATGAGCAACATCGTGCCGGCCGCGCCGTACGACCCGGCCGCCACCTACCTGGCCGGCTGCACCGGCACCTCGGTGGTGCCCGCGGGCACGTCGGTGGACATCCGCGTCTCGTCGGGCGCGGCACGCTTTTCCTACAACGGCACCACGTTCCGGCACACCACGGTGACGGGCAGCGAGCCGGCGCGCTGCTTCAACAACAACGCGACCTATGGCGCGCGCCTGCTCGCCGACAGCGGCTCCAGCAGTTCCCGCACGCCCGGCAGCTACCTCGACTCGGAGTACAGCGGCCACTACCTGAACTGGTATTTCGGCAACTACGGCGGCGCCACCACGGGCTGGTCCGACCGCAAGCGGGTCGCCACCGGCGCGGTGGAGAGCCGCATCGAGATCGCTCGCGAATCGGCCAAGACCGTGGTCGACGCGCTGCCCCTGCCCACCGGCACGCGCGCGGCCGTGCGGGTGGGCCTGAGCACCTACCGCTCCAGCTCGGACGGCGGCGCGCTGCGCGTGGCGATGGGCGACCTCACCAGCACCAGCCGCACGACGATCAAGGGCAGCATCGACGGCCTGGATCCGGCCGCCATGACGCCGCTGGCCTCCACCTTCGCCGACATCGGCCGCTACATGGGCACCGGCTACTCGGGCAACGTGGCCACCGCCAACGACAACTCGGTCAACATCGACACGCTGCTGCGGCTGGACGGCACCGACAACTCGGGGCGCAACGCCTGCCTGAGCGGCGCGCCCTCGTGCACCAGCAGTTCTTCGCCGAAGCCGATCCAGTACTGGTGCCAGCGCACCTCGCTGTTCGCGATGACCGACGGCCGGCCGCAGAACGACCGCGCCTTCAACAACAACTCGCGCGTGCGCGACTACGACGGCGACTGCTCCGGATCGAACAAGTCCAGCTGCGTGTCCAACGGCGCGCCGGGCGCCTGGGACCGCAAGACCGCGCGCACCTACGAGAGCGCCGGCTCCGACTACATGGACGACGTCGCCAAGCTGCTGTTCGACGTGGACCTGCGGCCCGACCTCGCCAAGCCGGCGCCCGCGCCCGGCGCCGCGGCGGCGAAGAACAACATCAGCACCTACATGATCGGCTTCGCCGACCCGGCGGTGCAGAACGACCCGCTGCTGATCAGCACCGCGCGCCAGGGCGGCGGCAAGTTCATCGCCGCGACCGACGGGCCGACGCTGGTCGAGGCCTTCCGCTCGGTGATCGCCGATGCGCTGGCCAAGGACGCGGCGGCCGCGGCGGTGGCCGTGACCAACGCGCAGATCGCCGCCGGCAGCGTGGGCTACGCCTCCAGCTACAACTCGGGCAGCTGGTACGGCGACCTGGAGGCCTACTCGCTGGACCTGGCCACCGGCCTGCAGAACGGGGCCACGCAGTGGTCGTTCCGCGACCGGCTGAACGCGCAGTCGGCGTCCAGCCGCAAGATCGTCTCGTGGAACGGCACCAGCGGCGTGCCCTTCACCACCGCCAACGGCAACGCCTTCCGCGCCACCACGCCCGCGCTGACCGACGGCGTCATCAACTACATCCGCGGCGACCGCACCGGCGAAGGCACGACCTACCGCGCGCGGACCTACCTGCTCGGCGACATCATCAATGCCGAGCCGGTGGTGGTGAACTACACGGGCGTGCCGGTGGTGTACCAGGCCGCCAACGACGGCCTGCTGCACGTCATCGACGGGCGCGTCGACGCTTCGGTGGCCACGCGCGGCCAGGAGCTCTGGGCCTACGTGCCGCGCATCGTCCATTCCAGGCTGCCCGGCCGCGCCGATCCGTTTTTCCAGCACGAGTACCTGGTGGACAGCACGCCGGCCACCGCCGAAGTGACGGGTGTCGGCACCGTCGGCCGCATCCTCGCGGGCGGCCTGGGCAAGGGCGGCGCCGGCTACTACGCGCTGGACGTCACCACGCCGACCGCGGCCAGCGAATCGGCCGCCGCGGCCAAGGTGCTGTGGGAAAGCAAGTTGTCCAACATGGGCTACTCGTTCGGCACGCCCCTCATCGTCAACACCGCCGAAGGCTGGCGCGTGGTGGTCGCATCCGGCTATCGCAACGACGCGGCTGCAGGCGGCACCGGCGGCGACGGCCGCGGGCATGTCTGGGTGCTGAACCCGGCCACCGGCGCGGTCGAGAAGGAGTTCGTCACCACCGCCGGGTCGGGCCTGGCCCACCTGGCGCGCCCCAACACCAGCAGCCCGGGCGCCGTGGTGCGCTACGTGTACGGCGGCGACCTCGGCGGCAACCTCTGGCGCTTCGACCTCAACGCGCCCACGCTGAGCACCCCTGTGCGTGTCGCGGCGGTCACCGCCGCCAACGGCAGCGCCCAGCCCATCACCGTGCCGCCGGTGGTCCAGCCGGTGCAGGGCAGCACCACCAGGATGTGGGTCTACTTCGGCACCGGCCAGTACTTCTCGATGGACGACGTGCCCGGCAGCGGCTCGACCAACGCGACCGCCACCCAGGTGCAGACGATTTACGGCGTGGTGGACGACACCGCCGCGGCCAGCCCTGCCCTGCCCGACATCCGCGGCAGCAACGGCAGCGCCTGCCCCACGGGCGGCGGCAACGGCGAACTGGTCTGCCAGTCGGTCACCGCGTCGGGCGGCGCGTACACCGTGAGCCACAACGCCGTGGACCTGAGCTCGCGGCGCGGCTTCTACCTGGACATCCCGCTGGCCGGCGGCCGCGTCAACACCCAGGCGGCCCTCACGAACGGCGGCTCGCTGGTCGTCGTGGTCAACCAGCCCTCGAACGCCATCTGCAACCCGGGCGGCACGAGCACCCTGTTCCAGCTGTCGGGCGCCACCGGCGGCGCGATCCCGAAGACGCACGGCGGCTCGCTGTATTTCGACGGGGTGTTCCCGATCGCGGACGCCTTGTCGAGCCGGCCGGTGATCGTGACGACCAGCTCCGGCACGCGGGCCATCGTGCGGCTGTCGGACAAGACGACCCAGAGCCGGGCGATCGACGAGACGGCGGGGACGGCGCCGGCGTTCCGGCGGGTTTACATGCGGGCGTTGAACTAGGGAACTGCGCCGCTGTCTGGGCTCAGCGCGTGATCACGCGGACGCGTTCCTGAACATCCACGCCGACGCCGGCCAAAGCGCGGCGAAGAGCAGCGTGACCGGTCCCGCGGATCCCATGCCGGCAGTGGCGGCGATCCCGGCGACCGCCACCTGCCCCACCGCCGTCGCGACCCACCGGAGCCTAGACGCCCCGGGCCGCCAACGCGCGATTGACCGTGGCCGCCAGCAGCCGGTGGCCCAGGGGCGTGGGATGGAAGCCATCCGAGAACGCCCACGTCTTCCACCCCGGCAAGGCCGCGTCGAGCGCGGCCGAGGTGCAGGTCTGCAGCGTCCAATCCGGCAGGCCGATGGAATTCGTGCCGGTCACGGGACAGGCCGCGTGCAGCGCGTCGGTCAGGCCGAAGTCGGAGGCGCGGGCGATCTGGTCGGCGACGGCCGTCCGCAGGTCGACCAACACGACGCGAGGATCATTCCCGAGCCGCCCTTGCAGCCGCACATTGAACGCGTCGATCGCCTCCCGCACGGCGTTGCGGGCGTTGTTGGCGTCCTCGGCGCCCTCCTCCTGCACCAGCCGCTCGAACGCCGAGCTGAAGCGCGGCGTGATCGTGAGGTCCGGCAGGTTCAGCACGGCCACGCGCGGCGCCCCGTGGTCCAGCGCATTCGTCGTGATCGAGTCGGCGAGCGCGTCCGCGGCTTCCTGCATGTACAGGTTGGCGCTGCGCGCCAGGCTGTTGTTGCCTCGGATGGTGTCCAGCAGGTCGCCCGTTTCCACGCGGCGCGCCAGGAAGGCGACGAAGGCGAGCGTCCCCGTGCGGCTGCCCACGCTGCCCAGGTAGCCCGCGGCGAGGTCGGACGCGTCGTTGGCGCCGCCTTCCACCAGCAGCAGGTCGCCGGCGCCGAAGCGGATCGCCGCGGCCGCATCGACCAGCTGGTTGCGGATGTTGCGTGGCCCGTCGCCGTCGAGGATGCGGCCGCCGCCGACCGCGAAGTTCGTGCAGCCGGAGTCGCCGCGCGGCACGACGCCGCCCGCGCCGTTGTCGATGTAGTGGCTGCAGCCGGCAGCCAGGCCGTGCGCCGTCGCCACCAGTTCCGGCAGCACGGGGAAGCCCACCGCGCTGGACGCGTCCTGCACCGTGAACTTGAAGCCGAAGGTGCCCACGTCGGCGAGGCTGTCGCCCGCGACGATGAGGCGGGACACGCCGGTCAGCAGGGACGCGGATGCGGCGGGCGCGGCAGCGGGGTCGGGTGTCGCGACGGACACCGGGTCCGGGGTCGTCGATGTCGTGGCCACGGCCGCATCGCCGCCACCGCC
>Ga0247821_10001168_pt1 | contig 14583 bp, 14 predicted proteins | sample 13C_Glycerol_Day_FD_192481 | JGI IMG/M metagenome (GOLD analysis project Ga0247821, IMG submission 192481) | Soil microbial communities from agricultural site in Penn Yan, New York, United States - 13C_Glycerol_Day14 | ecosystem: Environmental > Terrestrial > Soil > Agricultural land | place... | reverse complement strand
CCATTCCTCTGGCTTCTGGCGCCTTGGTCCAACAAAAAAGCCCGGACAGGCCGGTTAGTGGATTGCCCCTGAAGTAATCGTTTCTACCTGCCTATAGGTGCGCTGCAAAGCTACTTCTACTTCCGTGATTTTAACGCCGATAATCAACATTATGTCAAGTAGAATGAAACCCGGACACCAGCGGGCGAACCGGATTCTCCATGGAACTGCTCCTGTGAATGTTTATGAATCTTGTGAATCCTGTGTATTTCACAGCACAGCGCTTAGTGCCCTGCTCCCGGCTGAACCTGTCGGCTGGCGCTACTCGGCAGACGGTCGTTGTCGCTGCCGTTTCGTCGCCGACCGCTGTTCCTTTGCAACGAGGCGCCGGCGGTTCGAACCCCGGGTGGGTTTGGTCGCACGGCGTCGGGCAGGTTCGGGAGCGAGACCGCCTGCCACAAGGTCGGCGAGCTTGGCCAGGGCGATCTCCCGATTACGCAGCTGGGAGCGCCGTTCCGAGGCGGTCACGGTGATCACCCCTGCGACGAGACGTCGTCCGAGACGCGTGACCAGCATCATCCGCTGGTCTTCCGATAGCGCTGCAGACTCTACGACGCTCCACGACAGCTCAACGCGGCTGTCCGAAGTGTTGACGTGCTGACCGCCCGGCCCTGACGAACGGGAGAACCGCCAGCTGAGTTCCGACGAGGGAATCGTAAGCGCGGGTGACACCTCCAAATCCATACAACCAGCGTTGCACACTATGGGCGCCAACCAATCCCCCGCAGCTCCCCCGCAGCGCCCAGGCTCAAAGCACTGGCCCTCGTCCGCCGCATCCCTGGCGACTCTGCTTGGCGCCCTGATGAGCCTCAGGGGTTGTCCCTGATGACCGTGCGTGTGGGGCCATCCGGGTCGGCAAAACTTTGGGCCGGCTGGTCAGCGCCGCGACGAGGGTTCGCCCGGAACCCGGCCCAGAAAAACCTCGCGCATCCTCTGGCATGAGCGCCCGCCAGCAGATATGGTAAGCATACTGATGATTAGTTGACCTCTCGTCAGTCCCCAAATCCAGTCAAAGGAGACATCGTGAGCACCAAGGTTGAAAAGCGAATCCTGGTCAACGTTCCGGTGAGCGTGGCCTATAACCAGTGGACCCAGTTCGAGGAGTTTCCCCACTTTATGGGCGGCGTGAAGAGCGTTAAACAGCTCAGCGACGACCGGCTCGAGTGGATTGCAGAAATCGCCGGGGTGCGCCGGCAGTGGCAGGCCCGGATCCTCGAGCAGATTCCGGACCGGAAAGTAGCGTGGGCCGCCACAGAAGGCGCCACCAACGCAGGGTCGGTGTCCTTCGAGGACCTGGGCGGCGGGCAGACGTCGATACAGCTGTCCCTTGAATATGAACCCGAAGGTCTCGTGGAAAAGGTGGGCGACAAGCTCAATATCGTGGACAAGCAGGCAGAAAACGACCTCAACCGCTTCAAGGCCTTCATTGAAGATGAGGGTTACGCGACAGGCGCCTGGCGCGGAACGGTCAACGAAGGTACCTCTACGGGTACGCCGGGAGTTGACGCGGCGGCCGGCTCGCGGGGAGACAGCGGCAAGGCTGGCGTTTCCGGCAAAGTAGTCGCCGGAGTCGGGCTCGCCGCCGCTGCCGCCGCAGGCGTCGCGGCAGCAACGGGCCACAAAAATCCCGACGCCGACACGGCCGTAAAAGCTGCACCGCCCACAAGCGTGCCTCCCACCGGCACGACGGGCAGCGTCTTCCCGGGTGAGGGACTCCCCCATGACGCGGGCCGGGCAGCGAACGAGACGGTTGGCAGGTCCGACGCGAAGCCCTTCGACCAGACCAATGGTCTCGTTGACTTCGAGGGCGACTCCGACGGAACGGCGCAGAGCGACACCGCCAGCGCGGGCGAGCGCGAACGACGGCTAGGAGACCGGCCGGGCCCTGTCCCACCGGTCGGAGGAGGACTGGGGCAGCACTGACGCCCCGCCCGGAGGCCGGCCCGACCGTTCCACGGAACGGCCGGGCCGGCCTCATAACTCGACCTCATGTCCCGGAGTTTGACACCGGGGCAGCCCTTTGCCTCATTCACCGCCGCCGGGTTCGGTCCTGCCGCTGCGGATCCGGTCCACAACGGCGGTAGTGGAATGATCCGCTACGTAATCGAGGATTGCGACCCGGCCCCCGTAGTTCTCCACGGCGGCCGTTTCCGCCAGCATCCCAGGAGTGTAGTCTCCCCCTTTGGCGTAGATCTCAGGCCGGATCTTCTGGATCAAGGGAATAGGCGTGGGGGTGTCGAAGACGGTGACGTAGTCCACGCAACTCAGCGCGGCGATCACGGCGGCCCGGTCCGTGATGTCGTTGATGGGTCGTCCCGGGCCTTTGAGCCGCCGGACGGACTCGTCGCTGTTGAGCGCCACCACCAGAACATCACCCAGTTGCTTGGCCTGATTGAGGTACCGGGTGTGGCCCCGGTGCAGAACGTCGAAGCAGCCGTTCGTGAGGACAATCCGTTGTCCCTGCTCGCGGTGCCGGCCGATATGCGTTGCGAGTTCGCCGGCGTCGACGGCGTTATCCAGGAAGCCTTCCAGGTGCCGGCACAGGTCGTCTGTGCTGCACACGGAGGTCCCGGGACGGTGGACGGCAATATCTGCCGCGGCCTGGGCAAGGTCCACGCAGGTGGTCAGGGGCAACGAGGCGGTCCGGGCCAGCGTGAGTGCCGCTACGAAGGTGTCACCGGCCCCGGAGGCCTGCTTTTCCTGGACCGGCCGCGCCCAGGTCCGGTGGACGTCCCCAGACCTGGGAAGCAGGACAGATCCTTCGCGGTCCAGTGTGACAACCACGGCACCGGCACCGGCCGCTGCGAGCAGCTCCTGGCGATGGTCCACGACCACGGTCGCCCGCGCTGGTTCGGCATCGAACTTCAGCCCGAGCATGTTGGCCGCTTCCATTGCGTTCGGCGTGGCAAGGTCGGGTTTCACCCCGGCCCAGGTGTGAGGTTGGTGTGCGTCCACGACCACCAGCACTTCCGACCGTATCGGGAGAAGATCCACCAGCCTGCTCCGCACCGGTCCATCGAGCGTTCCGGCGCCGTAATCGCAGACCACGACGGCCTGCTGGTCCAGAAGTATCTCCTGGACGGACCGTGCCAGCGACTCCAGGGCCCCTGATGGTAGTCCGCGCTGGACATCGTCCACGCGGAAGAGCACCTGGCCGCTGCTGCTGATGCGGGTTTTGGTGGTGGTCGTTACGCCGGGCACCTGACGGACGTGGGCTGTGTCCACTCCTGCACCGCGCAACTGTCGTAACAGCTCGGCCGCGGCCTCATCGCATCCGGCGATTCCGGCGAGTCGTACCTTTGCCCCGAGGGCGGCGAGGTTCATGGCCGTGTTGGCCGCTCCCCCTGGCGCGAATTTTCGCTGGTTGATTTCCACCACCGGGGCCGGCGCTTCCCGGCACAGCCTTTCGATCGACCCGGACCACCACCCGTCCAGCATGACATCTCCGATGACGGCGATTGCTGGCCGAGTCGAGGCCAGCCGCCTGGGCAGCCATTCGGTCAGGCCCCGCTGCTCCGCCAGTGGAGGCCCCTGGAAGGGGTCGCGTCCCTGCCGCTGGGGCCGCTTCACTGCTTCTCTGCCTTCGAGCTGTTGCCGGTGTCCAGGGGCCGGAGCGGCGCCACTACGTCCACCGACGCAAAGACCATAGTGCGGACAATCGCTGACATGTTCGTCCCTCCCGTTGCGGGGTCCCAAGCCGTTAGTGGCAACGGGAGGCCCGCCGGCGCCCTTGCCGGTAGTTCAGGCCTCCCTAGGTAGTCCCGTACCCCGGTGCGGTGGCATTTACACCCCGCCCCGGGTCAATCCAGGTTCCGGTCTGCAAGCGGAAGCGCGGTGTCACTATGGCACGTGCCTGCTGGTGGCCAAACACGGCCGTCGGGTCTTAGGGTTGCCCAACGAGATGGGCACCGGACAGACAGGACCCCGCAGTGGAAGAGCTCAACGCGGCATTCGAAAGCGGCAGCCCCAACGGCTGCGGAGTGGGACCAGTGCTGGAAAAGTTCCCCGGCGTCTCAAGGATCGCGGTTCTGCGCGGAGGCGGCATGGGGGATCTCCTGTTTGCCTTGCCGGCCATATCCGCGCTGGCGGCGGCCTATCCCGGGGCCAGGATTACCCTGCTCGGCACCCCGGGCCACGCCGAGCTGCTGGCCAACACGCTCTCCCCGGTCAGCGAGGTGCGGGTTCTGCCAGTCTCGGAGGGCCTCAGGCCCGGAACGGCTGACCCGGCGGCGGTCGAGGAGTTCTTCGTGTCCATGGAGCATGAGGAATTCGATCTGGCCGTTCAGCTGCACGGCGGAGGACGATTCTCCAATCCTTTCCTGCTGCGCCTGGGAGCCCGTCACACTGTGGGCTCCCGGACAGAAGATGCTGCGCCGCTGGAGCGAACCATCCCCTACACCTACTACCAGCACGAGCCCCTTCGCGGCTTGGAAGTTGTCGGGCTGGCCGGCGCTCCCCCGGTCTGGCTGGAGGCGCGGCTGAGGCCGCTGGAGAGGCACGCTCCCGTCGTCGATGAGCTGCTTCAAAGCAACATCCACAGCCACGCGACACCTGTCGTGACCATACATCCGGGCGCTACCGATCCCCGCCGTCGCTGGCCTGCGGAACGTTTTGGCGAAGTCGCTGCGGCCTGCGCCGGCGATGGCTGCCGTGTGTTGGTGGTCGGCACCGCGGAGGAGCGGCAACTGGCGGGCGAGGTCGTGGCGGCCGCCAGTTCGGACGGAGTCGTTTCCGTGGCCGGCGAACTCGGCGTCGGAGCCCTGGCGGCGTTGTTGGAAAGATGCGACGTGCTGTTGGGCAACGACAGCGGACCCCGGCATCTGGCCCAGGCCCTGGGCACCCCCACGGTGGGCCTGTTCTGGGTGGGGAACCTTATCAACGCCGGCCCCTTGGGGCGCAGCCAGCACCGGATCCACCTGTCGTGGGCAACGCAATGTCCGGAATGCGGAGCCGACATCACCCAGGTGGGGTGGACTGCGGCCCGCTGCGAGCACGACACCTCCCTCCTGGCGGGAATCAATGCGGCGGACGTCTACCGGGATGTGCGGCTGTTCACGGCCACGAGTCCTCCTGCGCATGGCAGATGAGCAGTTCGCGGATCTCGCAGCCCTGAGGCTGCGAGAGAGCGAATATGACCGCCTGGGCCACCCTGGCCGGATCATTCAGGCGCGAATCATCCTGGGGCTTGTATTGCTCGGCGCGGTCATCGAAGAACCGCGTCTTCATCCCGCCCGGAATCAGCGTGGTCACCCCGATCTCCGTGCCGGTCTCCGCCGCGAGCGCTTGGCTGAACCCGATCACGCCGAACTTGGACGCGCAATAGGCTGATGCCTCCGGCAACGCCCGTTTGCCCAGTGTGGAGGCCACTGTGATCACGCGGCCACCGGAGGACTTGAGGTAGGGCAGGGCGGCCCGCACAAGGGAGACCGTTCCGAGAAGGTTGACGAAAATCACCCGTTCCCAGTCGTCTGCGGGGACGTCCTCGAGCTTCCCGCACCGGTCAATCCCTGCCGCCGTCACCACGGCGTCCAGCCCGCCCAGGGCCTCCGCCGCCTGTTTGACCGCCGCCGTCACCGCTGCGCGGTCCGCGACGTCCACCTCGATGGCCTTTGCCGCGGACACGTTCCGGACGTCGCGGTCGAGGACGAACGGCGTGCCGCCGGCCTCGAGGACGGCGTCGACGACTGCGGCGCCGAGTCCTGATCCCCCGCCGCTCACCAACACCCGTCCGGCACCGGAGAGGTCGGGAGACGTGAATTTCTTCATGATGTTCCTTTCTTTTTCCCGGCCAGAGTCCGGCCGGTTGACTTTCGGGACTTGTCGGTAGGCTGCTTTCGTTCAGCCCACCCGGGCCAGCGCGTCCGCGAGGAGGGACGTGGAGCGCACGGGGTGGTAGGGAACGACGAGGCAGCGGCCGCCCCAGCTCTCCACCAGCGCGGTTTCGGGCAGTTGGGTCACGTCATAGTCGCCGCCCTTCACCCAGATGTCCGGGCGGAGCCGGTCAAGCGTCTTTTCCGGGGTGTCCTCATCGAAGACCACGACGGCGTCGACGCTCTCCAGGGACAGCAGCAGTTCCGTCCGGTCCTGCTGGCCGATGATGGGGCGGGTGGCCCCCTTGATCCGGCGGGCAGAGGCATCGGAGTTCACACAGACGACCAGACAGTCCCCCAGGCTCCGGGCAGCCGCGAGGGTGCGGGCGTGCCCGGCGTGCAGGAGATCAAAGCACCCTCCCGTCGCCACCACGGTTCCGCCGACCGCCTGAATCCGGCGGACCAGGGTCAGCGCGTCGGTTCCGTTGAGCGAAAACGGCCGAAAAGGCGGCGCCGGAGGCAGGGCAGCGACGCCGCCCGCTGCCAGGAACGAGGCAGCTTCCTCGACCGCACGGCGGCAGGCCTCCTCAAGGTCGCTTCCTGTCATGAGATGGGCTGCGAGGCTGCCAGCCAGCCTGTCGCCCGCACCGCAGGCATCGGCGACGGCGGTGCTTGGCGCGGGGATCAGAACCGCTGCCGGTGCCGAAGCGCGGACAAGGGTCGCTCCGAGCCCGCCCTGCGTGACCAGGACCGCGTTGCTCCGCCAATGCCGCAGCAGCGTACCCGCCATGCCAGGCACACCGGGAGGCGGGATCGGCGCCCCGGCCGTGACGGCTGCCGCGGCGGCGCGGGCCTCGGCAAGGTTTGGTGTTACGACGGCGATACCGGGCACGGGATCGGCCCCGGCCGGGTGTGGGTCCCAGACGACAGGAACGTTCCGGGCGAGGCGCGCAATCATTGCGCGCAGCGCAGGGTCGAACGTCAGGCCCCGGCCGTAGTCCGCCACGATGAGGGCTTCGGCCCCCTCGACCGCCTCCAGCATGTCCTGCGTCACTTCGGGCGCGGGACGGCCCTGGCAGCCTTCATCGAATCGGGCCACGGGGTGGCCGTCCGCCCGGAGCCGGGTCTTGACCGGCGTTGGGGCCCCCGAGTGCCCTGCGACCACAGTGATGCCCGCCAGCTCCCCAAGGAGCCGGCGGCCCGGGTCGTCCCTGCCAAGTGCGGTCACAAGGCACACTTGGTGTCCGTCGCCTGCAAGCATCCGGGCCACGAGGCCGGCACCTCCAGCTCTCCCCCTGGCGTCCGCGACGTCGACGACCGGGACGGGTGCGTCCGGGCAGAGCCGGGTGGCCGTGCCGTCGAGGTCGACGTCGAGCAACACATCACCGACAACGACGATTTTCATGACCGCGCCCCCTGCCGCACTCCCCGGAGGCTCAGGCGGCTGATCTCGGCGTCGAAAGCCCGGCAGATGGCATGCAGGGCAATCAAATGGCACTCCTGGGCGTTGGCGGCGGGCCCTTCGATGGCGATCGTCTCGTCGCAACTAAGGGACAGCGGGTTCGGACCCTGTCCGGTCAGCGCCCACGTGGTGACTCCCATCCGGGCCGCGGTTTTGGCGGCCCGCAGAAGATTGGGGCTCTTGCCGCTGGTGGAGAGCAGCAACAGGATGTCCCGGGGGCGGCCGTGCGCCCGGACCTGGCGTGAGTAGAGATCCTCAAATCCATAATCATTGGCGATGGCTGTCACGGCTGAGGTGTCGGCGTGCAGGGAAATGGCGGAGAACGGCGCCCTTTCGCCGTCGAAGCGGCCCACCAGCTCCGCCGTGAGGTGTTGGGCCTCTGCCGCCGATCCCCCGTTCCCGGCGGCGAGCAGGCGGTTCCCGGCCAGGAGGCGCCGGGCGAGTTCCGCGCCCCAGGAAGCCAGTTGCGGGGACTGGCTGCGCAGCGATTCCAGCGCCGGTAAAACATTTCGCAGATGGGCCTCGACGACGGCCGCGTGGTCCGGCCCGGCCAAGCCACCGACGCTCGTGACACTCGCCGGCGCCTTTGCAGTCCGCGGCGCGAACGGTACCGGCAGTTGCGCACCAGTAAGGGGAAATTCGGCGCTCACAGTGCTGCTCCTTCCACGGGACGGAGCCGGTCGCGTGGGTCACGCCGCCGCCCTGCAGCAACTCCGGTGAGCGTCTGGAAATACGCCTTCTCGGTTTCGGCGGCCACCCTGTCCCAGCTGTAGCGCGACCGGGCGCGCTGCTGGCCGGCGCGGCCGAGATCCTGACGCAGCCTCCGGTCGGCCAGCAGCCGGGCGAGGGCCCCGGCGGTGGCCTCCGGACTCCGGGGCGGGACGTGCAGCCCGGTGACCTGGTCCACCACGGTGTCCCGGAGACCGCCCACGGCAGCGGCTACCACCGGGATGCCGCAGGCCATGGCTTCGAGGGGGACGATCCCGAAGGGCTCGTACCACGGCGTGCAGACGACGGCGTCCGCGCTGCGGAAAATGCCCGGCATAGCCTCGCGGGGCACCTGTCCCCGGAAGGTGACCTGCTCCCTGACGCCCAGTTCTTCCGCGACGGACATCAGGCGGCGGGCTTCAGAGTCTGTTTCGGTTTCCGAGGCGTCACCGCCACCGCCGACAACAAGGAGTTCGACGTCGGGAAAGCCTGCGTCCCGGAGCAGGGCCAGGGCCTGGATGACCACGTCGACGCCCTTCCGGGGCACGAGGCGTCCGACGGAGAGTATGCGGTGCGTCCGGTCGCGCTGGTCGGCCGGCCCGGAACCCGGAAAGAGGTCCAGGTCCACCCCGCACGGGGCTATCGAGATCCTCTCCGGCGGGATATCCATCGCCTTCAGCTCAAAGACTTCGTCGGAGCAGGTCGCGATGATTCGGTCGGCGCTTCGGCCGACAGATGGCTCCAGCCAGCGCCGCGCGGCCGGGCTGGTATCCGCCATGCCTTGGTGGCGGCGTTTCACTGTGCCCAGCGCGTGGAATGTCTGGACCACGGGGATCTGGACGCCAGCGGACCCCTGGCGGACCGCGGCGAGGGCCGCCAGGCCCGACATCCAGAAGGGCCCGTGAACTAGGTCTGGTGGCCGGCGCTCCCAGTCGCGCGAAATTCCGCTGGCCAGCTCTCCCATGAAGGGCAGAAGTTCGTCCTTGGGTACGTGCCTCGACGGGCCGGCCTGGATGTGGACCACTTCAACGCGTGGGTGGATTCTGATCCTGCCCGGGAGGTTGTCCGCGTCCCGCCTCGTGTAGACCGTTACGTAGTGACCTCGTCTCGCCAGGGCGGCTGACAAGGCCGCCACATGGACGTTCTGGCCGCCGGCGTCGACTCCGCCGAGGGCCGCCAGCGGGCTGGCGTGCTCGGAAACCATCGCAACTTTCACTGACTCTTCCTTTCTTGAGGTGGAAAGACGAGCCGTCCGGACCGGAAACGCGGCTCGGTCAACTCCTCCAGCAGGGCATCCCAGGCAGCCAGGAAAGCGGGCAGCCCGTAGCGGGCCAGAGCGACCTCCCGGGCAATCCCGCCACGCCGGCGCGCTTCCTCCGGGTTCCCGATGAGCTCACGGGCGGCACGGACCAGTTCACCCACACTGGTTGATACCGCACCCGCTTCCGGCGGGACCGCCCGGACCGCTTCCGTGGTCGCCAGTACCACGACGGGCATGCCAAGGTGCATCGCTTCGAGAAGGGCCAGGCCCAGGGAGGTCCAGCGGAAGGGATGGAGGTACACCCGGCAGCGCGATATTTCACGGTGCAATTCGTCCATGGGCAGGTCCCCCCGAACCGTGAGCCTTGGCGGCGCAAGACCCACGGCGTCAGCTAAGCCGTTGCTGCCCATGCCGAAGATCTGCAGGGGCGCTGCCTCAGCAAAGCGGCCCAGGAGGTCCGTTCCGGCGACCCGCCCCCGCCGTACCGGCTCGTTGACGACGGCGGCAAGTTCCGGAATCTCGCCGCTGTAGGCGCGGCCGGGATCAGGGACACCGTGTTCGATCACGAGCGTTCGCCCGGAGCCGTTATCCCAAAACAGCTCATTGAAATGCGTCACGTGGACCACCGGGATGGATTGCTGGTCGGCCAGCGGGTGGATCGAGTTCGGCACGTCCCCGCGAGGACTGTTGTGTTCCACATAGGCGGCCGGCAGATCCTTACCGGGCCGGCGGCCCAGCACGCGGGCCACCTCCGCCACTTCCTCCGGACGCTGGAGGACGACGGCATCCACACTGTCAGCATCGAGTGCATCAAGCCGTACTTCACGGACGGAGGAGGGCCAGGGGCGACCCGCACGGCCCAGACCCCAGGGACCGTGCCCGGGGAGAACCGGCAGGAGGTACTCGTGGGTGCCCCGTACGAACGCATCAGTCCAGGAGCCATGCACATGCCAGAGAAGAACTCTCATGGGTGCCGAACCTTCCGCCGGGTGGACAGCGAGGTCACTCCGCTGATGAGTCGTTCCACCGCGTCCACGAGTTGTTCGGGAGCCACGGACGACAGGCACGGGTGCCCCGCGACCGGGCACTCCGTTGCGCGGCTGAGTCTGCAGGGCGCAGTCTGATCTCCGAGGATTTCCAGCGGCACGCCATAGGGTGCCCAGCGGACCGCAGGCACCACCGGGGAGAACAGGCATGCCACGGGTGTTCCCACCGCGGCCGCGAGGTGTGCCGGCCCGGTGTTTCCGGTCACCACGGCCTCGGCTCCAGCGAGCACCCCGGCCAGGGTCTTCAGGTCCGTGCGCCCCCCGAGGTCCAGTGCGGAGGGACCCGCGACTGTGGCCGTCAACCGGGTTTCGCCCCGGCCTCCGGTCACCACTACGCGGTGTCCTGCTCCTTCGAGCAGTTCCACTGCCGCCGCATGGTGCAGCGGGGGCCATGCCCGTGACGCGGCGGCGGTCCCGGGGTGGACCACAACGTAAGGCTCCTCCCCCACCAGGGGGCGCACATCGGGATAGTCCTGGACCCGGAGCTTGCCGTCATCCCCCGCGGGCAGCCGGAAGCCCGCTGCCTCCGCGATGCCCAGGGCACGCTCCGCTTCCGGCTGATCTTCGGGAAAATCCTCGCCCGGCCGCAACCGCACGTCCAGCAAGCTGCCGGCATAGTCCGTGGAGGCTCCGGTGATACGGTCCACGCCCGCCAGCCGCAGCAGCAGGGCCAGCGGCAGCGGGGACTGATGGAACGACGTCAGGACGACGGCTTCGTGGACCCTCGACGCCCTGACGAACGAGGTCAGAATCTCAACGTGGCCGTTGTCGAGGCTGGGCGCGGGCTTCACGATCCACGGGCAGCGCCAGCTGAAGACCTCCGAAATGCCGGGGAGAAGCGAAGCGGCAGACTCCCCGTCCGGGCCGCACAACATGATGACGTCGTTGGGAGCACCGCCATCGGGTCGCCGCCCGAACGCCACGGCGCGGACCGCCGGCCCGGCCAGCAGGACATCGCCAACGCCATCAAGCCGGGCAACCAGCACGCGGCTCACGGGACGCCCCAGCTGGCCGGCGCCTTCAACAGGAGGCTCACCGCGGAACGAAGATCGTCAGCAACTTCGGGAGCAGCCTCAACCTCAGCAGGCAGGGTCAGCGCCGTGGGGACCATCACGCCACGGACCCCCGCCGCGTGGGCAGCCTCGACGTCGCTTCCGATGTCACCGACATAGGCTGCCTCACCGGGCACTATTCCCAGCCGCCGGCAGGCCCGGCGGATCAGCCCTGGCGCCGGTTTGCGGCAGGTGCATCCGTCCTCGGCCCGGTGCGGACAAATATCCCAAACATCGAAGGGGCCCAGCAGCTGCTCAATCCGAAGGTTTACTGCCGCGACCTGGTCAACGGTCAGAATGCCGCGCCCAATTCCGGACTGGTTGCTCAGGACACCTGTGGCGATGCCGCGGGATCTCAGGCGATCCAGCACCTCCCTCGCCTGAGGCATTGGGTGCACCCGGGCAGGATCGCCGTTGTAGGGCACATCGCGGATGAGGGTGCCGTCCCGGTCGAACAGGACAGCTCTCAGCGGCAGTCCAGCAGAAGGTTCCATAACTGGCTTGTTCCCCGATGACGCCCCGGCTAAACACCCAACGGGTACGTCTCCGGACTAAACTCCGGAATCAGACGACGAGGAAGGGCAGCCACAGTGGGCACATTCGGGGATGAAGGAAAACCGGTGCTGCTGGTCCTCCGGGCGCTCAATCTCGGCGATCTCCTGGTGGCCGTGCCGGCCCTGCATGGCCTCCGGCGGGCGTACCCACAGCACCGGCTCCTGTATGCGGCGCAAGGCTGGCTCGAAGATGCCGTGGCCCTGGTGGGCGGATTCGAGTTGCTGCCAACCCATGGGCTGGACAGGCCTCTGGCGCTGGAGCCCGGGGCGGTGGACATCGCCGTCAACCTTCACGGCCGCGGTCCCGAAAGCCAGTTCCGCATCGAAGAGCTTCTGCCAAATGCAACCATCTCCCATTCTTCGGAGCGTTCCGAGGGGCCACCGTGGGTGGATGGCATCCATGAGCGTGTGCGCTGGACGACGCTGTTGCAGTGGCATGGAATCGACGCCGACCCACAGGACTTGTTCCTCGCCACGCCCGACGCCCCCGCCGAGCACCCGGGGGCCACCATCGTTCATGTGGGTGCTGGCTACGGCAGCCGGCTGTGGCCGGCAGATCGCTTCGCCGAGGTCTCCCGGCGGCTGCGGAAGGACGGCCACACCGTGGTCTTTACCGGGAGCGCGAGGGAAAGGGGACGGGCCATGGACGTTGCCGACCGGGCCGGGGCAGGGGCCCCCTCGGTCCTTGCCGGAAGGCAATCCCTGCAGGAATTCGCGGCCCTGGTGGCCAGTGCACGTCTGGTGGTCTCAGCTGATACGGGAGCGGCCCACCTGGCAGCCGCGTACGGGCGCCCCTCTGTGGTTCTGTTCGGCCCCGCCACGCCCGAGGAATGGGGCCCACCGCCCGGGCCGCACATTGCGCTGACCAAGGCGGAGCTGCGCCGCGGCGACACTTTCGCGGCGGATCCCGATCCGGCGCTCCTGGGTGTCTCGGTTCAGGACGTGCTCGACGCCGTCCGTGAACTGCGGCTGCTGTGAGCCTCACCCTCGGACAGCCGCTGCTGCAGGCGCACGAGTACCCGCGAGAGCCGGCGTGAGATCTGCATCTGCGACACTCCGAAGCGCCTGCCCAGGTCGGTCTGGTTTTCCTCACAGAAGTAGCGGCGGTACAGCAGCTCCCGCTCCTCACTGGATAGCTCCTTGATGGCCTGGGTGAGGCAGATGAGCTCGTCCAGCCGCTCCAGCACCTGATCCTGCACTGGAAGCCCTTCTGCAAGCGATGGTCCCTCGCCAGAGCAGGCAGTGGCATCGAGCGAATCCGGGCGCATGCTGGACGCCGCTGCCGCCGCCTCCCGGATGTCCTCGACTGGAACGCCCATCTCCCGGGCCAGTTCCGCCGGGCTTGGAGTCCGGCCAAGGGCCTGGGCCAGGTCGGGCTCCTCGTGCAGAAGCTGGGCGCGGAGGTCCTGGAGACGGCGCGGGGGCCGGACAACCCAGCAACGATCACGCAGGTAGCGCTTGAGCTCGCCCCTGATGGTGGGGGCGGCAAAGCCCGGAAAGCTGGTCCCTCTGGAGTCGTCGAATGCGCGCGCCGCCTTCACCAGCGCTAAATAGGCCACCTGGACCAGGTCTTCCCGTTCGCGGCCCCTGCCTGCGAAGCGCGCGGCCAGCGACTCCGCGAGATCCAGGTAGTCCACGACTAGCTGGTTCTCGAAGGCCTGGCGGATTTGTCCGTTTGGTGCCGAGTATTCCGTCGAATCAACCATGTCAGCATTCCTTTGACCATGGATTCGGTTCAAGCCCGTGGCAGGACTTAGAAGCAGGAAAACATAAGCTTGCTTATAATTCAATGGTTCTTCGTTCCCGGCCGACGGGAGACCGCCGACGACGCGGAAAGCTATGGACTATTGGTAAGCATGCTGATATTTCTGGTGCTGTCAAGACAGCACGACGGAGTTGGCCGAGAAGCAAAGGAGCCAGGTAATGGGAACCGGAGAGAATGTCCGCAAAGCGGCCGAAAGCGCCCTCAGCGACCGAGCGAGCGTTCGCACCGCCCCTTCCGGAGGTAACTAAATGCGTTCCCTGCTCAGCACTGCCCTCGCCACACTCACGCTGTGCGCAGCCGTCCTGTTGCCTGCGGGCGCAGCCAGCGGCGCAGTTTGGGATCCTCCCGCCGCCTTGAGCGCCGTCAGTGCCGTCGCCACCGCGGCCACCCCTACGGACTCCGCAACGCCTCCCGGCCCTGTGGACCCGGGGACCGGCGAAACGCCGGCGGCGAAGGAAACCCGTGTTGACTACGCCCCCTATGTTGTGGCCGCCGCGCTGATCCTGGCTATCGCCGCCGCTGCCGTTGTGTGGCGGCGCGGCCGCGGCGGCCCGTCCTCCAAGTCTCTCCGCCGCGCCCCCGGGTCGGAAGACACACCGCGGGACTCCAGCAACAGCGGTTCCAGTCATTGAGCTGCGGAACACCTTTTGGCGGAAGATGAACGCGTCGGGCGCCTTCCCCGACCAGGACGCTCCGGGATAGTGAGGCCAGGGTCTCCGCCGGATGCTTGACAGTTGGAACGGAGTGTCCACATACTCCCAAGACGCCAACGTTTGGCCACTTACATCCGGGAGCAGGGAGCGGGCAATGGCCGGACACGTCCGAACTGCAGCCGTGTTGCTGGGTCTGGCGGCGTTGTGCTCCCCCGCCCTCACCGGTTGCGTAC
>Ga0247821_10001166_pt1 | contig 14591 bp, 12 predicted proteins | sample 13C_Glycerol_Day_FD_192481 | JGI IMG/M metagenome (GOLD analysis project Ga0247821, IMG submission 192481) | Soil microbial communities from agricultural site in Penn Yan, New York, United States - 13C_Glycerol_Day14 | ecosystem: Environmental > Terrestrial > Soil > Agricultural land | place... | reverse complement strand
CATCAGGGAGGAGCCGGCGTAGCGCCGCCACAGCGCCGGCTCCTCCCTGATGCGCCACAGCCACTCGAGGCCCAGGCGCTGCCAGGCCACCGGCGCGCGCCGCACCTCGCCGGCCACGAAGTTCACCACCGCGCCGAGGTGGCTGATCACCGGCGGCGCGAGCCGGGCGCGGTTGCGTTCGATCCACGCCTGGCCCTTGCGCGCGCCGAGCGAAACGACCAGGAAGTCGGCCCCGCTGGCGTTGATGCGCGCGATCCGCTCCTCGCCGCTCATGGCTTCCACCGAGCCGAAGCCCGGCGAGTCGAAGCCCACGCAGCGCAGCCCGCCGCCGCGCGCGTCGAGCGCCGCGGCGGCACGCTCGGCCACGCCGTCCGGGCCGCCGAAGAAGTAGACCTTGAGCGGCTCGCCCGGCTCGCGCTGCAGCCGCGCGAACAGGTCCGAGCCCGATACCCGCTCGGGCAGGTGCGCCCCGAGGAGACGGGCCGCCCACACGATCGGCATGCCGTCGGCGAGGCTCAGCTCGCTGTGCAGCACCGAGGCGCGGAAGGCCGCGTCCCCGTGCGCCGCGACCGCGAAGTTGACGTTCGGCGTCGAGACGAAGCACGGTCGGCGCTCGCGCGCGCAGCGCCGAACCGCGGCCACCGCCTCGTCCAGCGTGAGCGCGTCGAAGGGCAGGCCGAGCAGCGCCTCCAGGCGGCGGCCGAGGTCGAGACGTGCGCCGTCCGCGCGCTGCACCTCGAGGTCGCCGGTTTCGTCAGTCGCCATCGCGCTTCGCCCTGACCCAATCGACCTGCCGGCCGACCAGGAACCGCAGGTAGATCGGCAGCTTGGCCGCCGCATAGAAAGGCGCGCAGGCCAGCTCGCGCAGCTGCAGCAGATCGCGGCCGACGCGCACCCAGGCGATCAGCACCACCGCGCCGAGCAGCCCGAGCGCCGCCGCGCTGACCCAGGCGGGCGTGACGGCGCCCAGCAGCGCCCAGCCGACGAGCCCGTTCACGGCCGCCATCGCCAGCGTCAGGCCGAGCAGCAGGGCCAGCGGCGGCACCATCAGGTCCAGCGCCAGCGCCACGCAGGCCGCGTCGCGGCGCGCCAGGCCGCGCCCGAGCAGGCGCGGCCCGTCGGACAGCAGCGTGGCGAGGTGGCCGTGCTCCCAGCGCGTGCGCTGCCGGGTGGCCGCGGCGCCCGGCTCGGGGAAGCGGCTGGTCACCAGGGCCCGCGGCTCGAAACGTGGCGCGCGGCCGGCCAGCGTGAGATCGATGCCGAGCTTCATGTCCTCCACCAGGTGGCCGCTGGCGAGCGGCGCGTCGGCGATCAGCCGCCACGGGAAGGCCATGCCGGTGCCCATCAGCTGGCAGGGCGCGCCCAGCCGCAGCGCGCCGAGCGGCCGCAACTGGTTCTTCACGCGCCAGGCGAACTCGGCGATGCGCTCGCGCAGACCGGCGCCCGGCCGTCCGCGCATCAGGTAGAGCGCCTGCACGGGCCGGGCATGGGCGGCGCAGGCCTCGACGAGCCGGTCCAGCGCGCCCTCGTGCAGGCGGCAGTCGGCGTCGAGCATCACCAGCACCTGCGGCGGATCGGACGCCAGGCGACGCACGCCGAAGTCGAGCGCAAATCCCTTGCCGCGCCGCGCCGCGTCGTGGCGCGGCGCCACCTCGGCCCCGGCCGCCCGCGCGATCGCGGCCGTGTCGTCGCTGCAGTTGTCGGCGACCACGAGCAGGCGGTCGCCGGGCCGCAGCTGCGGCCGCACGGTGCCCAGGGCGTCGGCGATGCCGGCGGCCTCGTTGTGCGCCGGCATGAGGACCGCGACGCGTGGGCGGGCGGTGCCGGCAGGCGTTGCAGGCGCCGCGTTCGCAGCGTGCGAGGCGCCGGCAGCGCGCGCGGCGCTCGCAGCGTGCGCGGTCGATGCGGCCGCCACGGTGGTCGCAGCGGGCGCAAGGGGCGTCCCCTCGCGCGGCGCACGGCCGGCCGCCACGGCTTGCACGGCCAGCACCGCGGCCGGCACCGCGAGGGCGACCGTGGGCAGCAGCAGGAGCAGCTCGAGCCCCGTCATGCCGCGACCTCCGCGGCGGCGACCTGCGGCGCCGCCGCCCCGAACAGCGTGGCCAGCTTGGCGGCCTCGCGGTCCACGTCGTGGCGCCGCAGCACGCGCTCGCGCGCGCGCTCGCCCATGCGCTGCAGCTCGGCGGGCGAGGCCGCCAGGCAGGCCCGCATGGCGGCCGCGAGCGCGTCGACATCGCCGGCCGGGAACAGCCAGCCGTCCTCGCCGGGACGCACGAGCTCGGGGATGCCGGCCACGTAGGTGCTGAGCACCGGCCGGCGCAGCGCCATCGCCTCCATCAGCACGACCGGCAGGCCCTCGGCAAAGCTCGGCAGCACCAGCGCGCGCGCCGCCAGCAGCTCCTCGCGCACCCGCGCGGCGTCGACCCAGCCGGTGATGCGCACGTGCGCGCGCAGGCCCAGTGCCTCGATCGCGGCCTCGACCGCGGCGCGCAGCTCGCCGTCTCCGGCCAGCACCAGCTGCAGCGGCACGCCCTCGCGCACCAGCCGCTGCGCGGCCTGCACCAGCAGCAGCTGGCCCTTCTGCTCGCACAGCCGGCCGACGCACACCAGGCGCGGCGCGGCCGGCGGCGGCGTCGGCGCGCCGGCATGGAACTGCGGCTCCAGGCCGCAGTGCACCACGCGCAGCTTGTCCCAGTGCCGCGCATCCACCCAGCGCATCAGCTGGCTGCGGCCGTAGGAGCTGATGGCCACCGCGAAGTCGGCCCCGCGCAGCTTGTCGGCCAGCTTGAGCGACTGCGGCTTGTCGAACTCCTCCGGCCCGTGCACCGTGAAGCTGTAGCGCGGCCCGCCGAGCGTGCGCACCAGCAGCGCCACCTCGGCCGGGTTGCTGCCGAAGTGCGCGTGCAGGTGGGTCGCGCCGGCTTCGCGCAGCCACTCGTGCAGCCGGCAGGCCTCGGCCAGGTAGACCAGGTGCAGCGGCCACGGACGGTCGGCGCGCCGGCCCAGGCGCAGCGCCAGCCGCAGCGCGCGCCAGAAGGCGCCGGGCGCCGCGCGCGCCACGCGCCAGCTGCTCGCCAGCAGCGGCCCGAAGCCCTCGCGCAGCAGGTAGCGGGTGCGTTCGCGCTCGTCGAGGTCTTCCGCGTCGACCGCGTCGCCGTCCCAGCCGCGCACGGCGTAGCGCTGCACGGCGACGCCGCGCCGCTCCAGCGCGCGGATCTCGCGCCGGATGAAGCTGTGGCTGACCTTGGGGTACTGGTTGACCAGGTAGGCGACACGCACGGCGGCCGGCTCCTGCGTCGGGAGGCCGGCCGCATTCATGCCGATGCCTCCGGGCGCACGCTCGCGCCGCGCGCGCCGACGCGCCGCGCCCTGCACCGGCCTGCCCTGTGATCGGCTCCCCCTTCCATCGCCTTCCCTCGTGTCCTCGTTCTACTTGTACTCGATCAGCGCACCGTGTCGCCCCTGCATCCGATGGAGGAGAAAGCGCAGCACTCCGAGCGCCTCGGGCAGCTTGCCCAGCACCAGGAACAGCGGACGCCGCCAGCGCAGCGGCTGCGCGGCGCCCGAGCGCAGCGCCAGCCGCCCCACCTGCGCCGGGTAGGCCAGCAGCACCAGCGCGCCCCAGGGTCCGGCCAGCGCCATCGCCGCGAGCGCGGCCAGCGGCACGCCGGCGCCCCAGGCCAGCGCGCTGCGGGTCTCGCGCACCCAGTGCCGCTCGGGCGGCGCACCGTGCATCGCGGCCCCCTGCGCGAAAGCGTAGCCGCCGCGCAGCGTGCGGCGCCACCACTGGCCGAAGCGCGTCATGGCCGCGTCGTGCCAGGCCATCTCGGCACCGAGCCGCCAGATGCGCCAGCCCGCCGCCCGCAGCCGCACGCACAGCTCGGGCTCCTCGCCGGCGATCAAGGCCTCGTCGAAACCGCCCGCCGCGCGCAGCGCGTCGACGCGCATCATCGCGATGCCGCCGCAGGCGCGTGCTTCGCCCACCGGCGTGTTCCACTCGATGTCGCACAACTGGTTGTAGACCGACGCCTCGGGCCGACGCTCGCGCAGGCGGCCGCAGGCCACGGCCAGGTCCGCTCGCGCCTCGAGGAACCGCCTCGCCTCGGCCAGCCAGCCGGGCGCGAGTTCGCAGTCGCCATCGACGAACTGCACCCAGCGCAGTTGCGGCTGCAACTGCAGCAGGCGTTCGAATCCGGCGTTGCGGGCCCGCGCGGCGGTGAAGGGCCGCGCCAGGTCCAGAGCCACGACGTCCGCCCCGAACTGCCGCGCGAGCGCCACCGAGCCGTCGGTGGAACCGGAGTCGACGTAGACGACCCCGCCGACGCGGCCGCTCGACGAGGCCAGGCAGGCGCGCAGCCGCTCGCCCTCGTTGCGGCCGATGGCGACGACGCCGGTGTCGGCCAGCACGCCGTCGGCGACGCCGGCGTCCGATGCGGCGCCGCGCGCCGCGTCATCCCGCCCCGCGCCCGCCGGCATGGTGCCGCTGGCCGGGCCGACGCTCACGGCCCCCTCCACGTCGTCCGTCATGCCGCCGCCCCGCCGCCCGAGCGGCGCGCGAACGACCGCACCGCCTCGGCATACAGGCCCAGCATGCGGTCCACCTTGACCTCCCAGTCGAACTCCTTCACCACGCGGCGGCGCCCGGCGCGGCCCAGGCGCTCGCGCAGCGCGGCATCGCCGGCGAGCCGGCCCAGCGCGTCGGCCAGCCCGCTTACGAAGCGCTCCGGCGATTGGACCGGCACCAGCACACCGGTCTCCTCGTCCAGGTAGTCGAGCGGCCCGCCCCAGGCGCTGGCGATCACCGGCAGGCCGACCGCCATGGCCTCCAGCACGACCGCGCCGCCGCACTCGTGCAGGCTCGGCAGCACCAGCGCGTCGGCCTCGACCAGGCGCTCGGCGCACGCGGCCTGCGACATCCAGCCGGCGAAGTGCACGCGGCCCACCTCGCCCTCGGCACCGGCCAGCGCGTCGTGACGACGCGCCTGAGCCTCCAGAGCCGCGCGCTGCTCCCCGTCGCCGATCACGGTGAGGCTCATCGGCGCGCGGCCGCGTGCGCGCACGAAGGCGTCGATCAGGCAGTCCACCGCCTTCCAGTCCACCAGGCGCCCGACGAACGCGAAGCGCACCGGCGCGGCCGCGACCGCGCGCGGCGGCCGCGGCCGCCACAGCGCCAGGTCGACGCCGTTCTCGACCAGCAGGCGGGCGCCGGCGCCCAGCCCGAGCGGCAGGGCGCGACGCGTGCGCTCGTTGGCCACCAGCAGCAGTTCGGCCTCCGGCTTGCCGGGCGCCAGCCGGTTGGCGAGGTCGGCGCCGGCGCGGCCGAGGCCGATCACCCAGCGCGTGAGCCGGCCCTGCCGGCCGGTGAAGGCGGGCGGGAAGCTCATGCCGCCGTTCATCGGGCCGATCACCACCGGCGCGCCCACCCGGCGCAGCAGCGAGGGCTCCTTGGGCGACACCGGCATCGGCTGGTGCACCACGTCGATGCCCTGCTCGGCCACCAGCTCGCGCGCCTGGCGCAGCTGGTCGCGCTGCGTGAGCACGCGCATCGCAAAGCCGGTGGTGAAGGCGGACAGACGGTCCGGCAGCATCCGGCCCAGCCTCCACAGCGCCACGTGGGCGCGCGTGTCGGCCACGTAGCGAATGCGTGCACGCTCGTCGGGGAACACCCGCTCCAGCTCGTCGCGGGTGCGCTCGTGCACCAGCAGCCAGGCCTCCGCGCCGCGCCGGCGCAGCACGCGGAAGTAGTGCAGCGCGAGCACCGCCTCGCCGCCGAAGCGCGCCGAGGCGTGCTCGGCCACGATGAGCACGCGCGGCAGGTTTCCGGCCGGCGCGGCGGCCTGCGGCACGGACTCCGCAGCGCTCGCCGCCATGCCGGACGCCGCCACCGCGGCCGGGTCACCGGCCTCGCCCTCGGCGGCGCGGGACCGCGCCCCCTCGCGCGACCCGATCCCGCTCATGCGATCCGCCACGCCCGCACGACGGCGGGCACGCCGACCGCGGGCGCGTCCGAAGGCCCGACGCGCGCCACCTCGGCGTCGGCCGCGATCACGACCATGCCGCCCACCGCGACGCGCCCTGCGGCGTGGGCACGCGGGTCCGCGCGGATGTCGTCGAACACCGGCCTGCCCTCAGTGCAGCGGGCGCCGGCCGAGGCCCGTCTGCAGCGCGAGGCGCCAGTGCAGGCGCAGGTCCGCGCCGGCCTGCGCCAGGGCGCGGCCGCGTGCGCGCAGCAGCGCCTTGGCGCCGACCACTGCGCAGCCCAGCGTGGCCAGCGCCAGCGCACCGACGGCGAGCGGTGCGCCGCCGTGCTTGCGGTAGTAGAGCAGCTCGCTCTCGACCAGCAGGCGCGAGAGCTGGCGCCCCGAGCTCGACAGCCTGCCGTCCGACTTGGCGCTCTCGCCGCCCAGGTGGATGACCCGCGTGTCGGGCAGGTAGCGCACCGTCCAGCCGGCGGCACGCACCGCGCGGCAATGATCGACCTCCTCCATGTAGAGGAAGAAGCGCGGATCGAACAGGCCGACCCGCTCCAGCACCTCGCGGCGGATCAGGTAGTAGCAGCCGGGGACCCAGTCGCAGTCCGCCGGACGCGCCGGATCCCAGTGCGGGTCGTCGATCAGCCGCGCGCGCGGAAACCAGCGCGCCAGGCCGGTGTGGATCAGGAAGGTGTTCCAGGGCGTCGGGAAATAGCGGCACGAGGGCTGCACGGCGCCGTCGCTGCCGGTCAGCAGCACGCCCAGCACCCCGCAGGCCGGATCGGCCTCCATGGCGGCCAGCGTGCGCGTCAGCGTTTCGGGGCTGACGAAGGCGTCGGTGTTGAGCAGCAGCACGTAGCGCCCGGCGCAGCGCGGCAGCGCCTGGTTGTTGGCCCGCCCGAACCCGACGTTGACCGAATTGACGATCAGCTCGCAGTCGGGAAAGCGCGCGCGGATCACCGCCACCGAGTCGTCCTTGGAGGCGTTGTCGACGATCAGCGTCTGCACCCGCAGGCCCTCGGATGCGCGCCGCAGGTCGCCGATGCAGCGCTCCAACAGGTGGGCGGTGTTGTAGTTGACGAGGATGACGGAGACGTCGTACTCCGTCGGCATGGGGCTCGAGCTCATCGCGGCGCGCCTCGGTTCAAGCTTGTGTTCACGGCCGGTCTCACGAGAAGACCGGCGCCAGTTCGGCGACGAAGGCGCCGGAGCGGATGTAGTCCGACACCACCTCGTGGGCCTGCAGCGCGATGCGCTGGCGACCGCGCACGTCGGCCAGCTGCCCGCGCACCACGTCCTCGAAGTCGGCCAGGTCCCAGCGCACCGGCACGTAGGTCTCGCCGGCGCGGAAGATGTCGGGCGTGAGGCGCAGGTGACCGACGTCGGGCTTGATCAGCAGCGCCCCGCACATCACGGCCTCGAAGTCGCGCCAGCACACCTCGCCGTAGCCGACGGGACTGAAGCAGATCTTGCTCTGCCGCAGTTCCTCGAAGAAGCGCGCCAGCGAGACGCGGCCCTGGCAGGCGACGCTCAGGTCGGTCAGCGCGCGCACGGCCGCCGCGGCCTCCTCGCGCATGCGCTGGTACCAGTGCGCGCCCCGGGTGGCGATGCGCGCGTGCACGTCGATCGAGCGGGAGTCGGGCCACTGCCGCTGCAGGAAGCCGTCGATCATCTGCGGCGAGAGGCCGAAGTTGGAGCCGAGCACCAGTTTGCGCTCGAAGCCGGGCGGCACCGCGTCGCGGTACTCCGGCAGCTCGATGCCGTAGCGCCGCGAGTAGTAGTCGCTGAGATTGGTTTCCCCGCGCACCGCCTCGTCGTAGCGGGCGAAGTCGCGGAAGGCCTGCTTCTTCACGTACCAGCGCACCAGCGGGTCGAGCACCTCGGCGTAGGGCAGGTGCACCGGCGCGAACCAATCGAGGTAGACCAGCGCCGCGTTCGGATACGCGGTCTGCAGGAACTCGGCGCGGCGGCGCACCACCTGCGGTTCGACGTCGAACCAGTTCTGGAACAGCACCCAGCGCACGTGCGCGCGCGGGCGCGGCGGCGCCGTCTCGTCCACCTGCGTGGCATCGATCTCCGAGAAGCGCACGCCGTAGGCGCGTCGCAGGGCGTCGGCGTAGTGGTAATAGGGCCAGACCTGCGCCTGCGGCAAGGGGTCGTCGACCGAGACGATCAGGCAGTTGCTGCGCGCCGGCAGCGCCTCCAGGGCATCGATGCGGTGCGCCAGGCGCGCCGCCTTCCACATCAGGATGCGCCTCCCGGCTCCCCAGCTGCTCGGCAGCTTCATGCGGCATGGACTGCGCCGCCGTGCCGCGCGGCCGCCCGCTTGCCCGTGGCGCGCTGCAGGGCCCGCTCGAAGAGCTCGCTCGAGCGCTCCCAGCTGTGCGGCTCGGCGGTGGCGTGCGCCTGTGCGGACATGCGCTCCCAGTCGACCGCAGGCAGCCGCAGGATCTGCAGGGCGCGCTCGGCGAGCGCGGCGGCATCGTCGATCGGCACCAGGTGGCCGTTGACGCCGTCCACGATTGCCTCCAGTGGCCAGCCGGTGCGGGTGGAGACCACCGGCGTGCGGCAGGCCATCGCCTCCAGGGCCGGCAGGTTGAAGCCCTCGCTGCGGCTCGCGGTGAGCCAGAGGTCGCAGCTCGCGTAGAGCTCGCGGATGGACTCCTGCGGCGGCTGACAGCGGTACTCGACGGCCTCGTGCAGGTCGCCCAGGCCCTCGGCCGGCTTGCTGCCGAAGGCGAGGATGCGCAGCTCAGGCAGCGCGGCGCGCAGGCGACGCAGCGCGGCGACGGTCACGTCCACGCCCTTGAAGTCGGCGGTGGAGTACAGGAAGCCCACCGTCGGGCGCGGCTGGCGGCCGCGCGCCGGCGCATGGAACAGCGTGTGATCGACGGCGTTGGGCACCAGGTCGACATCGTGGTCGCCGTACTCGCGCGCCAGCACGTCGACCAGCCACTGCGCGATCGCGATGCGGTGCAGGGGCGCGGTGTAGGTGCGCCGCGCCCGCTCCACCGGCAGGTAGTCGAACACCTCGTGGTGCTGCACGAAGTAGGCCCGCGCGCCCTTGGATTCCGGAAGCGCCAGGGCCCATTCGGCGGTCTCCCACCAGGTGGCCACCACCACGTCGGCGTCCGGCACGTCGCGCGTGTCGATGCGGCCCGGCCGCGCGGCGAAGCGCAGTTCGACGCCGCTGCCGTCGAAGTGCGAGGGCGGGCGGTTGAAGGCCGCGGCCCGGCTGGGGGCATCGGGGTCGAACAGGGCACGCACCCGGCCGCCCAGGCCCCTGGGCGCGGGCGGGGGGACCACGGCGACCACGTGGTGGCCGCGCCGCTGCAGGGCACGGGCATGGATGGAGGCGACGCGGATGCCTCCTCCGACATCCAAAGACGGCAACAGGAACGTGATTCGCATGCAGGCAGGGGAACAGGATCAGCGGGTCGGGCGCATGCCGTAGGCAGGCCCGCGCACGGGCCGGGCGGCGATGGCGTTCTTCGCCGTCGTGCGCTGCCAGCGGGCATAGGCCACGGCGATCCCGATGAACGACCAGTAGACCGGCGGGATCGCGCAGATCGGGCTCACGGTCACGATGGTGATCGTGATGGTGGCCATGATCGCGAGCAGGGCGCGGGCGAGGTGCTCGGACTCCGCGTCGTCCCTGGGGCCCAGCCGGCGGTGCACCTGCCAGACGCCGAACGCTGCCGAGAAGAAGGCGCCGGCGAAGAAGGCGAGGCCCACCACGCCGTAGGACAGGGCGACGGCGATGTAGGTGTTGACCAGGTCGATGATGCCTTCGCCCTGGCGCAGCTGCTCCATCAGCGGGTTGGCCATCGCGTCGAAGGTGCCGAACCACGGGTTCTGGCGGATCACCAGCATGGAGATCCGGAACAGCTCCTGGCGGTAGCTGACGGTTTCGTTGTTCACGTCGCCGATGAACGGCAGATAGCTCAGGATCTTGGGCCCCATCGGCGTGAGCATCAGGACGATGCCGATCACGATGCTCGCGCCGACGAAGCGCAGGATGCGCGGCCCGGCGTTGGGTCCCATGGCCACGCCCAGCAGGATGCCCACAGCCGCCCCGACCCAGGGACCGCGCGAAAGGGAGCAAGCCAGCGCCCCGAAGACGGCGAGCGCCGCCAGGCGCCACATCCCCACGGGGCGCACGAACAGCCGCAGGTAGACCAGCAGTCCGAGGCAGATCGCCATCACGTAGCCCATCACGATGGCGTGTCCGGCGCTCCCGACCGCCCGGATGTTGTCCGCGCCGCGTGACAGGTAGCTGCCATAGCCCCAGGTGAGCCCCATGCTCTCGTCGAGCGACGAGTACAGCAGCCAGCCCTTGACGAACTCGAACATGGACACCGTGGCCATCATCACCCCGGCGAGCAGGAACGTGGCGAGCGCCTCCCTCAGCGACTCGCGGTTGATCAGGGCGCGGCTCGCGACGTAGTAGCACAACACCACGTCCAGCACCTGGGTCACGGCGGTGCGCAGCACGACGGTGAAGGACAGCCGAGGGTCGCCGGCGGTCAGGATCAGGATCAGCACGAGATAGGCCCCCACCAGCCAGTCCGTGACGCGCCCCGCGCTGGCCTGTTCCCGCGGCGTCTGCGCGAGCCGCAGCGCGGCCGGCAGCAACAGCGTCACGCTGAGCAGCTGCAGGTGGCTGACGTCGAACAGCTGGCCCACGAGTCCCAGCGTGGGCAAGGGCGCGTTGAAGGGCGGCACCGCGAACAGCAGCATGCAGTACAGCGCGAAGGGGTTGCGCTCCTTGCGGCCGTAGTGGAAGACGAGCGCCCCGGCGACGAGGACGTAGAGCCAGAAGCTGTGGGAGAAGAACGCGATCAGCGTGACCGCGAACCACAGGTTGCGACGCCGCCGGTAGTCCCGCAGCGCGATCGCGGCGGCGCACAGCGGCCGCTCGGCCAGCTTGAACACCACCGCCGCGAGCACGAGGATGATGACGAGCGCTCGGAGATGCTCGGACATCGGGCCGCTCGCGGATCAGAGGGCGCCAACGCGCCGCGCCGGGGCGCGGCGCGTCATGCCGGCCGCGACCGGCGCGCCGCGAGGCGGCGCGCGGCGAAGGCCAGCAGCGCGTCGAAGGCCATGATGATCACCAGCGCGACCAGCATCAGCACCATGCCGGCCGCGCCGTGCAGGAAGCCCTGCCCGGCCTCGTCGCCGAAGTGGTATGTGACCAGCACCAGGATGATCACGCGGATCACGTTGGCCACGAAGGCGATCGGCAGGATCGAGGCCAGCATCAGGGCGTTGTGCAGGCGGCTCTTGCGCGCCGTGATGTACATGAACAGCGTGCCGAGCGCCGTCAGGCTGAACATCGAATGCAGGCCCGAGCAGGCGTCGGCCACCAGCATCTGGTACTGGCCGATGGTGATGACCACGCCGTTGCGCGCGATCGGATAGCCGAGCGGGTAGAGGATCAGCTCGACGAGGCCGGAGATCCACTGCTTCAGCGGGCCGGTCATCGCATCGACCAGCACGCCGGGCAGCGGGATCATGAAGACCGCGTAGAACACCGGGAACCAGGCGAGGCGCAGCGCGACAGGACCCTTGAGCAGCAGCAGGCCGCCGGCCAGCACCAGGATCTCGGAGCCGAACACGAAGATGGAGAACTCGAGCATGCGCCCGAGCAGGTACATCAGCAGCCCGACGCCGAACAGCGCCATGCCGACGCCGCGCGCCGGCTGCTCGGGCAGCGCGGCCAGCGGGCCGCGCAGCTGCCAGAACAGCCACACCAGCACCACCAGCACGATCGCGCCGTGCGCGTGGTCGTCCGACTGCCAAATGGTCTGGCCGGCCCACCAGAAGACTGGCAGGTACATGGCCGCCAGGCCGGCCAGCACCCACGGCCACACGAGCTTGCGGCCGCCGAGCATGGGCGGCGCTTCCGCGGGGAAGGCGGGCGAACTCACTTGGCGACCCGCTTGCCGAGCGGCACGTCGTTGAGCACGGAGCCGACGACGGCCACGCCGGCGCTCGACAGGCCAGCCACGATGTCGTTGAAGGCCGCGACGCGGGTCTGGCGGCTGCGCGCGAGCGCCACCACCGCGCCGGCGCGCACCGCGATCATCGCCGCGTCGTCCCCGGCCGACAGGCTGGGGGTGTCGATCAGCACCACGTCATAGGACGAGCGGGCGTGCGCCAGCAGCTCGCCGAAGGCCGGCCGGTTCAGCAGCTCGGAAGGGTTGGGCGGCACCGGTCCGGCCGGCAGCACGGAGAGCCCGACCAGGTCGGTGATGCGCACGATCGCCTCCTCGCGCGAGCGGTGCGCGAGCAGGGTCGACAGGCCCGACTTGTTCTGCAGCATGAAGAGCTCGTGCTGGCGCGGATTGCGCATGTCGGCGTCGATCAGCAGCGTGCGCTCGCCGAGCTGGGCGAAGACCACCGCCAGGTTGGCCGCCAGCCAGCTGCGGCCCTCGCCGCGCTGCGAGCCGATGATCGCCAGCGTCTGGCGCTGCTCGGAGAGATCGAACCAGCGCAGCATCAGCTGGCCGCGGATGGCGCGCATCTGCTCGGTCTGCGCGCTGAACGGCTGGTAGGCAGCCACGACCTCCTCGCTGACCGCGCGGCGGTCGTTCATGCGCAGGTACGCGTAGTCGAACTGGCGCGCCAGCGCGTACTGGATGTCGGCCTCGGTGAGCAGGCCCAGGCGAATGGCGGCCTCGCCGAAGCGCAGGTTGTTCTGCCGCTGCAGCCGCAGGATCTGCTCGGCGTCCTCGGCCGACAGCAGCCCCGCGTCCATCAGGATCGCTCCGATCGTCCGGCTCGCCCTCGGCAGGGTCGGAACGGTCGCAACACTCATTCGCATCACTGTGCTCCCACGGGCGGCAAGGCAGGCCGGACCGGGACACCGCCCAGCGCCAGACGCCGGAACACCGGCGATTTGGATCCCGGCGGCAGCAGCACGCCGAGCACCGGCACGCCCTCGACGGCCAGCAGGTCCTCGGGGCTGCGGACGCGGCGGTCCAGGAACTCGAGCGCGAACACGGCGGCCAGGCCGAGCAACAGGCCCGCGCCGATCGACACCACGATGTGCTTGAGCATCTTCGAGCGCGAGGGCTGCTGCGGCTCGATGGCCGGGCTCATGACGCGCACGTTGGCCTGGTTGGTCTGGCTCTCCAGGTTGAGCTGGCTCAGCCGCTGGCGCGCGCTGTCGTAGGCGCGCTGGGCGCTCTCGACGTCGCGCAGCAGCACCTGCATGTCGTCGCGCGCGCTGCGCAGCGACAGGACGCGGGCCTTCTGCTGCTCGACCAGGGTCTCCAGCTCGGCGATCTTGCGCTCGGTGGTCTTGCCGGCCTGGGCGGTGCCGCCGGAGACGCGGCGCATCTCGTTGGCCAGCTGCTGGCGCGTCTCGGAGATCTGCGCCTCCAGCGCGATGCGCTGCGGGTGGTTGGCGCCGACCACGCTGCTGATCTCGCTCATCCTGGTCTGCAGCGTCGTGAGCTGCACGCGCAGGCCCTGCACCGCGGCGCTGTTCTGCACGTCGACCGAGGTCTCGGTACCGGAGCCGATGGACAGGCTGGTGGCGGCCGCCTTCTCGGCCTGGGCGGCGACCAGCTGCGAGGTGTAGATGTTCAGCCGCGACGTCTCCTGCTCGAGCCGCTCGTCGGTGATGCCCTTGTCCTGCTGGTACTTGGACAGCTTGGACTGGGCCCGCTCGAGATCGCTGCGCAGGGTGTTGGACTGCTGGTCGAACCAGGTCGCGTACTGGCGCGCCGGCTCGACCCGCATGTCGACCGACACCTCCATGTAGGCCTGCGCGAAGGCATTGGCGGCCGCCGCCGCGAACTTCGGGTCCTGGGCGGTGTAGCCGATGGTCATGAAGTTGGTGCCGCGCGAGGGCGTCACCGCCAGACCCATCAGCATCAACTCCGCGTAGTGGCGCTCGATCGGGATCTTGGCGCCGGTCTCCTGGCGCCACTGCTGCACGGCAGCCTCGGAGCGGTCGACGCCGAGGATCTTGACGACCCGGCTCGCCACGCGGTCGCTGTGCACCAGCTCGGCCTGGGTCGCCATGGAAGCCGGCTGCGCCAGGCCGGGAGCCATCAGGCCGATCAGCGGGTCGGACTTGACGTCGATCAGCACCGACACCTCCGCCTCGTACAGACTCGGCTGGCTCAGCACATAACCGATACCGCCCGCACTGACGAGCAGGAACAGCGCCAGGAACATCCAGCGCCGCGCCCACATCACGCGCAGGAATTGCCAGATTGTCATCGTTCCGCTCTCCTTGTTCCGATCGCCCCGCAGCCGATCAGAACAGACTTTCCTTCACGTAGACCACGTCGCCGTTCTGCAGCACGTCGTCCATGACCGGCTGCACGACCTGCGTCTTGCCGTCCGGGCCCTTGCGGTGCACGCGGATGCCCTTCTCGGTGCCGCGCTGCGTCACGCCGCCCGAGGCGGCCAGCGCCTGCAGCAGGGTCAGGCCGCGCTCGAGGCGCTGCGCGCCCGGGCGCTGGACCTCGCCATACATATAGATCACCGGGGCGCGGTCGACGTAGACCACGTCCTCGTTCTGGAGCAGGACATCGTCGTTGCGGCGATCGGAGGTGAACACGCGCGGGAAGTCGACCTCGGCGCGGAACGGCTTGCCGC
>Ga0247821_10001165_pt1 | contig 14596 bp, 12 predicted proteins | sample 13C_Glycerol_Day_FD_192481 | JGI IMG/M metagenome (GOLD analysis project Ga0247821, IMG submission 192481) | Soil microbial communities from agricultural site in Penn Yan, New York, United States - 13C_Glycerol_Day14 | ecosystem: Environmental > Terrestrial > Soil > Agricultural land | place... | reverse complement strand
CCAGGTGCTCAGCCACACTGGCACCAATGCGCTTGGAGAAGCGATCGAACGGCGACTCCTGGACAGTGAAGTCCACCAGATCCTTCTCGCCGACGATTTCACGCGCCACGTAGCTGGCACTGCCCAAGCCATCCACGAGACCCAGCACCTTGGCCTGCTCGCCTGACCACACCAGGCCACTGAACAGCTCGGGATGATCCTTGTCCTTCAAGCGGTCGCCGCGACCCTGCTTGACCATGGCGATGAACTGCTGGTGCGTGGTATTCAGCACGCCCTGCCAGAACGCCCGCTCTTCAGGCTTCTCTGGCGAGAATGGGTCGAGGAAAGCCTTGTGCTCGCCAGCGGTGTAGGTACGCCGCTCGACCCCCAGCTTCTCCATCGAACCGACGAAGCCGTAGCCGGCCGCCGTCACACCAATGGAGCCGACCAGGCTGGCCTTGTCGGCATAGATCTCGTCCGCCGCACTGGCAATGTAATAGGCGCCGGAAGCCCCCAGGTCAGCAATGACCGCATACAGCTTGATATCGGGATACTCTCCGCGCAGGCGACGAATCTCGTCATACACGTAACCCGCCTGCACCGGACTGCCGCCCGGGCTGTTGATGCGCATCACCACCGCTTTGGTGCCGGAGTCCTTGAACGCCTCACGCAGGCTCTTGACGATGTTGTCGGCGCTGGCCGCCTCCTGATCGGCGATTACCCCGCGCACTTCCACCAACGCCGTATGACTGCCGCTGCGCGACGCAGCCTTGTCCACATCCATGAATGGCAGGAACAGAGCCAGCAGGCCGAACAGATAGACGAAGGTCAGCAGCTTGAAGAAAATCCCCCAGCGCCGCGCACGACGCTGCTCCTGAACCCCCGCCAGCAGGGTCTTTTCCAACAGTTTCCAGCTTTTGCGCTCTTCGCGCTCCTCAGGCTCGGACTCAGGTGCTTTCCACTCGTCAGTCATGCTCACCTACCTTGGAATTGGAATTGCTTGGAACCCGCCAGCCACTCGCGCAGCTGGGAGAAATGATCGATACACACTTGCGGGCCGAACTCTGCCAGCGCCTGCAGCGACATGGCACCATAGCCGACTGCCGCAGAATGCATGCCAGCATTGCTGGCCATCTGCAGGTCGAACGCCGAATCTCCGACCATCAGCGCGCGGCCGGGTTCGACACCACAGTGATCGAGAATCTCTTCGAGCATCAACGGATGTGGTTTGCCTCGCGTCTCGTCGGCAGCGCGGGTGATGTCGAAAAACTGCTCCCAGCCGTTGGCCTTGAGAACCCGATCGAGGCCGCGACGCGCCTTGCCGGTTGCCACCGCCAGACGATACCCCTCGGCACGAAAGCCATCCAGCGACTCGACCACCCCTTCGAACAACGGCGAAGGCTGCTGATCGAGCGCCATGTAGATATCGGCGTAGTGCTGACGGAAAGCTTCCACCTGCACCGGCTCGAGGTGCGGATAGAGCGTCGAAATGGCCTCACCGAGCGCCAGCCCGATGATGCCCTTGATCGCCGACTCATCGCTCTGCGCCTCACCGGCACGCTCGGCTGCGGCATTCATGGCCTCGACGATACGACCGATCGAGTCGGCCAGGGTGCCATCCCAATCGAAGATCAGCAGTTCATACGCTTTTCTCATAGATCACGACGCACTCAGACGCTCCACCGTTTTCGCCCACACCTCGTCCACCGGCGCCTCCAGCTTGAGTTCACCACCATCGGGCAGCGGCACGGTCAGGGCGTAGGCATGCAGGAACAGGCGCTTGCCGCCCAGCTCGCGGATCTCGCGACTGAAATCTTCGTCACCATACTTGCTGTCACCGGCAATCATGTGCCCGGCATGCAGGGTATGCACGCGGATCTGGTGGGTACGCCCGGTGATCGGCCGCGCCTCGACGATGGTGGCGAACTCGCCGAAGCGGCGCAGCACACGGAACAGGGTCAATGCTTCCTTGCCTTCGTCATTCACCTCGACCATGCGCTCGCCAGAGCGCAGATTGCTCTTGAGCAACGGCGCGTTGACCTGCTTCTTCGAAGTCGGCCAGTGGCCGCGCACCAGCGCCATGTAGCGCTTGTCGACACCATCACCGCGCAAGGCGGCATGCAGGTGACGCAGCATGCTGCGCTTCTTGGCGATCATCAGCAGGCCCGAGGTGTCGCGATCCAGGCGATGCACCAGCTCCAGCTCCTTGGCGTCCGGGCGCAGCTGGCGCAGCGCCTCGATCACCCCGAAGCTCAGGCCGCTACCGCCATGCACGGCGATGCCGGCTGGCTTGTTCATCACGATCAGCGCCTTGTCTTCGTAGACGATGGCCGCCTCCAGGCGCTGCAGCAGCCCCTGGGCGACCGGTGCCGGCTCGTCACGCTCAGGCAGGCGGACCGGCGGCACGCGCACGATGTCACCGGCCTGGAGCTTGTACTCTGGCTTGACGCGGCCCTTGTTGACCCTCACCTCGCCTTTGCGCAGGATGCGGTACACCAGCGTCTTGGGCACGCCCTTGAGCGCCGTGATGAGGAAATTGTCGATGCGTTGGCCGGCAAGCTCCGGCGCGACTTCGATCAGCTTTACGCCGGAAGTCGGAGGGGTATTGGTCGTCATTGCGGGATCATAACAATTTTTTATGGAATTGAAGCACTTAATCATTACTGCTATAGTCGCGAACGCCGCCAAAAGCGGCAGGCCAGCGGCACCAGGCCCTTAGCCGGTCCCTGACCAACGCAATTCTGCAGGACGCGAGGCCGTCCTACGGGGTTTTCGCCAGTTTACCGAATTGCCTGGAATCGCCACCAGCGCCGTGTAGAGAAGACCGAAAAAAAACGACAAGCGCCGTGTTTCACCTGCTTACCCGCTTCTTTTCGCCGCACCTCTGCCCGCCCGTCGCTTCCACGCAACGCCCGGCGAATGCTTCGGAAATACCTGCCTTGGACATGAATGGCGTCAGCCCAGAAACTGCGCTGGCGAAAAATGCAACCCGTTGCGGATTCAGCGCGCGGCAGCACCCGAATTATCAGGGATACGTGCAGGGTGGAGATGCACAGCCCTCGGACCGTGTAGCACCGCGTCCGGCCACCGGCCCACTGAATGGCCGGCGAGCGGATAAGGTCCTGAACAGATGCCTCCGGGCGTCCACGGCTGACGGTTGATTCCTCCTCCTGACTGAGTGCACGAGGCCTGCTGGGTTGATTCGGATATCGATTCGGATATCTCTGCAGAAACCGCAGGGGCCTCTTGGCACCGCAGCAAACAGGACGCGTCGTCGCGACAACGGCAGGCTGGGTTACCGGCTGGTGCCGAACGTTGCTCGACACGGGGGTGGCCCGGCCACCCTTTGCGCACCTTGGCACCGACCATGAGAAGTCGTGTGTGCCGAACGCCGTTTCCGGCAGCCCGGAAACCGACGGTACAACATGAAAAGAATGCTGATTAACGCAACTCAACCCGAAGAGTTGCGTGTAGCCCTGGTGGACGGCCAACGTCTCTACGACCTGGACATCGAGTCCGGCGCGCGCGAGCAGAAAAAGGCCAACATCTACAAAGGCAAGATCACCCGGATCGAGCCCAGCCTCGAAGCGGCCTTCGTCGACTTCGGCTCCGAACGTCACGGCTTCCTGCCGCTGAAGGAAATCTCCCGCGAGTACTTCAAGAAAGCCCCTGAAGGCCGCGTCAACATCAAGGAAGTCCTGAGCGAAGGCCAGGAAGTCATCGTTCAGGTCGAGAAGGAAGAGCGCGGCAACAAAGGCGCCGCCCTCACCACCTTCATCAGCCTGGCAGGCCGCTACCTGGTCCTGATGCCGAACAACCCGCGTGCCGGCGGTATCTCCCGTCGCATCGAAGGCGAAGAGCGCAACGAGCTGCGCGAAGCCTTGAACGGCCTGACCGTACCGGGCGACATGGGCCTGATCGTGCGCACCGCAGGCCTGGGCCGCAGCAGCGAAGAAATGCAGTGGGACCTCGACTACCTGCTGCAGCTGTGGACTGCCATCAAGGAAGCCTCGCTGGACCGTGCCGCGCCGTTCCTGATCTACCAGGAAAGCAACGTCATCATCCGCGCCATCCGCGACTACCTGCGCCAGGACATCGGCGAAGTACTGATCGACAGCATCGATGCCCAGGAAGAAGCCCTGACCTTCATCCGCCAGGTGATGCCGCAGTACGCCAGCAAGGTCAAGCTGTACGAAGACAGCGTGCCGCTGTTCAATCGCTTCCAGATCGAAAGCCAGATCGAGACCGCCTTCCAGCGCGTGGTCGACCTGCCGTCCGGCGGCTCGATCGTGATCGACCCGACCGAGGCCCTGGTCTCCATCGACATCAACTCGGCGCGCGCCACCAAGGGCAGCGACATCGAGGAAACCGCCCTGCAGACCAACCTGGAAGCGGCTGAGGAAATCGCCCGCCAGCTGCGCCTGCGTGACATCGGCGGCCTGATCGTCATCGACTTCATCGACATGACCCCGGCGAAGAACCAGCGCGCCGTGGAAGAACGTGTGCGCGAATGCCTGGAGGCCGACCGTGCCCGTGTGCAGGTTGGCCGCATCTCGCGCTTCGGCCTGCTGGAAATGTCCCGTCAGCGCCTGCGCCCGTCGCTTGGCGAAAGCAGCGGCATCGTTTGCCCACGCTGCTCCGGCACCGGCATCATCCGCGACGTCGAATCGCTGTCCCTGGCCATCCTGCGCCTGATCGAGGAAGAAGCCCTGAAGGACCGCACCGCCGAGGTGCGCGCCCAGGTGCCGATCCCGGTAGCTGCCTTCCTGCTCAACGAGAAACGCAATTCGATCACCAAGATCGAACTGCGCACCCGTGCACGCATCATCATTCTGCCGAACGATCACCTGGAAACCCCGCACTTCGAAGTCCAGCGCCTGCGCGACGACAACCCGGAAGTGCTGAGCAACCAGTCCAGCTACGAGATCGCGGCCAGCGAAACCGAAGAAGCGCCGGTACCGACCGCCACTCGCACCCTGGTACGCCAGGAAGCCGCGGTGAAGACGGCTCCAGCTCGCGCCAATGCACCCGTACCAACCGCCGAAGAGCCTCAGCCTGCCGCGCCGGTAGCCCCTGCCCCGAGCGTGCCGGAGCCGAGCCTGTTCAAAGGTCTGGTCAAGTCCCTGGTGAGCCTGTTCGCCGGCAAGGACGAGCCTGTCGCCGCCCCGGCCGTGGCCGCCGAGAAGCCTGCCACCGATCGCACGCCGCGCAACGAAGAGCGTCGCAACGGTCGCCAGCAGAGCCGCAACCGCAACGGCCGTCGTGACGAAGAGCGCAAGCCGCGCGAAGAGCGTGCCGAGCGCGCCCCGCGCGAAGAGCGCCAGCCTCGCGAAGAACGTGCGCCACGTGAAGAGCGTGCTCCGCGCGAAGAACGTGCGCCACGTGAAGAGCGTGCCCCGCGCGAAGAACGCGCCCCACGCGAAGAGCGTGCTCCACGCCAGCCACGCGAAGACCGCCGCGGCAACCGCGAAGAGCGCCCGGTACGCGAACTGCGTGAACCACTGGACGCTGCACCGGCCGCTCGCGAAGAGCGTCAGCCGCGTGAAGAGCGAGCCCCGCGTGAAGAACGTGTAGCCCGCGAAGAGCGCGCCCCACGTGAAGAACGTGCACCTCGCGAAGAACGTGCACCACGTGAAGAGCGTGCACCTCGCGAAGAACGCGAACCACGTGAAGAACGTGCACCTCGCGAAGAACGCGCTCCACGCGAAGAGCGTGCGCCTCGCGAAGAACGCGCCCCACGTGAAGAGCGTGCTCCACGCGAAGAACGTCAACCGCGCCCGCCGCGCACAGCCGAACAGGCTGACGAGCTTGCCGAAGAGCAACTGCCGAACGAAGAGCTGCTGCAGGATGAGCAGGAAGGCGCCGATGGCGAGCGTCCACGTCGCCGCTCCCGCGGTCAGCGTCGTCGCAGCAACCGTCGTGAACGCCAGCGCAATGCCAATGGCGAACTGATCGAGGGCAGCGAAGACGAAGGTAGCGAAGAGCAGCCGCAACAGCACCAGGCCACCGAGCTGGGTGCCGAACTGGCTGCCGGCCTGGCCGTCACCGCCGCTGTCGCCAGCAGCAACATCAGCGCCGATGCCGAGGCTGAAGCCAACCAGCAGGCCGAACGCGCCACCGCCGAAACCGCTGTGACCGACAATAGCGAAGTCGCTCAGCCGGCCGAGCAGGTCGAAGTCGCTGCTCAGGTCGAGGAAGCCGCGATCGCGCCAGTGGTCGAGCAACCTGCCTTTGAACCGGCTGTCGTGGTCGAAGCCAGTGCCGAGCCAGTGGTCGAAGTCGCACCACAGCCAGTAGTCGAAGCCGAAGCTGCACCTGCCGCCGAGCCGGTTGTAGTCGCCGAAGCGCCTGTCGAAGCCCCTGCCGTAGAGGCCGGTGAAGTCGAGAAGGCCCCGGTTGCATTCGAAGCCGCGCCTGCCGCCCTGCCTGCGCCGGTCTTCGAAGCCCAACCAGAGGTGGCAATCGAGCCAGCCCCGGTCGCTGCCGAAGTGGCGCCCGTGGTTGCAGAGGCTGCCCCGGAAGAAGCTCCGGCAGTGGTCGAAGCCGCTACCGTCATGCTGCCAAACGGCCGCGCACCGAACGACCCTCGTGAAGTGCGTCGCCGCAAGCGTGAAGCCGAAGCGGCCGCCAAGGCTGCTCAGGAAGTCGCTGCTGAGCCCGCGTTGGAAACCGCCGATGAGCACAAACCTCATCACGGTTGATAGCAACGGCTGAATGAAAAAGCCCCGCCAGTGCGAACTGGCGGGGCTTTTTCTTGGCTGGCTGTTTTGTGCTGACTGGGGTGGCCTCATCGCTGGCAAGCCAGCTCCCCCATGTACAGAGGCTTGCTTGAGAGCAGTGCAATAACCTGTGGGGGCTGGCTTGCCAGCAATGAGGCCAGTGCAGTAGCTGTGGGAGCCGGCTTGCCGGCGATGAGGCCGGCGCAGGCCCGCCAATCAGTAGAGGTTAGGCTCCATCTCCAGCTCAACCCCAAACCGCTCCAGGATATCCGCCTGGATACGCCGCGCCAGGTCATGCATCTGCCCACCACTCGCCTGGCCATAATTGACCAGCACCAACGACTGCAGCCGATGCACGCCGGCATCGCCCTCGCGATAGCCCTTCCACCCCGCCCCTTCGATCAACCAGCCCGCGGCCAGCTTCACCTGCCCATCGGCCTGGGGATAGGCCACCACACCTGGATACTGAGCGCGAATACGATCCACAAGCTCAACTGTCACCACCGGGTTCTTGAAGAAGCTCCCCGCATTACCCAGCTCGGCCGGATCAGGCAATTTCTCGCGACGAATGCTGCAGATGGCATCACTGATCGCCTGCGCAGTCGGCTGCTCGACACCCTGCTCCAGCAAACGCTGACGCACCGGGCCGTAATCCAGGTGCGCCTGCAGGACACGACTCAAGGCAAAACGCACCCGCAGGATCAACCAACGGCCAGGGTTGTGCTTGAACAGGCTGTCGCGGTAACCGAAGGCGCATGCGTCCAGGCCAAAGTCGCGCAGCTCACCGGTCTCCCGGTCAAGCGCGGTCAGCCCGACGAATACATCCTTGATTTCCACACCATAGGCACCGACGTTCTGCATCGGTGCGGCGCCCACTGTCCCAGGAATCAGGCTCAGGTTTTCAAGGCCACTGAACCCTTGGCTCAGCGTCCACTGCACGAAGGGGTGCCAGGCTTCGCCGGCCTCGGCCTCGACCACCACCCGCTCACCGTCATCGCTCAGCACACGACGCCCCTGGCTGGCCATATGCAGCACCAGCGCGTCGACATCACGGGTCAGCAGCAGGTTGCTGCCACCACCGATCACCAGCACCGGCACAGCCAACTGGCGCGCCAGTACCAACGCTTCACGCACTTCGTCGTCATTGTGTGCCTGGGTGAAATACCGGGCGCTCACATCGATGCCGAAGGTGTTGTAGGGCTTGAGCGATACCTGCCGTTGCCATCCCACAGTCATAACCGCCCCTTGATTTCCACTACCAGCTCACGACAGGCGGCCTCGATCAGGTCCAGCACTTGCTCGAAACCGTCGGCACCACCGTAGTAAGGGTCCGGTACTTCGTCGAGGGCGGCGCCATAGCGGCGCAGGAACAGGTCGAGCTCACCCTTGGCAGTGTGCGGGCGCAGGGTGCGCAGGTGGCCCAGGTTGCTTTCATCCATGGCCAGGATCAGGTCGTACTCGGCAAAATGCGCCGCCTTGACCTGCTGCGCACGCTGTGCCGAAAGGTCGTAACCCCGTGCCAGCGCGGCCTTGCAGGTGCGGCTGTCGGGCGCCTTGCCGACATGCCAGTCGCCAGTGCCGGCAGAGGCCACGTGCACCCGCTCGGCCAACCCCGCGACTTGCAGTTGATGGCGCAGCACACCTTCGGCAGTGGGCGAACGGCAGATATTGCCCAGGCACACGAACAGAACGCGCATCAGGCCTCCAGCAAGCGCCGAACGCGCTCCAGGTCTTCCGGGGTATCCACGCCCACGGCTGGCGCCTCGATGGCGTCTTCCACATGGATACGCACCCCATGCCACAGGGCACGCAGCTGCTCCAGCGCTTCGGTTTGCTCGAGCCAGCACGGGCCCCAGCTGACGAAGTCCTGAAGGAAGCCGACACGGTAGGCGTACATGCCGATGTGGCGACGATACGGCACGCCCTCCGGCAGCTGGCTACGGTCCTTGGCGAATGCATCGCGCGCCCAAGGCAACGGCGCGCGGCTGAAACTCAAGGCCAGGCCCTGCTTGTCGCTGATCACCTTGACCGCGTTGGGGTTGAACACGGTTTCCGGCTCATGGATCGGCTCGGCCAGGGTAGCGATACCTGCCTCCGGATGAGCGGCCAGGTTGGCGGCCACCTGGTCGATGATCACCGGCGGAATCAGCGGCTCGTCACCCTGCACGTTGACCACGATGGCATCGGCGGGCAGCCCCAGGTGCGCGGCCACTTCGGCGAGGCGATCAGTACCCGACTCATGGTCGGCGCGGGTCATCAGCACTTCGCCGCCAAACGCCTGGCACGCCTCGACAATGCTGGCGTCGTCGGTGGCAATGACCACGCGACTGGCGCCACTCTTGCGGGCCTGCTCCCAGACGTGCTGGACCATCGGCTTGCCAGCGATCAACTGCAACGGTTTGCCCGGCAGGCGCGTGGAGCGCAGCCGAGCAGGAATCACCACGGTGAAGTCGACACTCATTTGTCCAGGCGCTCGTCGTCGGTCAGGGTACGTGCCTCGCTTTCCAGCATCACCGGGATGCCGTCGCGAATCGGGTAGGCCAGGCCTGCGCCCTTGCTGATCAGCTCGGTCTTGTCGGCGCTGAGCTTGAGCGGGCCCTTGGTGATCGGGCAGGCCAGGATGTCGAGCAGTTTGGTGTCCATGGAAAGCTTCCTTGAGGCCAGGTGGCCGGAAAATGAAAACAGGCTCAGGGCTTGCGCTGCGCCAGCAGGCGTTGCAGCTGGCTGTCGAACCAGGCGACGAAGGCCGGCGTGGGCTGCGCCTCGACGGCCAGGTACCACCAGTCATCGGCGGCGAAGACCCGGCATTTCACCGCATCCTTCTCGGTCATGACCAACGGCAGCGGCGGACTGAACGCCAGGCGCTCGGCGCTGAACTCGGCGTGGTCGGCGAAGGGGTGCGGCACCGGCTGCCAGTTTAGCCCCAGCAGGGTGTTGAAGAAACGTTGTGGGTTGCCGATGCCGGCGACCGCGTGCAGGCGCTGGCCTGCCGGGAACAAGTCGAGCGTGCGCCGCTCGCCGCTGCGCAGGTTGACCAGGGCGCTGGGCTGCAGGCTGAACGCGAAGCCATCGCAGCGATCGGCGTCGGCGCCATTGAACAGCACCGCATCGGCTTCCTGCAGGCGCTCGGCCGGCTCACGCAACGGCCCGGCCGGCAGGCAGCGGCCATTGCCCAGACCACGGGCAGCATCGATCAGTACCAGCTCCAGGTCACGCGCCAGGCGGTAGTGCTGCATGCCATCGTCACAAAGGATCACGTCCAGCGGCTCGCTGGCCAACAGCGCCTGAACGGCGCGGGCGCGATCAGGGTCGATCATCAGCGGCACGCCCGTGCGCTGGACGATCAGCAGCGGTTCGTCCCCCGCCTGTTCGGCAGGCTGCTGCGCCTCGACGCGCCACGGCAATTGGGGTGGCTTGGCGCCATAACCACGGCTGACCACGCCGACCTTCAACCCCTGGCGACGGCAATGCTCGATCAGCCAGAGGATCATCGGCGTCTTGCCGGTGCCGCCAATGGTGATGTTGCCCACCACGATGACCGGCACCGGGGCGCGATAGCTGGGGCTTTCACCACTGAGAAAGCGCGCACGCTTGCGCGTGACCACGCGGCGGTACAAGACCTCGAGGGGGCGCAGCAGGGCCAGGGCTGGATGCCCGGCATACCAGGCAGCCAGCAGACGGTCGGCGAACGCCATCAAGGTGTCCCCTGGGCCGCCTCGACGGTGGTCATGCGCAGGTGGCTGAAACCGAGCTTGCCGGCGGCATCCATCGCGGTGATCACGGCCTGGTGCGGGGTCTTGCCGTCGGCGCTGATCGCCAGGGGCAGTTTGTTGTCGCCACCGGACTCACGCTCGATGGCTTCGGTCAGGGTGGCCAGGTCGCTCTTGGGCAGCAGGTGATTGTTCACCGAATACACGCCCTCGGCACTGATGGTGACCTCCACCAGCTTGTCCTGGTCCGCTGGCGGCTGCTCGGCGCTGGCGGCCTCGGGCAGTTCGACGCGCAACTGGGTCTCGCGGGTAAAGGTGGTGGTGACCACGAAGAACAGCAGCAGGACGAAGACCACGTCGATCAGCGACGCCAGGTTGATGTCGACGTTCTCCCGCTGGCGATTGCGCCGAAACTTCACGCCTTGCCTCCGGCCACTTCGACTTCGCGGTCGCCCTGGATAACTTCCACCAGCTTGATCGCCTCCTGCTCCATGCCCACCACCAGCTCATCGATGCGGCGCAGCAGGAAACGGTGGAAGAACACGGCAGGGATACCGATCATCAGGCCGGCCGCAGTGGTAACCAGGGCCTTGGAGATACCGCCCGCCAGCACGGCGGCATTGGCGGTCATCTGCGAACCCATGAAGGCGCTGAAGATGTCGATCATGCCCAGCACGGTGCCCAGCAGGCCCAGCAGCGGGGCCATGGCGGCAATGGTGCCGAGCGTGCTGATATAGCGCTCGAGCTCGTGAATGACCCGCGAGGCAGCTTCTTCGATGCACTCTTTCATGATCTCGCGACCATGGCGCGAGTTGGCAAGGCCCGCAGCGAGAATCTCGCCCAGCGGCGAGTCGGCGCGCAGGGCCTTGAGCTTGTCACTGGTGAGCTGCTTGTCCTTGATCCACATCCACACCTGGCCCAGCAGGTGCGGCGGGGTGACGCGGCTGGCGCGCAGGGTCCACAGGCGCTCGACGACGATAGCCATGGCAACGATGGAGCTCAGAATGATCGGCAGCATCATCCAACCACCGGACTTGACCAATTCCCACACAGTAAACGCCCCTTCGGAAAAAGGCCGCCACTCTACCATACGCACGCTGGGGGCTCATCTGCCGAAGGTCAGGGAATTGGCGCCCGCTCACGCCAGAAACGTCGCTGGCCACGCACGCCCTCGACCGCGCCCTGGCTACCCAGCAGCAAACGCAACGCCCCCTCCACCGCCGTATCATGAATCGCCAGCCCATGGCGCCGATAGCGCGCCATCACCTGCTCATGGGGGTGCCCAAAGCCGTTGTTACGCCCCCGTGAAATCAGCACCCCGCGCGGCGCAGTGGCGCGCATGAAGGCCTCGGTCGACGAACTGCGACTGCCATGGTGCGGCGCCTGCAACCAATCGATGCCGGGTGCCCCGTGCTCGGCCAGCCAGGCCCGCTCGGCGCCGGCTTCCATGTCACCGGCCAGCAGCAAGCGTTCGCCCCGCGCCTCGACCAACAATACGCAGGAGCGATCATTACTGCCCTGCCCTTCAGCCCAGTGCCACAGCGAAAAACGCACGCCGTCCCACTCCCAGCCGTCATTACTGACACACGGCTGCGCCGACAACGGCGTGGCAAGCGCCTGCGCTTCGCCACTGAGCACCCGCGCTACCGGCAACCCGCGGGCTACGGACAACGCGCCACCTGCATGGTCGCTGTGGGCATGGCTGATCAACATCAGGTCCAGGTGCCGCACGCCCAGCTTGTGCAAGGTAGGCAATACCACCCGCTCGCCAAGATCCGTATCACCCCGCGCCGGGCCCGCGTCATAAAGCAGGGTGTGGTGTCGCGTGCGCAGCAGCACCGCCAGCCCTTGGCCAACATCAAGCTGCCACACCTCCACCAGGCCGTGCGGCACGGGCTCCCTGGGCACCCACAGGGCCAGCAGCATCACCCCGCCCAGGCCACGCAGCGGTACACCGCGCGGCAGCAGCACCAACAGCGCCCCCAGGCATACCAGCAGCCAGGCCCAAAGCGGCAAGGCCGGCGGCATCCAGGCCGGGCGCCAGCCCGCCACTGCCGCCAGCACCCGCAGCAAGCCATCGAGCAGGCCGCCAGCCAACCACAGCAATGCCTCGCCAACACCCGCCAACGGCAGCAACAAGGTGCCGAGCAACGCCAGCGGCAATACCGCCAGGCTGATCCAGGGCACGGCCACCAGGTTCGCCAGCGGCGCGCTCAGGCTGACCGGCAGCCCCGTGGCCAGCAAAACCGGCAGCAAACCCACTGCAATGACCCACTGGGCGCGGGTCCACGCCTGCCAGGGACGCCAGCCGCCAAGGCGAGCACTGAAGCAGTAGACAAGCGTCGCCACTGCCGCGAACGATAACCAGAAACCCGGCAGCAAGGCGGCCAGAGGCTCGGCGACCAGCACCAGGTTCAGCGCCACCAACAAGGGAAAGAACGCCCCAAGCTGGCGAAAGCGCAGGCGCCAGAGCAGCACCACCGCCAACATCAGGCAAGCGCGCTGCACCGGCACCCCGGCGCCGGCCAACCAGCCGTAGGCCAGGGCCCCCGCCAGTGCCAAGCCGCACGCCCAGGGCAGCCAGGGCAACTGCCGAGGCCACAGGCCCCAACGCGCCAGGCCAGCCACCAGTGCGTAGAGCAAACCGGCCACCAGGCCGATGTGTTGGCCCGAGATCACCAGCAGGTGCACCGTGCCCGTGGCCTGCAGCACTTGCCAATCACTGCGCGCCAATCCGCCACCATCCCCAAGCACCAGCGCCACCAACGCCGCTTCCCGACCATTGGCATCGATAGCCAGCAGGCGTTGGCGTATCGCATCGCGCCAACTTGGCCCCAGCGCATCCAACGCGTGGCCCGCCTTGACCGTACCGGTTGCGCCCACCCGTCGCGCCAGCATTTGCGCTTCCCTGTCAGCCCCATGGGGATTCAGCAACCCAGCAGGACGCTGCAAGGTCACCGCCAGGCGCCAACGCTCGCCTGCCCGTACCAGCGGGCCATCGAACCAACTCAACTGCAGACGCGAGGGCAACTCGGCGCGGCGTGAACGGGGTTGCTCCAGAACAAAGCGCACGCCCTGCCCAGTTTGGCTCGGCAGCCCGACCACCTTGCCTTCCAGCCACAGCGTGCGGCCATCGAGCTGTGGCGCCAGGCGGTCGTCCAGCGCCTGCTGCGCCGACCAACAGGCCCAACACAATCCAAGCAGAAAGCAACCCACCGGCCAGCCCCGCGAGCACAGGCAAAGCAGCCCGCCGCAGAGCAACAGCCATAGCCACCCGACCGACGGCAATGCAGGAAGAAGACCCAGGCACAACAGCCCGAGCGCCAGCGCAAGCATCCCTGTGCGCATGAGGTAGAGCTCCAGAAGCAAAATCGCTTACTGAGGCTTAGCTGAAATGCCGACCTGGCTCGCTCAACAATTGTCACAAACTCTGAACGAGCCTGAGATGGAATCAAGGCATACTGCCCCGATCAACGCGCCAGGAGCCTACATGCCGCGCCGACTTTTCAAACGGTACATGCCGGATCCAACCAGCATTCGGGAACACAAGTCCCTACGCTTTTTCGGCAAGCTGCTGCATGACCCGAACCTCTGGCACCTGAACCGCCACTCGGTGGCGCGGGCCATGGGCGTGGGCCTGTTCGCGGCGTTGATCCCGATCCCCATGCAGATGCTGCTGGCGGCGGCGCTGGCCATCCCGGTACGCGGCAACTTGCCGATCGCGGTCAGCCTGGTCTGGCTGACCAACCCGCTGACCATGCCGCCGGTATTCTTCGTCACCTACATGACCGGTGCCTGGCTGATGCAGGTCCCGCCGCGCACGTTGCCCGACGAACTGACCTTCGAATGGATCACCGACCAGCTGGCCACGCTGTGGCAGCCATTCCTGCTGGGTTCGGTGGTATGCGGGGTGGTGCTGGGCATCGTGGCCTACTTCACCACCATGCTGTACTGGCGCTGGTGGGTTGGCCGGCAGTGGCGCCGGCGCAAGCAAAAGGCCTCAGGCGCGCATGCCGCGGCCGCTGACCAGCAGGCGAACGCACAGCACATAGAGCACCGCGGTGGCCACCAGCATGAAGGTGATCGCCGTCCCAATACTGATATCCGACACCCCTAGGATGCCGTAGCGGAACGAGTTGACCATGTGCAAAACCGGGTTGGCCAGCGACACGGTCTGCCAGAACGGCG
>Ga0247821_10001163_pt1 | contig 14607 bp, 10 predicted proteins | sample 13C_Glycerol_Day_FD_192481 | JGI IMG/M metagenome (GOLD analysis project Ga0247821, IMG submission 192481) | Soil microbial communities from agricultural site in Penn Yan, New York, United States - 13C_Glycerol_Day14 | ecosystem: Environmental > Terrestrial > Soil > Agricultural land | place... | reverse complement strand
GGCTTGCCCCGCGATGCGATGTGACAGGAAAATCGCTATCGCGGGGCAAGCCCGCTCCCACCCTCCAGGCAGTTTTCAGGCGATGTCGAGGTCCTTGAGCGACGCCATGTCGATCACAAACCGGTACTTCACATCATTGTTGTGCATGCGCGTGAACGCCAGGTTGATGTCCTGGATCTGGATCATCTCGCAGCTTGGCAGCACCTGGTGCTCGGCGCAGAAGTCGAGCAATTCCTGGGTCTGCTCCAGGCCACCGACCAACGAACCTGCAATCGATCGGTTGTTGACCGCCAGCAAGGCACCATGGATCGGTTCCAGTGGCTCCAGCGCGCCAACCAGAACCAGCGTGCCGTTGCGGGCCAGGAGCATCAGGTAAGGGTTGACGTTGTGCCCGCGCGGGATGGTGTCGAGTATCAGGTCAAAACTGCTGGCGGCCGCTTTCATGGCCTGCGGGTCGCTGGACAGCAACACATGATGGGCGCCCAGTGCGCGGGCATCATCGGCTTTGCCGGGTGAGGTGGTGATCACCGTGACCTGAGCACCGAGGGCGACGGCCAGTTTCACCGCCATATGGCCCAGCCCGCCTAGGCCGATGACCGCCAGACGCGTACCGGCCTTGACGCCGTGCGCGCGCATCGGCGTCCACACGGTGATGCCTGCGCACAGCAGCGGCCCGGTAAAACGCGGATCCAGTGCCGAGGGTACGCGCAGCACAAAGTGCTCGCGCACGACGATGTGCTGGGCGTAGCCGCCAAGGGTGACTTCGCCGCTGATGCGGTCCAGGCCGTTATAGGTCGGCGTCATGCCTTCAGTGCAGTGCGGTTCCTGGTGCTGTTCACAGGCCTCGCAGTGCTGGCAGCTGTCGACCAGGCAGCCCACCGCAACCCGATCGCCGACACGATAACGGCTGACTGCAGTACCGACGGCAGTGACCCGACCGACAATTTCATGGCCCGGAACACAGGGAAAACGCGTGTTCTTCCAGTCGTTGTGCACGTAGTGCATGTCGGAATGGCAGACGCCGCAGTAGTCGATATCAATGGCCACATCGTCATCGCGCAGCGCGCGGCGGTCGAAGCGTACAGGGGCAAGTGGCGCGTTGGCTTCGTGGACGCCGTAGCCGATACAGGTAGTCATGGTGTTTCCTCCAGGTATTGGACAGCAACACCTGCAGGTGGGAGCGGGCTTGCCCCGCGATGCAATCTGACAGAAAGATCGCTATCGCGGGGCAAGCCTGCTCCCACCCATCAGGTTATGTGGATGTAGTTACGAGATCGATGGGCGTAGCCAGGGCGCGGCGCTGGTTTCAGGCGCGGCAATCTGGTTGGAAATCCATTTGCCCATACGCCGCATCGGCTCGATGGAGTCCTGCGGTGCGGCAAACTTCATGGCGGCGGCATAACCGAGCGAAACGATGCGTTGCGCGCCATACAGCGGCAGCACATCCTTGAGCTGGTCCTTGATGCTTTCCGGGTAAACACCGACGGTCTGGGTGTAGGCATCGACCGCATTCATCATTTCGCTCAGGTCGTCGACCGGTACCAGGTTGGCAGTGCGGTCGTCGAGGCTGGCAGCAAACGATACCGGCTCAGGCAGTTGCGAACAGATGATCGCGCCCTCGCCGCCTTTGCCGCCGATGACCTTGTACCACTCGTCATCCAGACGCAGCGCGTCGACATGGGCCTTCAGGCCCTGGTCATAGCGCTTGGGCGTGGTGCTGAGGGTGTTGGGCAGGCCGATCATGGCGTCATACACGTACTGGCCGAAGGTGTTGAGGCGTTCCAGGCCCTGCTCATCGGTGCCGCTCTGCACGTACACCACCCGCGCGCAGACGCAGCCCTTCTGGTTGATCGCGCCGATATCGGCCGCCAGGCGCACCGCCGCTTCGCGCATGCTGGCTTCGCTGTCGAAGGTGTCTTTGCCGATGATGCTGGCGCTGCGTTTCGGGTCGAGGGAAATCAGTTCCAGGCCCGGCTGAATGTAGCGGGTGACATGCTTCATCGACGCAAAACCGCCCCAGGCGACGATTTTTTCCAGGTTCTGCGGCTGGTACAGGCGCTGCTCGAAGGCCTCGTCGCCACCTTTCCAGTAGGCGACGCTCAGGTGCTTGGTGAGCGGATGGTCCGGGGCCATGTCGACCATGGTGCGGGCGATGGCCAGCGCGGTGAACGGGTCGTTGGACGGCGCCTTGATGATCGCATCGCTGCGCAGGACCATGTTGCGGATGATGGTCCACAACGACAGCGACACCGCGTTACCGGCGACGATGTGCAAGGTGCGTGCGCCGAAGCAGCGCACTTCCAGCTGGGTGCCGTCGAGCAACGTCTGCGGCACCCAGCCTTCCAGGTACTTGATGCCGACGGTGGTTTCCGCCATTTCGCGGATGAACTCACGCGACAGCATATGCTGCAGGCCCATGTACGAGCCCTTGACGATGCTCGGGGTGGTCGGTGCGGTCAGGAACGACAGCTCGCAGGCTTCCTGCAGGTACTGGTTCTTGTCCAGGGCCAGGCGTTCGCCGAGCGCCACGGCGTAGTCGAGAATGTCCTCGAAGCTCAAGCTGTACAAGTCTGCCAGCTTGGCCGGGTTGCCCAGCGGCAACTGGTCGATGTATTGGGTCGCATCGGGGGTGAGGAAGCTCAGATCGCCGCCACGGCCACCCACTTCAATCAGGTTGTCGGTGATCACTTGACCACGAATGATCATTGGCGCAATGGGGTGGGTCATGGCTCAGCCCTCCAGGGTGTTGAGGAAGTCCATCGCTTCACGATGGGATTGTTCGGACGCGGCGCAGGTGATCTTGTCGTCGCCGCCGTTCTTTTCGCTGTAGCGCTGGATAGTCCCCACCACGTAGCGGCTCGGGCGCCCGCAGCTGCAGGGCTGGTCCCATTCGATGGTGATTTCGTCGCCGGTGATAAAGCCGCCCCAATGGATGTCCGCGCCCAGGTCGAAGAAGGCCGCACGCCCGGTCTGACGCCCCTGGCGTGGCAGCGGCTTGCTGGTCTCGGGATCGAGCAGGAAGGGAATCGCGGTGTGCGAGAAGTGGTAGTTGCCATGCTCGCACTTGAGGTGCGAGCCGCTGACCACTTCCGACATGGCATACGATTCGTGCAGGGTCTTCACCCCGGTAAAGCGCATGACCTCCTCGCGCCAGTTCTCCGGTGGCACCACACCTTTGGCACCGCCGGTGGTGATGATGTAGGAGTCAGGATGGAACACGGACTCCAGGCCGCGTTCCAGACCGGCCTTGGCCATGTTGTGCAGCAGGTTCCAGGTACCGCCGATGTACACCTGCTTGCCCTTCAGGCGGGTGGCGATGTCATCGAAGAACGCAGCCAGGTGCTGCGGCATCTCGGCCTGCTGTTGATCAAAGGCCTTTTTCTTCGCCAGCAGCTCCGGCGCCACGACCAGGCGATCCAGGGTGCCATTGTTGTGGGCGGCACGCAGCCTGGCACCCAGGCGCAGCACGTCGCTGGACAGGGTCGAGGGATAGGCCGGGTGGAAATGCGACAGATCCGGCAGCAGCACGCGCACCAGCGAGCCCATGCCGCGCAGATGGCTGAGATAGCCCTTGCGGTAGTACGGGTAGGCGGTGTGCAGGTCCGGATCCGGGGTGTCCGCGCCGGTCATGTTCCAGGCGTAGAGCTTGCGCACTTGCGAGGCTTTTTCGAACTCGCGGGCACTGCACGGCAGAAACGACAAGGTACCGGAGGTGCCGGACGTATGGCTCAGGCACAGCTCGGGGATTTCCCGGTCCAGGGTTTCGAACCAGTCATCCAGGCCGGTGCAGGCGCTGACATCGACGGCAGCGATCTTTTCCGCCAGCGCCGGGATCACCAGCTTGCCCAGCCATTTGTTGATGGCGCTGAAGTTGTTCTTTTCCAGCAAGGATGGCGGGTACGACTTGAACAGGGTGTGTTCGAACAGCAGCGGCACCACGTCGTCAAGTTGCTCGATCTGCTCGATGCCTTCGGCGTCCGCCAGTTTCGTCAGTACCGCGATTCGGTCGCGCATTTCGCCAAAGCGGCGCTTGAGGCCCGCCAGCTGCAGCTCATCGATCTGTTCGACAGGTAATTGCTTCCAGTTCTGCAGATTATGCTCGACCAGGGCCGCCGGGTCGCTCAGCAGCAGTTCGACCCGCTCTTCTATTGTTTTTTTCAAGGGACAGCCTCCTGGAATTCATTCGATCTCGCCCAGGTCGTGACGCTGCAACGACCTGTTCGGCAGGCCCAGTTTAGGGGGCTTGAGGGCGAAATCATTTCCGGATTCAGGAACCTGATAAAACAATATAACTATCTGTTTTTAATAGGTTTTTTACTTGAAGGGCGATTCAGGCGGGAGGTTATTCCGGGTCTTGCGTGGTCAGCAGCGCATGGATCATGCGCGCCAGCATGAGAACGGTGGTTTCCTCGATCAGGTAGTGCGGCTTTTCGATCAACAACGCACGCGGCAAGGCGGTAACCGCCTGGTAGGCGAGAAAGCCGGCCTTCTCGCGATCACGCACCAGCACCTGATCGGAAAAGCGCTGCACCAGCGCCGGAATGACGATCGAGATCCAGAAGCGCTCCGGTTTGACGATCTCCAGGCGTACCAGTTCGCCATAGTAGGCGGCCTTGATGCTCTGCTCGGAGTCGACCTGCATCCAGCGATGCAGGGCTGACAGGCCGGTGCGCAAGATGATTTCGATACCGTCATAGAGGGTCGCCGATGCCGGTAGTGCATCAATGCTGGCGATCACTTGCAGGCGGGCATTGGCACGGTAATCCTCGAAGATCGCGCCGATAAGCGACTCAATGGTGGGGAAATACTCGTAGATCGAGCTGATCGCCACCCCGGAGTAATCGGAAAGGCGGTAAATCGACAGTGCCTCTCGCCCTTCCCCTTCGAGGATCTCACGCCCGGCGGTTTTCAGGGCCTCGACCAGGGCGACCGAGCGCGCCTGCTTCGGTTGCTTGCGCGGCCTGGCCGGCAGCTCCACCACCACATTGTCATGGCTGCCCTGGCCACGAGCGGTCACCCCCTCGTGGCTTGGCGAAGCGTCCAGGCGACGGCCCATGGATCAGGGGGTCACAACATTGAAGGTCGGCTGGAAGCTGGCAAGCATGCCGAGCATCGCCTTGAAGCGATCAGCATCACCTTCGAGCTTGATATCACCCTGCTTGATCGCCGTCGGGAAATCGAGCTGGCGCAGGCTGATCTGGTCCAGTGTGGCTTTGCTCATTTTCACCGTGGCATCCGCTTTGGCATGGCGTGTGTGCTCGCGATAGGTCAGTACGCCGTTGCGCAAGGTCAGGGCGAAGTGCTGGTCAAGGTCGTCGAAGTCCCAGTTCAGGGTCATATCATGCCCTTGAGCCTTGTCGGAGTCCATGCGTACCGACAGGATGTCCATGAACATCGTCGGTGTCGCCGCGCGCACCAGATCGGCACTGCCGCGGGCCCCTTGTTGCGGCGTGACCTGGCGCAGTTCCTGGACCGCAGTCAGGTACATGTTGCGCCAGATCGCCGACTCGCTGCGGTAGCCCAGTTGCTCAAGCGCGTCGGCCTGGGCTTCCAGGCCGGCTTTGTTGTCCGGCTCGGCGAAGACCAGGTGATTACCCAGCTGTGCAGCCCAGCGGTAGTCGCCCTGCTGCATCGCCGTGCGCATCAGTTCCAGCACTTTCTCGGCGCCGCCCATGGCCTGCACATAGTGCTTGCCGGACTCGACCGGCGGCAACGGATCGAGGTTGGCCGGGTTGCCATCGTAAAAGCCCAGGTACCGTTGGTACACCGCACGGGTGTTGAAACTCAAGGTGCCGTAGTAGCCCCTGGCGTACCATTTATGATCGAGTTCGCCGGGCAGTTTCTTCACCGCGTCGGCAATCTCCAGCGGCGTCATGCCCTGATTGAGCAGGTGCAAGGTGCGGTTGTTGATGAAGGCATACATGTCGCGCTGGTCGGCGAGCATGCTGCGGATGCCCTCGCCGCCCCAGGTCGGCCAGTTGTGCTGGGCGAACATGACCTCGGCCTTGTCGCCATAGCGCACCAGGCTGTCATCGATGAACTTCGACCAGGCCTTGGCGTCACGTACTTCCGCACCCCGCGGGGTGAGGACGTTGTGCATCGACATCACCGCGTTTTCGGACATGCTCAGTGCCTTCAGTTGCGGCAAGTACACATTCATCTCCGACGGTGCCTCGGTGCCCGGCGTAAGCTGGAACTCGAACTGCACGCCGGCGATTTCATGGCTCTCCAGCGGCTGGACAATCAAATGGGTCGGCGCGATCAGGCTGATGGTGCCCCCAATCGGCGCGCCCTTGCCGATCCCGGTATCGACCTGGCCACGTTCAGTCCTGGGCACCGCACCGCCACTCTGGTACATGCCGCGGCGGAACATCGCCGTGCCGGCCAGCACGTTCTCCTGGATCGCGTGCTCCATGAAGCCGTCCGGGGCATAGATGCGGACCTTGCCGGCCTTGACGTCGGCCTCGTCGACCACGCCGCGCACGCCGCCGAAGTGGTCGATGTGGCTATGGCTGTAGATCACCGCCACCACCGGCTTGCGCGGGCGGTTCTGGTAGTACAGTTCAAGGCCGGCCTTGGCGGTCTCGGTTACGTACAACGGGTCGATGATGATCAGCCCGTCGTCACCTTCGATGATGGTCATGTTGGCCAGATCGATGCCGCGAATCTGGTAGACCTTGTCAGTGACCTGGAACAGACCGGCGTTGGCATTGAGCTGGGCGATACGCCACAGGCTGGGGTTCACCGAGTCCGGCGCCTGGGCCTGCTTGAGAAAATCGTATTGGTGGGTATTCCACACGGCCTTGCCATCAGCATTCTTGACCTCACCCTCAAAGGCGGCCACCAGGCCCTTGCGCGCGGCTTCATAGTCGGCGCGATCCTCGAACGGCAACGCTTTGAGCACCGCCTGGTTGACCGCGGCCGTCGTCGGGCTGGCAGCCTTGGCCGGGTTGCTGGAGGTGTCTGCCGCCCAGGATGGAACGCTGGACAAGGCAATGGCAGTGGCAAGAGCAGCAAGTGAATAGCGCATACGGATTCCTTAAGCGTGGATCATGTCCACCGTTTTTATTCTGGCCCGCCAGACTGTGGCAGCCTTCCTTCAAGCAGTACAGCCATCAGCCCTGAGCGCTGATCCCTGTGAGCACGTGAGTGATAGACCGTTGCTGAGCGGCGCTCAGGCCGGCCGGCAAGCGTACAATGCTGAATGTCAGCTGTGCCGGGCGCGAGGCGTCGTTGCGCAATAAATAGCCATGCTGCTCACGCTCCACCACCACGTAACAGCACGCACCGTCCTCGGTAGGCAACGGGGCAATGAGGACATCTGCGAACTGGCCGTTGCCAACCCACTGCCGAGTACCGTTGAACACCCAGCCCTCGTCAGTCGGCCAGGCACTGACGCCTTCTGCCTGTTCCATAAAGAAACCCCCGAAACTGCGCCCGGCCAGCAGGTCTGGCAGGTAGCGTTTGCGCAAGGCGTCTCGGCCCGTTGGCATGTTTGCCAGTGCCGAGGCTACGAGCAGATTGCCGAGTACACACTCGGCAATCACGCTGGAGACCACACTGAGTTCTTCAAACAACATGGCTTCAGTGTCCGCCGACAGTCCCATGCCGCCGAGGGCTTGGGCGATACTGGCGCCGGGCAGGCCAAACTCGGCAATGCCCTGGGTGAGTTCGCGCATTTTCTGCGCCGGAATGCTCCGCCCCTCGAACAGGCGCGCAACAGGTGCTACCTCGGACGCTAGAAAGGTCCGAAAGCTGTCCACTGCCAGTCGCTGTACGTCAGTGCTGATCGGTATCTTCATGGTTCTGGTTCCCTGCGCAAATACGCGCGCCCTTCGCAGCAGGTTATGCCTGTGACTGACCAGGTGCCCCCCTCAATGAGGAGGGGGTAGGCGAAATTGAGAGCAACTGCCTGTGGGTACGGGCTCCTACACCAGGCCGCGAGCGATGATCAGCTTCTGAATATGGCTGGTGCCTTCGTAGATCTTGGTCACCCGCACATCCCGGCAATAGCGCTCCACCGGAAAATCATTCAGGTAGCCATAACCGCCGTGGATCTGCAGGGCGTCGGAGCAGACCTTTTCCGCCATTTCGCTGGCAAACAGCTTGGCCACCGAGGCTTCCTTGGCACAGGCCACACCGGCCTCGCACAAGCGTGCGGCATGCACCATATAGTGGTGGGCGACATCGACCTGGGCGGCCATGTCGGCCAGGTCGAACGCCACCCCTTGCAAGTTGATGATCGGTGCTCCATAGGCCTCGCGCTCTTTGGCATAGCTGACCGCAGCATCCAGTGCCGCCCGCGCGGTGCCGGTGGCAACAGCGGCAATCGCCACCCGCCCTTCCGACAGCGAGCCCATCACATTGCGGTAGCCTGCCCCTTCTGCACCCAGCAGGTTCGACACCGGTACGCGGCACTGATCGAGCTGGATCTGGGCGACATGGGCCGAACGCTGGCCCATCTTGTGTTCGACACAGGCCACGACGTACCCCGGGTTCTCCCGTGGGTCGACCATCAACAGGCTGCTGCCTTTCTTGCCCGCAGCCTTGTCGGTCACTGCCAGCACCAGGCCCAGGCCAGCCTCGTTGCCGTTGGAGATGAACTGTTTGCTGCCGTTGAGCACGTAATGGTCGTCTTCGCGGCGGGCCTGGGTGCGGAACGCCGCCGTGTCGGAGCCGGCCTGCGGCTCGCTGAGCAGAAAGGCGCCGATGCGCTTGCCACTGGCAAGGTCCGCCAGGTACTTGCGCTTCTGCGCCTCGTTGCCCAGACGGGCCACGGCCAGGCCCACCGAGTTGTGAACATGGATCAGGGTGGCAAAGCCGGTATCGGCGGCCGCGAACTCCTCGATGGCCAGGCAGTACTCGACGAAGCTGGCGCCGGAACCGCCGTACTCCTCGGGGATCAGCATGCCGAGAAAGCCCAGTTCGGCAACGGCCCGCAGTTCGCTGTAGGGCCAGGCAGCGCTGCGGTCACGCTCGGCCGCCGTGGGCGCGACCACGTCGGCGGCGACCTTGCGCGCCGTGTCGCGGATCATGATTTCCTGTTCGCTGAGGAAGGTTGCGCAGCTGTCGCTCATGGTGATTCCTTATGAATTCGGGGCTAAAGACAGGTTCAGGTTGGCGTTACACGCACTGCACAGTCCGGGCTTCGGGTTCGGCCGGCACCTCGCTATCGCGCACCACCGGGGTGACAACCGGCGAGCCGCTGGCACGTACGTCCTTGAGCAGAAAGTGCGACAGCGCCGGGATCAGGGCCAAAGCACCGAGCATGTTCCAGAGGAACATGAAGGTCAGCAGGATGCCCATGTCGGCCTGGAACTTGATGGGCGAGAACGCCCAGGTGATGACCCCGGCGGCCAGGGTCACACCAACCAGGGCGACGACCTTGCCGGTGAAGCGCAAGGCATGCCGGTAGGCTTCGGCCAGGGTCGCTCCGGCGCGCTGGCGGGCCAGCTGGATGCTCAGCAGGTACAGCGCATAGTCGACGCCGATGCCCACGCCCAGGGCGATCACCGGCAACGTCGCAACCTTGACGCCCATGCCCAGCACCACCATCAGCGCTTCGCAGAGAATCGAGGTGATCACCAGCGGCACCACGGCGACCACCACCGCACGCCAGCTGCGGAAGGTGATGAAGCACAAGACGATAACGGCGGCATACACGTACATCAGCATGGTCAGGTTGGCCTTCTTGACCACGATATTGGTTGCCGCTTCGATCCCGGCACTGCCGGCCGCCAGCAGGAACTGCCGCTCCGGTGTGCTGTGCGCGGTGGCGAAGGCTTCGGCGGCCTGCACCACCTGGTCCAGGGTTTGCGCCTTGTGATCAGTCAGGTAGGCGACCACCGGCATGACCGAGCAATCGGTGTTGAACAGCTCCGGGTTACTGGTGCTGGCGGTACGGGCGGCGTAGTTGAGCACGTCCTGGTTGGGCGAAATCGACATCCATTTCGGGCTGCCCTCGTAGGAGCCGGCAGTAATCTTGCGTACCGCGTCGGCCAGCGACACCGTGCTCTGCACCCCCGGCACCTGCTGCAACACCCAGCCCAGGCGATCGGCGTCCACCAGTGTCTGGTACTCAAGACAGCCTTCGGCCTTGGTCTTGACGATCACCGCGAACTGGTCGGACGACAGCGAGTACTTGCTGTTGATGTAGGCGTTGTCGAGGTTGTAGCGCGAATCGGGGCGCAACTCCGAGGCTCCGGCATCCAGGTCGCCGATCTTCAGCTGGGTGCTGACGATAAAGCCGGCCACCGCGAGGACCGCCGACACCACCAGCAGCGCTGTCGCCCAACGGCGCTCGGTGAACCGCTCCAGCAGCAGCCACAGGCCACCGGCCGGCTTTTGTTCGGCGCGCAGGCTGCGTGCTGCGGCCTTGGGACTGACGCCGGTATAGGAGAGCATCACCGGCAGCAGGATCAGGTTGGTGAACACCAGCAAGGCGACGCCGATCGAGGCGGTGATCGCCAGGTCCTGGATCACCGGGATATCGATCAGCATGAGCACCCCGAAGCCCACCGCGTCGGCTACCAGCGCCGTCACCCCGGCGAGGAACAGGCGGCGGAAGGTGTAGCGCGCCGCCACCAGCTTGTGGGTGCCGCGGGCCACGTCCTGCATGATGCCGTTCATCTTCTGCGCGCCATGGGAGACGCCGATGGCAAACACCAGGAACGGTACCAGGATCGAGTAAGGGTCCAGCTCGTAGCCCAGCCGGGCAATCAGCCCGAGCTGCCAGAGCACGGCAATACAGGAACAGCCGAGCACCAGCGCGGTACTGCGCACACAGCGGGTCCAGGCAAAAATGATCAGTGCGGCGATCAAGGCCGCCACGGCGAAGTAGATGACCATTTGCTGCAGACCATCGAGCAGGTCGCCGACCACCTTGGAGAAGCCGACAATACGGATGTCGAGGTCGGCACCGCCCTGATCGCCGGAATACTGGCTTCGAATGGTTTCCAGGCGCTTGGACAGTTCCCAATAGTCCAGCGGCTCACCGGTAGTCGTGTCCTTGTCGAGCAGCGGCAGGAAAATCATGCTCGAACGAAAATCCGTGCCCACCAGGTTGCCGAGCAGCTGGGCGCGGCTGATGTTCTGGCGCAGGGCATCGATGCTGGCCTGGGAGCCGGTGTAGTTGTCGGGCATCACCGGGCCGCCGGCGAAGCCCTCTTCGGTCACCTCGTTCCAGCGCACCACCGGCATCCACAACGATTTGACGTTGGCGCGGTCAACCCCGGGGGTCAGGAACAGCGCATCGTTGACGTGTTTGAGGGCTTGCAGGTAGGCGGGATCGAAAATATCCCCGGAACGGTTCTCGACCACCACGCGCACGGCATTGCCCAGGCCCTTGAGTTCATCACGGTTGTCGAGGAAGTTGCGGATGTAGGGCTGGTTTTGCGGAATGGTTTTCTCGAAGGCGGCATTGAGTGTCAGCCGGGTCGAATCCCACCCCAGGATCACCGTCGCGACGGCGCAGAAGAGGATGACCAGCAAGCGGTTGTTGAAGATCAAGCGCTCCAGGCGACTGCCTGAGCGGTGATTGAAATCCTTCAGGTTGCTGATGGTCTGCAGGTTGTCGCTGGCGTTGTGGATACCCATCAGAGCTCTCCGACTGTCGTGTGCTGTTGCAGGCTCTGCACCCGAACGCCACCGAGCCCGGCCAGGGCGACGGCCCCGTCGGCAAGGGATGCCAGTGCAAAATTGGGTGCCACGCGGTCTACGGCGACGCGGCTGAAGGTCGCCCCACGGTCGCTGGAGCGCAGCAACTGACCGGTCTGGCTGGCCAGCACGATGCTGCCATCCGCGCTGATCAGGCCACTGGTGATACCGGTTTCGATACCGGTATCGACCTTGCTCCAGCTGGCGCCGCCATCAAGGCTGCGCAAGGCATTGCCACGCAGGCCGTAGACCAGCACCAGTCGGTCATCGCCGAGCACACCGAACAAGGTGCCCTCATAAGGCAACGGCACTTTGACGAAACGCTGGCGGGCCGCATCGAGCTTGAGCACCAGGCCCTGCTCGGCAACCATGAACAGCGTGCCGGCCGCCGGGCGCAGGCCGTACAGGTGCATGCTGCGCGGGTTGTCGACGCGATCCTGCCAGGGCGTCCAGCTTTGCCCGCCATCCTCGGTGCGCAAGATCAGATTGAAGGCGCCGGTGACGAACCCGGTGCGCTCGTCGCTGAACCACACGTCGAGCAAGGGTTTATCGGCGCCCTGCTGGGCAAACAGCTCGGCATCCTGTTTCAGCCGCTGGGCCTCGGGATCGTCCGGGTTGGCCGGGTTGCCGTAGTGCTTGAGCATCAGCGCAGCGATCTGTCGACCGTCGAGCTGCTTGCGCCAGGTCGCGCCCGCATCGCTGCTGTGCAGCACCACGCCTTCATGCCCCACTGCCCAACCTTGGCGGGCGCTGGGGAACATCACCGCGGTCAGGTCGGAACTGACCGGCACCTGGGCTTGCACCCAGTTCCTGGTATCGTCGGAAAATAGAATGTGGCCGCGTTGTCCTGCGGCAATCAGCCGTCCACCGGCCTGCGCCAAGGCATTGAGCGGCGCATGAATCGCCTGGCTGCTCGGCGCCGCGGGCATGTCCAGGGGCGAGACAAAGGCCGGTTGGGCCAGCGCCTGGCCCGCCACGAGTACAGTCAGGGTCAGCAGTAACGGTCGTAAGCGTTGTTTGAACACCGTGTTCACCTCACATCAGGTGCGCGCGAACGCGCATTGCACCAACGGTGGGCCCTTGAAGCGGCCACCGTTGGCGAGCTTGCATCAGGGCAAGCGCGGGCTCAGAGCGTGGTCTTGAAGGTGAAGTACACCGCGCCGCGGTCTTCCAGCATCGCCTGGCTACCGCTTGGGGTCAGGGCTGCGCCGGTGACCGGGTTGGTCGAGTAGTCACCGAAATAGTCCACATACTTCAGGTCAAAGCGGTAACGGCTGTAGACATCCAGCGCCAGGCCGACGGCGTAGCTGCCCGCATCCTCGTTACCCCCCGAGCCCACGGCCGAGTTGCCGTTGATGCCTTGGGAAAAGCTCAACGGCATCGACAGGTCACCGCCGGGGAACACCTGGTACCAGGTCGGCGTGAAGTTGATGGCCAGGCCGTAGGCATCACGGGTGACGGCGTCGATGTTGGTCGGCACCGCTTTGTAGGCGGACGAGCCCTTGAACAGGTTGAGCGGGTCGGAGTTGACCGACAGCCAGCGGCTCCAGGTCAGTTCGGCCGACCAGCTGGCGCCATCGTAGAGCGGCGTCGGGCTGAGCGAGCCGATGGCATTGAGCACACCGTGCAAGGTGTCGCCACGGGCACCGAGAATATCGCCGTCATCCGGCAACTGCGCCACCGAGGTCACCCGCGCCGCGGAACTGACCAGGGGCATGTTGCGCCGGTAGTTGAGGTCGGCGCCGACGCTGATACCGCCGATTTCTTTCGACAGGCTGATGCCGTACATGTCGATCTTGTCGGCGTAGTTGAGGAAATACTGCGGCTGCGCGTTAGCCAGCAGAATGACCTGTGGCAGGGTGTCGGAGAACTGGCGTGCGTAGAAACCCAGGGTGCCGTCGAGCCATTCCGGGCTCCAGCGCGCCATCACGCCCCAGTCACCGGCGTTATCCGGCTCGATGTCGTCGCCATGCAGGGCGCGCAGCCGCGGGCCGAGGATGAACGACTCGCCACCTTGCTGGTAGATATCGGCAAAGCCCAGGTAGCTGCCGGATTCCGGCACCCGCGACGGCCGCCATTCAAAGAAGTACTGCGCGGCGAAAGACAGCTCGGGATTGACCTGCAACTGGGTGGAGAACTGGTTGCGCGGCAGGTACAACTCTTTGGCCTCGATCCCCGGCAGCGCCAGGGCCTTGCCCTGGTCCAGGGGCGCCTGGCCGTAGGAAATACCATGAATGGCACCGGCACCCAACAGCGACTCGCCCCAGTTCACGGTGTGGCGGCCCAGGCGCGCCTTGAGCGGCATCTCGCCGAGGCTGTACTCGCCAAACACGAAAGCGTCCATCCACTCGGCGGACGGGCCTTCGTAGTAACGGTCGGTATAGCGGCTCAGACCCGTGGCCGGACGACCGTCGGAGCCCAGGTGATTGGACGTGGCGACGCTGTCGTTGTCCAGGTCACCGGCATAGGCGGCGTCATACCACAGCGCGGCACTGACGCGCGCGCCGTACTTGCCCTTGTAGACGATGTCCGACTCGCTGAGGATATCCAGGCGATTGTTGACCAGGCGGTGCTTGTCGAAGTTGCGGTCGCCGTCATCGTTGTTCGGGTTCGCCAGGATTGCCTTGTCCTGCCCCTCGACACGCATGCCCAGGTTGTAGCGCAGGGTGTTGTCCCAGCGCAGCTGGATATCCTCATTGCCGGTGTCGATCTCGACGGCAACCGCGTTGCCGCAGGCGAGCGCGCACAAGGTCACGACCGTGGCCCGGACTGCAGGGTTACTGGTGGGATGACGTGGACTGGTTTTTTTCTTGTTATTCATCTGGGTGTCTCCTCCCCTGGGTTGAACCTGGACCTCCAGGTTCGCAAGCCGCTCAATCAGTGATCGAGTGCTCCGAAGGGTGCCAGCGTTGTCCTCCCGTCCTCCCCCCCCTTTCTGAAAGGGGGGTGCCC
>Ga0247821_10001162_pt1 | contig 14622 bp, 7 predicted proteins | sample 13C_Glycerol_Day_FD_192481 | JGI IMG/M metagenome (GOLD analysis project Ga0247821, IMG submission 192481) | Soil microbial communities from agricultural site in Penn Yan, New York, United States - 13C_Glycerol_Day14 | ecosystem: Environmental > Terrestrial > Soil > Agricultural land | place... | reverse complement strand
GTGCCGATCCACTCGGACTACTGCCATCGCTCAGATTTTTCTCATAAACAGTCAGTTCGCCGCATTCGATATCCAGGCCTTTCAAGGTCACCGGGTCGTTGAGGTTATTGACGTTGATCTTCAGCGTCGCGGTGCTACTGTCGCCGTCGGCATCCTTGAGGGTGTAGGTGAAGGTTTCGACGCCGGTGCCAGTACGGTTGATGAAGTCCGGGTCGGCAGTGTTTAGCGTGTAGGTATAGGAGCCGTCGGCGGCCAGCACCAGCTTGCCGTAGGTGCCCTCGATGGACTGCGGTGTGATCGGTCCACTGGCGATGCGGTCAGCGCCCTGGGTGTCATTGGTCAGTACGTTACCGGTGACGGTCAGCTGATTCTCGGTGGCCGTGGTGCTGTTGGTGTCATTGAAGGCTTTCGGCGCGTCGTCGACGATGTTTACATCGATGTTGCCACTGGCCGTGCTGCCATCGTTGTCAGTCGCGACCACGGTGAAGCTTTCGCTCAAGGTAGTGCCGTTACCGCTGGTGTGCTCTTCGTTGTCGAGCAACGTATAGGTGTAGGTCACCACGCCGGTGGCCGGGTTGTAGCCAGTGATGGTCAACGTATTGCCCAGCGGGGTCGTTCCCGATTGCGGGAAGCTGCCCGTGCCGTTGCTGATCACCGTGACCCCTTCAATGGTCAGGGTTTTCAGGCCATCCGGTGCATGCACGGTGAAGCTGCCGCTTTGGGTCAGTGCCGATCCACTCGGACTACTGCCATCGCTCAGGTTTTTCTCATAAACAGTCAGTTCGCCGCATTCGATATCCAGGCCTTTCAAGGTCACCGGGTCGTTGAGGTTATTGACGTTGATCTTCAGCGTCGCGGTACTGCTGTCGCCGTCGGCATCCTTGAGGGTGTAGGTGAAGGTTTCGACGCCGGTGCCGGTACGGTTGATGAAGTCCGGGTCGGCGGTGTTCAGCGTGTAGGTGTAGGAGCCGTCGGCGGCCAGTACCAGCTTGCCGTAGGTGCCCTCGATGGACTGCGGTGTGATCGGTCCACTGGCGATGCGGTCAGCGCCTTGGGTGTCGTTGGTCAACACATTACCAGTCACGGTCAGCTGACTCTCGGTGGCGGTGGTGCTGTTGATATCGTTGAAGGCTTGCGGCGTGTCATCGACGATATTCACATTGATCGTGCCGTTGGCTGTGCTGCCATCGGTGTCAGTGGCGACGACTGCAAAGTTCTCGCTCAGGGTGGTGCCATTGCCAGTGCTATGGGACTCGTTGTCGAGCAACGTATAGGTGTAAGTCACCACCCCCGTGCTGGCGTTATAGCCAGTGATGGTCAGGGTGTTGCCTTCAGGCGTCGTGGCTGATTGCGGGAAACCCACCGCGCTGCCGCCACTGACCACGGTAATGCCACCAATGGTCAAGGTTTGCAGGCCATCAGGCGCCGTCACCGAGAAGCTGCCGCCCTGGGTCAATGCTGGCCCATTCGGGTTGCTGCCGTCGGAGAGATGCTTCTCGAAGACCGTCAGCTCACCGCCTTCAACATTCAGGCCATTGAGGGTGATCGGGTCGTTGAGGTTGTTGACGTTGAGCTTCAATGTCGCCGTGCTGCTGTCACCATCAGAATCTTTGAGGGTGTAGGTGAACGTCTCGATGCCTGTGCCACCACCGTGCAGATTGATGAAGTCTGGATCCGCGGTGTTCAGTGTGTAGGTGTAGGAACCGTCCGCCGCGAGTACCAATTTGCCGTACACACCCTCAAGGGTCTGCGGCGTAATCGGCCCGCTCGCAATACGGTCAGCACCCTGGATGTCGTTCGTCAGGACGTTGCCCGTCAACGTCAGATGATTCTCGGTAGCGGTGACCGCGTTAGTGTCGGCAACTGCCGTCGGTACATCATCGACAATGGTGACATTGACGTTGAGGCTGGCACTGCGACCATCGGCATCGGAGGCCGTTACCGCGAGCGTTTCGCTCATGTTGTTGATGCCTTCACCACTGGCATGACCTTCCCGGCCCTGCAGGGTAAAGCTGAAGGACACCTCACCGGTCAGCGGGTTGTAGGTGATAGACAGCTTGTTACCGAGGCTGGTGGTGGCCGTTTGTGGAGAAGTGATGGCCACACCATTGCTGATCAGATTGATGCCGCCGACGGAAAGGGATTGCAGGCCATCGGCGGCGCTGACTTTGAAAGTACCGCTACGGGTCAGCGCCGCCGCATCCGGGCTGCTGCCATCAGCCAGGTTTTTCTCGTAGAACGTCAGCGCTCCGCCATTGATGCTCAATCCGCCGATGACGACTGGATCATCGATGTTGGTAACATTGAGTACCAGGTTGGCAGTGCTGGTATCGCCGTCGGCATCCTTGAGGGTGTAGGTGAAGGTCTCGATACCGCTGCCACCACCGTGCAGCTTGATGAAATCAGGATCAGCACTGTTCAGCGTATAGGTGTAGGAGCCATCAGCGGCCAACACCAGCGTGCCGTAGGTGCCAGTGAAGGTGCCTGCAGTGATTGGCCCGGAGGCAATGCGATCCGCACCTTGCACATCATTACTCAGGACATTACCGGTCAACGTCAGCTGATTCTCACTGGCGGTGAGTGCATTGCTGTCATCCACCGCTCGCGGCGTGTCGTCAGTAACATTGATATCCAGCGAACCACTGGCGACATCACCGTCGGTATCGCTAACCGAAACGCTGATGCTCTCACCCAGCCCGTTGGCACCGCCACCGTTCGGGTGCGTTTCAGCACCGGTCAAGGTGTAGCTGTAGCTGACCACACCGGTCGCCGCATCGTAGCCGGTGATGGTCAAAACGTTGCCAAGGCCGGTGGTAATCGATTGGCCGACTCCGGTCACCGCACCCGCGGTGACGATGTTGATACCACCGACGTTGAGGTTGAATACCCCATCCGGCGCTACCACGGTAAAACTGCCGGTTTGGGTCAGTGCCGCGGGGTTACTGGCCGAGCCTTGGGCCAGATTAGCCTCGTTGAGCGACAGTTCGCCGCCTTGCACCTGCAGGCCTTCGAGGGTGACCGGGTTATCGACCACTGGCGGCAGTGGCGGTGCGTCATCGTTGTTGTTGAGCAAGCCGGCATCCGGCGAGCGCAGTTCTGCAAATCCGTTGAAACCAGCCGTCGGGAAGCCAATCTCTGGAGCAACCCGCCCAGCCACTTCATTGAGCAGAACGAAGGAGTGTCCTCCACCGAGTGCGCCTGCGGCCCCGCCACTGCCGGGGCCAGCCGCAGTCGGATCAGCCTCCTGGCTCGGGTCGGCACCAGCAGCGATAGCTTGCTGGAGCTTCTCTACATCAGTCAGTTGCGCCTGGCTCGGCGTCAGCGCCTCGGGTGATTCGACATGCGGCGCATGGTTGGCCAGCAGTTGGGGTGAAAGTGCCAGGCTGCTGTCACGGCCCAGGGTCAATTCGGCGCCGTTTTGCAGATGAACGGCGATGGCGCCAGCTGCGCCTGTCTGCAGCTGCTCGCCGGCAAACAGCCGGTCACCTTCAGACAGCGCCCGACGTGTCCCGTCAGTGGCGACCGCGAATACCTCTCCGACTACTTTGCTGACAACACCGATTAACTTGGCCATGAGCGCTTTCCTCCGCTGCGGAACGGTTTTTCGCAGAAAAGCACTCTGAATCTCGCGTGGTCGGCCCGCAGCGCTTGCCTTGGACCAATACCCGGAAAGCGCTGCAGGCGCCGGTGGATTTCAATGAAATCAACACCTTCGCTCTGCAGACACTCGGTGAACGTGAAAAATCGCAGTGGCCATTTGGCATATGCCAAAAAATTGTCGCCAATCTACGTTCTTTCTCCATCCCCTCCGCTACATCCGTGCCCTTTGCCGCAAAAAAAATTGAACTTTTTCTGGCGCCCGAAAAATGCACCCCAGACCTGAATCAGTGGGTCGCCTGATATGAACAATGTCGTGGATTCCTTAGACCGCATAAGTTTTTTTTCGCATAACTCTTATGAAAAATTCTTCTTAGCTCGCCCTATAAATGTTCTTAGCTCTGTTGTTACAAGCCTGAAACGGTTTGACCTTAAAAGTTCGTCAATTTTATGACGACAGCAACACCCAAATTAGAGATCAGGGAGAAGTACCCCATGCGCGTTTTGACCCCCATCACCAGTGCAATTCTTTTGGCCATGGCATGCGCCAATGCTCAGGCGATGTCTATTACGGAAGCTGTACAAAGCGCCGTGGACCAACATCCTGAAATCAATGCCAGCCGCAACAATCGCTTGTCTGCCGACGAAGACGTCAACGTTGCCAAGGGCGGTTGGTATCCACGCGTCGACCTGATTGCCGGCTATGGCCGGCAAAAATCAGACAACACCAATACCCGCGGTTTCAACGCCGACGGCACACGCAATCACAACACCGAAACGTTGAACTACACCCAGTCAGACCTGCGCTTGCGGCAGATGCTGTTCGACGGTTTCAGCACCTCGAACGAAGTGGGACGTACTGAAGCGGTGGTCAATTCCCGCGCCTACTACACCCAGGCTACCGCCCAAAGCATTGCCCTGCGTGCCATCGAGGTGTACCTGGAGGTGCTCAAGCGCCGTGAGCTGGTAACCCTGGCCAAGAACAACCTGCAGGCCCACTTGCGCGTCAACGACCAGATTGGCTTGCGCAGTGAGCGAGGTGTTGGCAGTACCGCCGACCTGGACCAATCCACCGCCCGTCGCGCCCTGGCGGAAAACAACCTGTACACCGCCGAAGTCGACCTGGCCGATGCCGAAGCCAACTTCTACAGTGTCATCGGCCGTATGCCCGACGAGCTGGAAACACCGGTCACGATCAAGGGCGAAATGCCACAAAGCCTGATCGACGCACGTCAGGACATGCTGGAGCACAACCCCTACCTGAAGTCAGCCCAAGCTGACGTGCAAGCTGCCGAACAGCAGTACGAAGTGGCCAAGTCGCCATTCTATCCACGCCTGGATGCCGTGCTGGCAACCGGCGCCAACAACAACACCGCAGGCCAGGTCGGCCACGACAACAACGACTGGCAAGCCGGTGTCGAGCTCAGCTACAACCTGTTCCGTGGCGGCAGCGACAAGGCCCGCCTGCAATCCGATGCACACAAGATCAACCAGGCCATGGACATTCGCAACAATGCCCTGCGCACCCTCAACGAGGATCTGGCGCTGTCATGGAACGCCATGACCAACGCCCGCAAGCAAACCCCGACCGCCCGCGAATACGCTGACACCACCACCCGTGTGCGTGCGGCCTACCAGGATCAGTTCGGCCTCGGCCAACGGACCCTGCTCGACCTGCTCGACAGTGAGAACGAGCTGTACAACGCCAACCGCCGCTACACCGAGGTGCGCTACGTCGAGGAATTCTCGATGTACCGGGTCCTGGCCAACATGGGTGAGCTGCTGAACAAGCAGCGTATCTCACTGCCGCCTGAGGCCATCGCCAAGAGTGAAGTGAGGAGCGAAGCACGTTTGCCCGACATGCGCTAAGCCCTCTATCCGCGGCAGGAGTAGGCCATTGTGACCAGCATGCAACCTGCGAGCTCGGCAGCGGATCCGCGCCTGAGTTTCGATGATCCGTTACTCGATGGCTTGTTGATCCTCTGCAAGCTACATGGTTGCACCGTCAGCCGCGCCGGCCTGAGTGCCGGCCTGCCCCTGGCCCAGCAGCGCCTGAGCCTCGACCTGCTGCCACGGGCCGCTGCCCGCGCCGGTTTGCAGGCACGCGTACTGCGCCGGGAACTGACAGCAATCTCCAAGCTCAACCTGCCGGTACTGTTGCTGCTCAAGGAAGGCCGCTGCGCGGTACTGCGGCGTTGGGGCGATGACGGTCAGGCGCTGATCCTGCCCAGTGAAGCTGAAGGTGGAGAGCAGTGGGTCAGTCGCGAAGAACTGCTTGAAGCCTACAGCGGCGAAGCGTTGTTCGCCCGCCCCCGGCATGAGCTAGAAGACCTGCGCACGCCGTTGATGCCACGGGTCAATGCCTGGTTCCGCGACACGCTCAAGCAGTCACGCTGGCTGTACAGCGACGCGGTACTGGCCAGTCTGTTGATCAACCTGCTCGGGTTGATGGTGCCGCTGTTCGTCATGCAGACCTACGACCGGGTGGTACCCAACCAAGCGATCTCGACCCTGTGGGTACTGGTGATCGGCCTGTTGGTCGGCACCCTGTTCGAATTGATTCTGCGTGTGGTCCGCGCGCACCTGCTGGACCAGGCCGGGAAGAAGACCGACCTGATCCTCTCGGCGACGCTGTTCGAGCGCATCACGGGCATGTCGATGAAGGCCCGCCCGGCGACCGTCGGTGGATTTGCGCAAAGCATCCATGATTTCCAGGGCCTGCGTGAATTTCTCACCGCGGTGACCTTGACCAGTGTCATCGACCTGCCGTTCGTGGTGCTGATGCTGCTGGTGATCGGCCTGCTCGGCGGCTGGCTGGTAGTGATTCCACTGGTGGCCTTTCCAATCACCATCCTCTTTGCCTTGTTCATCCAGGTACGTTTACGCGACACCGTGCAAAAAAGTCTGACCCTCGGCGCGGTGCGCCAGGCCTTGCTGATCGAAACCCTCGGTGGCCTGGAAACCCTCAAAGCCTGCAGTGCCGAGAGTGAGCGCCAGTACCAATGGGAAAGCACCCACGGCGCCCTCACTCGCCTGGACGCCCACGCGCGTAACCTGTCAGCACTGGCGACCAACGGCACGCTGTTCATTCAGCAGTTTTGTGGCATGGCCACCATTGTCGCCGGGGTTTACAGCATCATTGCCGGCAACCTCAGCGTTGGCGCCCTGGTCGCCAGCTATATGCTCGGCAGCCGGGTGCTGGCGCCGCTGGGGCAGATTGCCGGCTTGATCACCCGCTATCAGCAGGCGCAGTTGACCATGCGCAGCACCGACGCGCTGATGGCGTTGCCGCAAGAGCGGCAAACTGGCCAGCAACCCTTGGAACGCACCCAGCTGCGCGGCGCCATTGAGGTCAGTCATGTCAGCTTTCGCTATGCCGGGCAGAACGTCGCCGCCCTCAATGCGGTGAGCTTCAGCGTCAAGCCTGGCGAGCGCATCGGTATCATCGGCCGCAGCGGCTCGGGCAAAAGTACCCTGGCCCGACTGTTGATGGGCTTTTACGCCCCGGATGAAGGGCAGATCCTGCTCGACAACCTCGACCTGCGCCAACTCGACATAGCTGACTTGCGCAACCAGGTCGGCTATGTGGCTCACGACCTGCCGCTGCTGGCTGGCAGCCTGCGTGACAACCTCACCCTCGGCGCGCGCTATGTCAGCGATGCGCGCATGCTTGAAGTCGCTGAGCTGACCGGCGTCAGTGAACTGGCGCGCCAGCATCCGCAAGGGTTCGAGCGTCCGGTGGGCGAGCGCGGCCAGCTGCTTTCCGGTGGTCAGCGCCAGGCGGTGTTGCTCGCCCGAGCGATGCTGCTGGAGCCACCAATCATGATTCTCGACGAACCCACCAGCCATATGGACAACGCCAGCGAAGACCAACTGCGCCAGCGCCTGCATGGCTGGGTCGAAGGCAAGACGCTGCTGCTGGTCACCCACCGGACTTCGATGCTCAGTCTGGTCGACCGTCTGCTGGTCCTGGACAACGGCAAAGTAGTGGCCGATGGGCCGAAAGAAGCGGTTATCGATGCACTGCGCAAAGGCCGGGTTGGTACGGCCATCTAGGGAGTCCCGTCATGTCCATCCGCCAAGGCCTGAGCAGTTACTTGCAGAGTTTCGGCAAGACCGCCGAGCGCGACTTCATGCCGGATGTGGCCGGTGCCACCTTGCAGGACTCGCCGCGCCTGTCGCGCATCACCGTGTGGCTGACGGCTGCCTTGCTGCTGACGGCACTGCTGTGGGCCTGGTTTGCAGTGCTGGACGAGGTCACCATGGGTGAAGGCAAGGCCATTCCTTCGAGCAAGGTTCAGGTCATCCAGAACCTGGAAGGGGGCATCGTCACGGAAATCTTTGTCCGTGAAGGACAAATGGTCAACAAGGGCGATACCTTGCTGCGCCTGGATGACACCCGCTTCCAATCCAACAAGGGTGAGAGTGAAGCCGATCGCTATGCCCTCACCGCCCAGGTCGAGCGGCTTTCAGCCGAAGCGGAGGGGCGCCCCTTCCAGGTCTCTGAAGAGGTGCGCAGCAAGGCGCCGCAGGTAGCTGAAGACGAGCTGTCGTTGTATCAGTCCCGGCAACGGCGCCTGACCAGCGAGAAGCAGACCCTCAATGAACAACTGCGGCAAAAAACCCAGGAGCTCGCCGAGTTCCGGTCCAAGGCCGAGCAATACCGCTCGGCGCTGGGGTTGTTGCAGCAAGAGTTGAACATGTCGACGCCGTTGGTGGGCACCGGGGCCATCTCACCGGTGGAAATCCTGCGCCTCAAACGCAGTACCGTGGAAGCCCGTGGCTCACTCAATGCCACCACCCTGGCGATTCCTCGCGCCGAGGCGGCTGTGGCGGAAATCAAGAGCAAGATCGAAGAGTCGGAAGCAGGTTTTCGCTCGGAAGCGGCCAAGGAACTCAATGAGAAACGCACTGATCTGTCGAAGATTACCGCCTCAAGCATCGCCATTGATGACCGGGTCTCGCGCACCACGGTCGTATCGCCGGTGCATGGCATCATCAAGCTGCTCAAGGTCAACACCATTGGCGGCGTGGTCCAGCCGGGCAGCGACCTGCTGGAGATCGTGCCGTTGGAAGACAACCTGCTGATCGAAGCGAAGGTCCGCCCTCAGGACGTCGCGTTCCTGCATCCGGGGCAGGCGGCGATGGTCAAGTTCAGTGCTTACGACTACACCATCTACGGCGGGCTCAAAGCCAAGCTGGAACTGATCAGCGCCGACACCGTGACCGATGACAAAGGCAATGCCTTTTACCTGATCCAGGTGCGCACCGACAAAAATCACCTGGGCGGTGACAACAAGCCGCTGCTGATCATTCCTGGCATGACTGCCACGGTGGACATCATCACCGGGCACAAGAGTGTGCTCGATTACTTGCTCAAGCCGGTGCTCAAGGCACGGACTGAAGCCATGCGTGAGCGGTGAGGCAGTGATCGACTGGCGGGCAGTCAAAATGCGCTCACCTCAGTGGGACTGACGAATCGCGGCGGCCAGGTTTTGCGGCCGTTTCACGCCCGATCGCAGCCTCACGGCTGCGGCTACAAGGGGCCAGCCAAAACACTAGCAATCAACATCAATCACTGTGGGAGCCGGTCTTGCCGGCGATCGGGCGCACATGGTTACGCTCGTAGGTATCACGCCCCATCGCCACAATCTGCCCCTCAATCAACGCCTCGAACGGCGTTAACAAGCCATCGAAACAGGCCGGCGCTTCCAGCACGTTCAATGCCTGTACCACCGCCTCCAAGGTCGACAGCGCGCCTTCAGCCGGGGCCTTGCGCAAGCGGTAACGCGACGGCAGCACCTGGGCCAGTGTCACCCGCGGCAACGCCGCCAGTAATGGGTTCAGGTGCAGCAGTTTGCTCGCCTTGCGCCAGGTGCCATCTGGCACCACCAGCAACCACGGACGTTGATCAGGGGCCTTAACATAGGCCGTCAGCGGCTGGGCATCATCACCCGGAAACAGCAAGGCACTGCGATACCCTGGTAGCTCAATCAGCGCGGCCAGGTCCTCGAATACCTCACCCACCCGCAATTCGGCATTACGCAGGCCCAACGCCGCCAGTTTCGCAGTATTGAGGGCATGGCGCACTTCGCTGGGGTGCTGCAATAGCAGCACCCGAGTGCGGCTGTCGAGGTACGGGATCAACGGGCAAAGGCAGTGGGCTTGTGGGCGCAGGCAGCGCTCACATTGAATTCTGGACATCGGGTTCTCCTGGGCAAGCAAAGTGTGCCACAGCAGTCCCAGAAAAAGCCCACTTCCCTGTGGGAGAGACAAAAGGATTCTTGAGTGGACGCGCTACCCAGCCGCACAGGTCATCAGCCAAGCATGTACAGGTTTAGCAGAGCATTTACAGGGGTGCGGACGATTTTCAGAAAAATGTACGGTCCTGATTCAACTTTCCAGAAGGCCGTTTGTTCACGTTGGTGTAAGTTGCGCCTTGAGCAAATCGCGGAAGGTCTGAATCAAGGGTTCACGGCTGCGCCCGCGTCGAATGATCATGGAAAACGGCGCCTGATAGCCAAAAGTCGCCGGCGACAACACGCGCAAATCACCCTTGTCAGCCCAGGCCTGGGCATAGTGTTCCGGTAGGTAGCCGATATAAGCGCCGGACAACACCAGAATCAGTTGCGCCTCCATGCTTTCCACCGTCGCCGCACTGTGTTTGAAGCCGTGGCGGGCAAGTTCGGCCTGGCTCCAATAGCCGCGCCCAACCATGCGTTGCTGGGTGATGACCTGTTCGGGAATGCGCCGCTCGTGGTAAAGCGGATGGCGGTTACTGCAGTACAGCCAGTGCTGTTCACGGTACAGCGGTTGGTAGACCAGACCGCTCATGCGTGTGGAGAACGCGCCGATGGCCAGGTCCAGGCGATTATCCTGGACCCCCAACTGCAGTTCATAAGGGCTCGACACCGACAGGTGCAGGTGCACCGCCGGGTGCTCCTGGCTGTAGGCACCAATGGCCTCGGCCAGCGGCAAGGCCCGATCGCCTACCGTCGAGTCGATCACCCCCAGGTTCAACGTCCCGCGCAGTTCACCCTTGAGCGCGGCGGCGTACTGCTCGAAGCCGTCCATTTCCGCCAGCAGGCGCAGGGTTTCCTGATGGAACAGCTCACCCTTACTGGTCAGGCTGAAGCCCCCTCGCCCGCGATGGCACAGCACGATACCCAGCGCCGCCTCCAGCTGACTCATGTAAGTGCTGATGGCTGAGGTCGAGAGGTTGAGTTCGCGCTGGGCGTTAGCAAAGCCCTGATGGCGCACGACGCTGACAAAAATGCGCAGGAGTTTCAGGTCAGGCAATGCAGAAGCCATGGTTCACAGGGTCCGAAAGGTGACATATGGCGAAAGTCTAACCAGTTCTCCGCCATTAGTTTAGAAAAACCTGAACTAAGTATTTGCCTGTAGCGATTCTTTTTGCTCACTACCTTTTGCAGACTCTGCCGCAATGCACCTGCTTGCCAGCGTTTGCGCGTTCTTGGCGCACCGGCCTGACAGGTTCCAACAACTAGAACAATCGAATCGATGAGGCCCGACCGTGGACAAGATTCTGCACCAACCACTGGGCGGCAACGAAATGCCGCGTTTCGGCGGCATCGCCACCATGCTCCGTCTCCCTCACCTGCAAAGTGCCGAAGGCCTTGATGCTGCCTTCATCGGCATCCCCCTGGACATCGGTACCTCGTTGCGCTCCGGCACCCGTTTCGGCCCACGGCAGATCCGCGCCGAGTCGGTGATGATCCGTCCCTACAACATGGCCACAGGCGCTGCTCCGTTCGATTCGATGTCGGTCGCCGATATCGGTGACGTGGCGATCAACACCTTCAACCTGCTTGACGCTGTGCGCATCATCGAAGAGGCCTACGACGAAATCCTCGAACACAACGTCATCCCAATGACCATGGGTGGTGACCACACCATTACCCTGCCGATCCTGCGGGCAATCCACAAGAAACACGGCAAGGTTGGCCTGGTGCACATCGATGCCCACGCTGACGTCAACGATCACATGTTCGGCGAAAAGATCGCCCACGGCACCACCTTCCGCCGCGCGGTGGAAGAAGGCCTGCTGGACTGCGACCGCGTCGTACAGATCGGTTTACGCGCCCAGGGTTATACCGCTGAAGACTTCAACTGGAGTCGCAAGCAGGGCTTCCGTGTAGTTCAGGCTGAAGAATGCTGGCACAAGTCCCTTGAACCACTGATGGCTGAGGTCCGCGAAAAAGTCGGTGGTGGCCCGGTCTACTTGAGCTTCGACATCGACGGTATCGACCCGGCCTGGGCCCCCGGTACCGGCACCCCGGAAATTGGTGGCCTGACCACCATCCAGGCCATGGAAATCATCCGTGGCTGCCAGGGTCTGGACCTGATCGGTTGCGACCTGGTAGAAGTCTCGCCCCCTTACGACACCACCGGCAACACCTCGTTGCTCGGCGCCAACCTGCTGTACGAAATGCTCTGTGTCTTGCCGGGCGTTGCTCGCCGCTGACCGACAGGCACCAGGAGCTACAACGAGGCAGGAGCCATGAGCGCCGGGTCGCACAAGCAGCCCGCGCAGTAGACGAATGACCGGCGCCGGGCTTGCCTGGCGCCAGGATCGATCTCACCATAATAAAGATAATCGGAGACACCCATGGCCTTAGACTTATTCGTTGTCTTGATCTACGCGGCCGGCATGCTCGCGCTTGGCTACTATGGCATGCGACGGGCCAAAACCCATGAAGACTACCTGGTGGCCGGACGCAACCTGGGCCCCAACCTATACATGGGCACCATGGCCGCCACAGTATTGGGCGGTGCCTCGACCGTCGGTACGGTAAAGCTGGGTTACGTTCACGGCATCTCCGGCTTTTGGCTGTGCGCCGCGCTGGGCCTGGGCATCATCGCCCTGAACCTGTTTCTGGCCAAACCCCTGCTGCGCCTGAAGATCTTCACCGTGACCCAGGTGCTTGAACAGCGCTACAACCCCATGGCCCGTCAGGCCAGCGCAGTCATCATGCTCGCCTATGCGCTGATGATTGCGGTGACCTCGACCCTGGCGATCGGTACCGTCCTGCAAGTGCTGTTCGACATGCAGTTCTGGGCCGCTATCCTGCTCGGTGGTGGCGTTGTGGTGGTGTACTCGACCATCGGTGGCATGTGGTCGTTGACCCTCACCGACATCGTTCAGTTCGTGATCAAGACCGTAGGCCTGATGTTTGTCCTGCTGCCGATCTGCTTATACCGCGTGGGCGGTTGGGACGAACTGGTTGCCAAGCTGCCGGCGTCAAGCTTCAGCCTGACCACCATCGGCTGGGACACCATCATCACCTACTTCCTGATCTACTTCTTCGGCATCCTTATCGGTCAGGATATCTGGCAGCGAGTGTTCACCGCCCGTGACGAGAAAGTCGCCAAGCGCGCCGGTACCACTGCGGGTATCTATTGCGTGATCTACGGTCTGGTGTGTGCGGTAATCGGTATGGCGGCCCACGTGCTGCTGCCGGATCTGGCCAACGCCAACAACGCATTTGCCGCCATCGTCAAATCTGCACTGCCTGACGGCATCCGCGGCTTGGTGATTGCTGCTGCGCTGGCGGCGATGATGTCTACGGCCAGTGCTGGCCTGCTGGCTGCCTCGACCGTTCTCACCGAAGACCTGCTGCCTAAGCTGCGTGGCGGCAAACAGTCGAGCCTGGCGATCAACCGTCTGTTCACCTTGCTCACCGGCATTTGCGTCCTGGGTATCGCCCTGGTGGTCGAAGACGTGATCAGCGCCCTGACCCTGGCCTACAACCTGTTGGTCGGCGGCATGCTGGTGCCATTGATCGGTGCAATTTACTGGAAGCGGGCGACCACTGCGGGTGCAATTACCAGCATGACCCTGGGCTTTGTCACTGCGTTGGTATTTATGTTCAAAGACGGGATGGCTGCCAACACGCCAATCTACTACAGCCTGGCAATCGCGCTGGTCAGCTTTGTTGCCGTGAGCCTGATGTCTCGTCGTCCGGCGGGTGCGGTAAACCTGGCCTGATCAAGGCCTACGATGGCCGTCGCATCATGCTGATGCGGCGGCCCTGGCAAAGCGCCTAGCGACGTGGCTGGCGCTTGCGCTGCTCCTCATCGGTAGGGATCGGCACCGGCTGCAACGGTGGTGGAATCAAGCCCAAGGCCGCAGCCAAGTCATGAAGCCAGTTGAACAGATTATTTCTCATAACTCCCCCTTACGGGTCAGCCTGCACGGCGTTTCAATCCTGCGATGCTTCATACAGATCATAGTCCTATGTCGTACTTTACGCATGCTCATGGACTACAAGTTGGGGGCAAGCTTGATCTTGATCAAGCCCTGACTGCCCCTCTCCTGTCGGTGTAACTGTTTCCCCTTGTTGCAGCTCAACCCAAGCCCCCTGCCTCTAAGGGTACCGCGCCGGCTAACCGAGCAGGCTGCGCAAGCGTCGGCGCACCCACTGCTCAGCACTGACCAGGGTTACACCGAGCAACACCATGACCGCGCCGAGGACAAAGTTCAGGCTCAGCGGTTCATCCAGCAACAACACACCGAAGGTCACCCCGAACAATGGCGTGATGAAGGAAAATACCGCCAGGTTCGAGGCCAGGTAGCGCCGCAGCAACCAAAACCAGGTCAGGTAGCTGAAGAACGATACGATCAGCCCCTGGAACAACAGGCTACCAATCGACAACGGCGTGAAATGCACCTGGGTGACCTGACCACTGAGGGCGGCGATCAACAGCAAGCCGACGAAGCCGACGGCCAGTTGATAGAACAACGTCAAGGTCGCCGGTGCTTCCGAGAGCCGTGAGCTGCGCACCACCACCGTGGTTGCGCCCCAGGCCAGTCCGGCCAACACCCCAAAGGCATCGCCCAGGAGCATGCGGCTGTCCATCTGCGCGAATGCCCCACCGCCAGCAAAGGCGTACGCAATACCGCCAAAGGCCAGCACAATGCCCAGCCATTGCAGCGCACGCAACCGCTCGCTGGGCAGCAGCCAGTGCAGCCCCAGGGCGGTAAACACCGGTGCGGTGTAGAGG
>Ga0247821_10001161_pt1 | contig 14643 bp, 14 predicted proteins | sample 13C_Glycerol_Day_FD_192481 | JGI IMG/M metagenome (GOLD analysis project Ga0247821, IMG submission 192481) | Soil microbial communities from agricultural site in Penn Yan, New York, United States - 13C_Glycerol_Day14 | ecosystem: Environmental > Terrestrial > Soil > Agricultural land | place... | reverse complement strand
ACGGATAACGACGCGGTCATGCAGAGGACGAAGCTTCATTGTCGATCTCTCCTAATTGTGGTTTTCATCGGCCGGTGTCGACACCGGCGGGTTGATGCTTGCGGCGTAGCCGCTCGTAGCCCGCACTGCGAACTACGCATGTAATGTCCGGGGCAAGCCCCCGGAAACCTTGCGGTAACCCCTACATGAGGTCGCCAAGATCAATTACAAGGCTTGCACATGAAATTTTTTAGCGATTGCGCCTATACAGCAGAACGGCCCCGCTGGGGCCGTTCGAACAATCGCTTACAGGTTACAGATCGCGAGGATCCCGCAGGTTAGGCGGATCACGCGGATCACGGTGCTCGTACTCACCCTCGATCACGTTCGGCTGGCGCGGCTGTCCATTAGCGCTGCCGGGACGCGTCATGAACGGATCATCACCAAAGGCACGCTGGCGCATCGCCTGGGCTTCTGCGCGCGCGCGCATCTTGCGCCCAATCAGTCGACGGGTGAACGGTAACAGGAAGATGAGGCCAATCACGTCACTGATAAAACCTGGCAACAGCAGCAGGCCGCCACCCAGGGCCAGCATCAAGCCTTGGAACATGTCTTCAGCTGGCAATTCGCCACGCTGCATACTCTCACGGGCACGCAGCGCGGTAGCCAGACCGGCCACCCGCACGACCAGCACCCCCAGGGCGGAACCCGCGATGATCAGCAGCAACGCCGGAAAGAAGCCGATCGCGGTGCTGACCTTGAAGAACACATACAGCTCCAGCACCGGAAAAATCAAAAACAGCAATAGAAAAGCACGCATCAATGGTTCCTCTGCGCAAGAAGTCCTTGCAGTACACCTTTAATGGTTGCGATCAAACGCCATTTCAACCCTGAACGCTCTCACGAGCCGGCCATTGATCAGCACGGGCCAGAAAAACCAATGCTTCGCGCACTTGTATCGGCGTATTGCAAGGCGCTGCGAACGGCAGCCAGTGCAGCCCCTGGCCAATGCGCAGGTGCATGCCTTCGCTGTCGACGCCGACCATTTGCGCAGCGACGCCCTGCGGCAGGCCCGTGAGCTGGACATAATGGGCAATGGCATTGGCGTGATCGCTGTTCATGTGTTCAACCATGCTCAACTCAGCCTTGCCAGCGAACGGATTGGCCAGGCTCAGGTGATCAACCCAGTGGATCGCACCAAAGCCGCCGATGTAACGGTGGCGCACCGGCTTGAGCACCCAGAAGTCGAAATCGTGGGCTTTGTGGTAGTTGCTCGATTCAGGGAAATAGCGGTAATAGCGCTCGGCAGCAGCTTCAACCACCGCAGGCTCATCGAGCTTTTGCGCATTGGCCAGAACGGTCAGACGACCAACGGCCTGCACGTCTTCAGCGTCACGCTCGCCCACCAACAGCGAACATTTGGAATCTTTTTGCAGGTTATGGGTGTGCTGGGCGATCCGGCTGATCAGAATCAGCGGATTGCCGTCGGCATCCAGGCAGTACGGCACCACTGAACCAAAGGGAAACCCCGGCATCGACTTGGAATGGGTCGACAGGACTCCCCGGTATTCCTTGAGCAGTAGCTCCCGAGCCTGTTGTGCGACTTTTGCGCTCACGGTGTGACTCCCGACTCGACATCATTCTGAAGGTTGACCGGACACCAGGTCCGACCAGGAAATTAACCGTCAAAATAATCATTATCGTCGGCGGTTGCCAGCAGACTTACCACGTCACGCCAAAGCCTGCGGTGTAACGGGTCTTGTCCAGATCGCTATCGCGGGTACCGCTGATGACATCTTTCTCTGCCTTGAGATTGAGCGAAGCCCACTCGGTGACCTTGTAGCGCAGGCCAACTTCGGCATCCAGCGCATAGTTAGCCACACCATCCAGCGGTTTGCCGACTTCACCATTGGTGAAGAACTCGACGCGCTTGCCGATCAGGTAGCGGTTGTAGTCCCATTTCATGGCCAGGGAATAGAAGTTGTCCTTGCCGCCATCGGCATATTCATAGTCGGTGCGGTTGACCAGCGACCCCAGGGAGAACGCGCCCAGTTCGTCATCCCAGAACTGATAACCCGGACCGGTACCGACGGTGCGCTGGCGGGCCAGGTCTTCGATATGGTCACGCTTGTATTCAAGACGTCCTTGCCAGAACCACTTCTCGGTCAGGAAGCGGTCAAGCGCGTACTCGGCGCTCCAGTTATTGGTGGTGGTCTCGTCGTCCTTGCTCTCGCGGTTGTACTCGCCTTCGGCCTGATGACGCCAGCGACCATGGCGGGCCGTGGTCTTGAAGTCGAGGTCATAGTCGTCGCTGTCAGATTCGGCACGCTGGTAGTCCATCGCCAGGTCCACGTTACCTTTGACCACCAGATCTTCGACCACCGGCTTTGGTTTCATGATCTGCTGGATACTGGCCAGTTCGACGGTCTTCGGCGTCTCACCGTTGGCCAGGGTCACCTTGCCGTCATCGGCGGCGTGCAATGACTTGGCTTTCTCACCGCTGTAAGCATCTTGTTTGACCAGCAGTTCCTGGTCGCTTTCCAGGGTCTTGACCTGCTTCCAGTCCAGGGCGATCGAGCCACCGTACTCCGTCTTGATCAGCAGCTTGCCGCCATCGAACACGGTAATCTTGCCACTGAGCCGGTCACCGTTTTTCATCCAGACGGTGTCGGCAAGCGCCGACGAACTGGCGGCAATGATCGCAAGGCTGAACAAGACTCTAGAAGACATAAGCAGTTACGGACTCTGATTTGCAAAAAAGTCGGGCATTATCCTGATACCCGCCCGTAGAGCAAGGACTGACCCACCCCATGCCAATGAGTTCAATGCCTGATTGCCCGACGAACGTGCCGGATTCGCCTGCACCCCCTGCGAGGCGGCGATGAACGCGCGCCCTGGCGATCCGACAGAAAATGCCGAAGCCCGACGAATGGCGCTCTATCTGGTGCTGGGTCAAGTGCCGGCGGGCAAGGTCGTCAGCTATGGTCAACTGGCTGACCTGGCAGGCCTGGGCCGCGCAGCGCGCTGGGTCGGGCGTACCTTAAGTCAGCTGCCTGCGGACACTCAGTTGCCCTGGCACCGGGTCCTGGGGGCAGGTGGTCGGCTGAGTCTGGCCTTGGGCACCCCCTCAGGCGACGAGCAGCGCGCACGACTACGAGCAGAAGGCATCACTCTGCACAATAATCGTGTGGATATGTTGCGCCATGGCTGGCGCCCGATGGAGCACAGCGGTTAGAGTGCGCGCTTTGTTTTCGTAAACTTGAGGCAGATGTTGGCCCATGCCCCGTAAAACCTGGCGCGCTGCGCTCGCTGCCTATGCCAGCCCGTCTACCCTGGTGCTGTTACTGCTCGGCTTTGCCGCCGGCTTGCCCTACATGCTGGTGTTTTCGACCCTGTCGGTATGGCTGCGCGAGGCCGGGGTGGCCCGCGAGACCATTGGTTATGCCAGTCTGATCGGCCTGGCCTATGCCTTTAAATGGGTCTGGTCGCCACTACTCGACCAATGGCGCCTGCCACTGCTTGGCAAACTCGGCCGACGTCGCTCCTGGCTGGTGCTGTCACAGGTACTGGTAGTGATTGGGCTGGTGGGCATGGGCTTCTGTGATCCACAAAAGCACCTGTCCTGGCTGATTGCCCTAGCAGTACTGGTCGCCTTCGCCTCAGCCACCCAAGACATCGCTGTCGACGCCTACCGCCTGGAAATCGCCGACGATCAACGCCAGGCCGCCCTCGCTGCCAGCTACATGGCCGGCTATCGGGTTGCTGCGCTGCTGGCCACCGCGGGCGCCCTGTTCTTCGCCGAAGGCTTTGGCTCTACCGGTTTCAGCTATCTGCACAAAGCCTGGACCGGCACCTATGTGCTGTTCGGTGTGCTGATGCTGCCAGCGGTCATCACGACGTTGCTGATGCGCGAACCCCCAGTGCCGCTGCGCACCCAACTATCGGCTGCCCGTTATGGCCTGGTCCATCAACTGGCCTCGGTGTTTGTGCTGATCATTCTGCTGGTGTCAGTACCGGCCACCTTCACCCAGTTGTTCAATACCGATTTCGCCAGCGTACTGTTCGAAGACGCAAGCCTTTTGGACCTGCTGCTCGAAGACCGCGCCTTCCTGCGAGCGATCCTCTACATCACCCTGACTGCATTGTGCCTGTCGTCCATGGGCCGTCGCGGCCTGGCGCCGGTGCTGACACCGGTCAACGACTTCATCCTGCGCTACCGCTGGCAAGCCCTGCTACTGCTTGGGCTCATCGCCACCTACCGGATGTCCGATACGGTGATGGGGGTGATGGCCAACGTGTTCTATATCGACCAAGGCTTCACCAAGGACCAGATCGCCAGTGTCAGCAAGATCTTCGGCCTGATCATGACCCTGGTCGGCGCCGGTATGGGCGGCTTGCTGATCGTACGCTTCGGTATCTTGCCGATTCTGTTCATCGGCGGCGTGGCTTCAGCTGCGACCAACATCCTGTTCCTGATGCTCGCCGACATGGGCCCGAACCTGCAGATGCTGGTGGTGACCATTTCCCTGGACAACTTCAGTTCGGGCCTGGCTACATCGGCATTCGTCGCCTACCTGTCGAGCCTGACCAACCTGAAGTTCTCGGCAACCCAATATGCGCTGCTCAGCTCGATCATGCTGCTGTTGCCGCGTCTGATCGGTGGCTATTCAGGGGTGATGGTGGAAAAGTTCGGTTACCACGACTTCTTCCTGATCACAGCCTTGCTCGGTGTGCCGACGCTGATCCTGATCGCCCTACAGTGGCGTCAGGAGCAAGGCCGCGGCAAGCAGCTGCCCAGCGACAACTCCGTCGCCGAACAGCGCCCCTGACGGCCTCTGAGGCGCTTGCCAGGATTATCCCGGCATCGCCTCAGACTGTGCACAAGCCGCACCCAGAACGATCTTCAGCGGCCATAGCGCCAGGACACCTGCCACCCCCGCCGCCACGGCGAAGCTGAGTAGGCTCGCCCCGGCGCCGAGCAGTGCCAGCAAGGCGCCCCCCAGGCCCAACAGGGCAATGGTGATCATGCCCAGCATGGCCGAAACCAGGCCCTTGCTCTGCTCACTGGAGAACAGCGTCATGCGGTACAGCACCGCGTTGGCGATACCCAGCCCCAAGGCATACATCGACATCCCCGCCACCAGGCTCGGAACACTGGGCACCAACCAAGTGGCCAGCATCATGCCCAGGAGTCCCACCAGGTACGGCCACAGCGCACCACGCACCAGGCTGTTGAGCGCATAGCGGTCGGCGATACGGTTGATGATCAGGTTACCCAGGATCAGGCCGGCGAACACTGGTAGTTGCCACAGTGCATAATCGAGGGTGCTCAAGCCTTCGTCGTGAATCAGCAGCACGGGCGACAGACCGATCCAACCAATCAACGGCAACCCCACCAGGCCCAGCGCCGCGCTACCCGCCACAAAGCGACGGTTGCCCAGCAGCTGGGCATAGCCGGCCAACAGTGACTGCAGGTGGATCGGCTGGAAGTCCAGTCGCGAGCCATCGCGGCGCTCCACACCCAACGTCTCTGGCATGAAGCGGTACAACGCAATCCAGGACAGCACCGCGCAAGCACCGAAGATCACAAACAGCCAACGCCACGACACCCACTCCAGCAGCAGGGTACCCACCAGTGGCCCGAGCAGTGGCGACAGCAGGGCGATATTGGCCAGCAAGGCCATCATTCGCACCGCATCGGCCTCGCTGAACGCCTCGTTCAAGGCCGGGTAACTGACCGTCACCACAAAGCCCAGGCCAATGCCCTGCAGCAGCCTCAGCAGGTTGAACCATTCGATGCCCTCAACCCAGAAGGTCGCCAGGCACGTCACGCAGAACATCGCACAGCCCACCAGCAACAGCGGCCGGCGGCCATAGCGATCAGCCAACGGGCCGATCAGCCATTGCAGCAACACGCCGCCGAGCAGGTAGAGATTCAAGGCATGGGGAATGAATTCAGGGCTGGCGTGCAAATCACCGACCACTACCGGCATGGCGGGCATCACCACATCGCTGGCGAGGTAGGTCAGCAGTTCGAACAGCGCCAGGGTCATCGCAAAGCAGAACGCTCGCAACGGGGTGATGTTGATCAACGGGGTAAGCATGATGAGACCGGCAAACAGAGGTAAGCCAGCCTATATGCCAGAAAGGCGGGAGCGCAGATAGCGCCAAGACGTGAACAAGTGTAATGCCGTGGGGGCGGATTCATCCGCGAAGGGTCGCCACGCGACCGCAATGGACTGCTGTACAGTCCCTCGCGGCGGTCCGGCGCCCCGGTGAATCCGCCCCCACGAAGGCTTTACTGCACCGCTGCTTCCTGCACCACACGGATTACCCGCTGTGGAAAGGGAATGTCGATACCCTCCTCCTTCAGACGATCACGCGCATGCTCGTTGAGCATGAACACCACATCCCAGTAATCGGCAGTGTTCACCCAGATCCGCAAGGACAGGGTGATCGAGCTATCGCCGAGCATCGACACCACCGCCTGCGGCGCCGGATCCTGGTGGACACGGGGGTCTTTGGCCAGTTCCAGCAGCACCTGACGGGCCTTCTGCAGATCGGCTTCGTAATCGACACCCACATCAAATACAACTTTGCGGGTTGGCTGACGGTTGGTGTTGGTGATGATGCCGTTGGACAGGCTGCCGTTAGGCAGAATCACGGTTTTGTTATCACCGGTACGCAGCACGGTATGAAAGATCTGGATGCTGTCGACGGTACCGGCAACACCTTGGGCTTCGATCCAGTCGCCGAGGCGGAATGGACGGAACAGCAGGATCAGCACGCCACCGGCAAAGTTGGCCAGGCTGCCTTGCAACGCCAGACCGATGGCCAGGCCCGCGGCACCAATGGCAGCAACAAACGAGGTGGTTTCGATGCCGATCATCGAGGCTACGCTGACCACCAGCAAAATCTTCAGAATGATGTTCGCCAGGCTGCTGATAAAGCCTTGCAGGGCCAGGTCGGCGTTGCGCAAGGCGAGCAGTTTGCTCAGCCGGTAGGTCACCTTGTTGATCACCCACCAGCCAATGGCAAGGGTCAGCAGTGCCAGCAACAGGCGGCTGCCATATTCCATGATCAAGGGAACCCAGGTTTGCGACGTTTTAACCAGCTGATCGACTTCAGCACTCAAATCCATAATGTTCTCCTGATGCCGAGGGGCAAAAGCTGTATAAATCGCGCCGCAATCGTTTCAGCGGCACCAAGAACCTCGGACGCCAAAACGGCGCCAAGGTTCCCAAGCACGTTGATCAGTCGCGGAAGTTGTTGAACTGCAGCGGCATACCGAACTCTTTGGCGCGCAGGGCGGCAATGGCTTCCTGCAGGTCGTCACGCTTCTTGCCGGTGACCCGCACTTGCTCGCCCTGGATGGCGGCCTGAACCTTGAGTTTGGCGTCTTTGATGTGCGCAACGATCTTCTTCGCCAGTTCCTTGTCGATGCCTTCCTTGAGGGTGGCATCCTGCTTCATCAGTTTGCCGGAGGCGTAGGCATCTTTGACTTCCAGGCATTGGACGTCGATCTTGCGCTTGACCAGGGCCAGCTTGAGGATCTCGATCATCGCTTCCAGCTGGAACTCGGCTTCAGCGGTCAGGGCGACAGTCAGTTCCTTTTCCTTGAACTCGAAGCTGCCCTTGCCCTTGAGGTCATAACGACGGTCCAGATCTTTGACTGCGTTTTCCACAGCGTTGGTGACTTCGTGCTTGTCCAGTTCCGATACCACGTCGAACGACGGCATACCTTCTCTCCAAAAAATAAACGCACGCTCGCCGCTCTAATATAAGAGCGCGATGGAGCGCGCAGGGTTTGACGGTTAAAATACCGGCTCATTATAACGGTTGCGAAACGCTGATGAGCAGCACCTGGCATATTCTCGGCGCCGGCAGTCTCGGCAGCCTTTGGGCCTGCCGCCTAGCCCGTGCGGGCAAAGCGGTCCGCTTGATCCTGCGCGATACCCAGCGCCTGCAGTCCTATGAAACGGCCGGCGGCCTGACCCTGATCGAAAAGGGCGAGGCGCAACTGCACGCGATTCCGGCGCAAACCGTCCACGACAGCACGCCCATTCATCGCCTGCTGGTGGCCTGCAAGGCCTACGATGCCGAACACGCGGTTGCACAACTGGCGCCACGCTTGGCCAATGGCGCCGAACTGATCTTGCTGCAAAACGGCCTGGGCAGCCAGGATGCAGTCGCCAATCAAGTCCCCCATGCACGCTGCCTATTCGCCTCAAGCACTGAAGGCGCGTTTCGTGAGGCCGATTGGCAAGTCAATTTCGCCGGTCACGGCTTCAACTGGCTGGGCGACCCGGCCAACCCCTTGACCCCCGAGTGGCTGGATGAGCTGAACGACGCCGGGATTCCCCACCAGTGGACACCGGACATCCTCACCCGCCTATGGCGAAAACTGGCGCTCAATTGCGCCATCAATCCACTGACGGTGCTGCACGACTGCCGCAACGGTGGCCTTCAGGAGCACCATTGCGAAGTGGCGACCCTTTGTGTGGAACTCGCTGAACTGCTGCAATGCTGCGGCCAGCCCGAAGCGGCCGATGGCCTCAACGAGGAAGTTGAACGGGTGATCAAAGCCACCGCCGCCAACTACTCTTCCATGTACCAGGATGTACGCCAGGGCCGGCGTACTGAAATCCACTACCTGCTTGGTCACGCCTGTCGCGTCGCCAGCCGTCATGGCCTGGAGTTGCCGCACCTGGAACGCCTCTATCGTCGCCTGCTCGAACACCTGAGTGCGCGCCGATTGCCCTGCGACTGAAGGCAGCGTTACCCTGCCCTTTCACCCACTGACCGGGATCCCGCTATCACATGACGCTGCGCGAACGCCTGGAAAACCTGCCGGTCGGGCAGAAACTGCTGGCCGCCTTGCTGGTCCTGTTGATCACCATTTTGCTGGTGGCCAACCTGACGTTCATCAGCGCCGCCTACTGGATTTCCCAGGAAAGCATGGCGCCGCAGGCCCTGCAGACCATTGGCCGATTGGTGGCCAATCCGCAACTGTCCTCCCAAGCGGCCAATTCACCCGACGCCGCCAACGCCCTGCTCAAAGAACTCGACAGCTATACGCCGTTGCGCGCAGCGGCAGTGTACGGCAGCGACGGCAAACTGCTCGCACAGCTGCAACACGGTGAGCAACTGCCGCTGCCCACGCGCTACCGGCATATCGAGAACTGGCGTCTGACCGAGTTTCGCAGCACTCAACTGACCAAGTTGAACCGCCCTGGCAGCCCTCCTGGCTACCTGTTGATGGTGGCCAGCAGCGAACTGCCGATGGCCTTCTACACCGGCATCCTCACCGCTAGCCTCGGCATCCTGGTGTTCAGCATTCTGCTGTGGATGGTCATTGCCCGGCAGATCAAGCGCCTGATCACGCAGCCGATCGACCAGCTCGAACAGTTGTCACGCCAGGTCACCCGCGAGGAAAACTATTCCCTGCGCGCCAAGCGCGGCAATGACGATGAGATCGGTAGCCTGGCGGAAGCGTTCAACACCATGTTGTCGCGTATCGAAGCACGCGAGCAGCAGCTCAAGCGCGCACGTGACGAGTTCCAGGACGCCTATGACCAGGCCCAAGGCCTGGCCGAGGAAACCCGCCACACCAACCGCAAGCTGGAGCTGGAAGTTCAGGTCCGCAGCAAGATCGAGAAGAAACTCACCGGCTTTCAGAACTACCTCAACAGCATCATCGACTCCATGCCCTCGGCACTGATTGCCCTCGATGAACAGCTCTACGTGACCCAGTGGAACCAGGAAGCCAGCGCGCTCTCAGGCACGCCGCTGGATGAAGCTCTGAACCAGCCGATCTTTCTCGCCTTCGAGCCGCTCAAGCCGTTCCTGCCACAGCTCAAGGAGAGTGTCGAGAAGCATCGGGTAGCGAAGATTGAGCGGGTGACCTGGACCAAAGGTGAAGATGCCCGGCATTACGCCCTGACCTTCTATCCGTTGATGGGCGGGGGCGGACGCGGCGTAGTGATCCGCATCGACGACATCACCCAGCGCCTGTCGCTGGAAGAAATGATGGTGCAATCGGAGAAGATGCTCTCAGTCGGGGGCCTGGCCGCTGGCATGGCTCATGAAATCAACAACCCACTGGGCGCGATCCTGCACAACGTGCAGAACATTCGCCGGCGCCTGTCGCCAGAGCTGGCGAAGAATCAGGAGCAGGCCAACGAACTGGGCATCGACCTGCCGATCGTCAACCGCTACCTGGAAAGCCGCGAAGTCCCGCAGTTGCTCGATGGCATCCAGCAAGCCGGAGCGCGCGCAGCCAAGATTGTCACCCACATGCTCAGCTTCAGTCGGCGCAGCAATCGCCAGCTGGCCCCCTGCGACTTGCCGGCACTGATCGACCAGGCCGTGGAGATTGCCGGCAACGACTTCGACCTGACCATCGGCTTTGATTTCAAGGGCCAGGCCATCATCCGCCAGTTCGACCCCAATCTGGGGCCGGTGCCCTGCACGGCTAACGAACTGGAGCAAGTGCTGCTCAACCTACTGAAAAACGCCGCGCAGGCCATCCACCTGCGAGAAGACGACAGCGAGCCGGGACGCATTATCCTACGCACCCGCTTGAACCCGCCGTGGGCAGAGATCCAGGTTGAAGACAACGGCGTCGGCATGCCTGAAACAGTGCGCAAACGCACCTTCGAACCGTTCTTCACCACCAAGGAAATCGGCCAGGGCACGGGCCTGGGCCTGTCGGTGTCGTATTTCATCATCACCAACAACCACAAAGGCCAGATGGAGGTGCAATCAGCACCGGGACAAGGCACCTGTTTTACCTTGCGCCTGCCACTGGCCAACAGCTCGCCGGTTGTCGTCGAGCCACAGAAAATGGAGTCTTGAACATGGGTTTTCGCTTGTCGAAGATCTACACCCGTACCGGCGACAAAGGCCAAACCGGCCTGGGCGACGGCCGTCGAGTACCGAAGGATCATCCGCGGATTGAGGCCATTGGCGAGGTCGACAGCCTCAATAGTCAGATAGGTCTGCTGCTGGCCGGGCTGGCTGAACAGGGGCTTGAGGAAGTCATCGAGGTTTTGGCGCCTTGCCAGCATCGGCTGTTTGACCTCGGTGGCGAGCTGGCGATGCCTAGCTACCAGGCGCTGAACAGTGCTGAAGTGCTGCGTCTGGAGGCGGCCATTGATCGCTGGAACGAGGAGCTGGGGCCGCTGGAAAACTTCATTCTGCCCAGTGGTTCGGCGCTGATTGCCCAAGCCCACGTCTGCCGCAGCCTGGCGCGCAGTGCCGAGCGGCGCTGTCAGCAGCTCAATAGTGTCGAGCCACTGGCGGGGGTTGGTTTGGCGTACATCAATCGCTTGTCGGATCTGCTGTTTGTCGCGGCGCGCTTGATTGCTCGGCGCCAGGGAGTAGCAGAGGTGCTTTGGCAGGCTGCGACGAAACCCTGACACTGATTCGTCGCCGCTGCCGTCAGGCTGCGATCGGGCGTGAAAAGGCCGTCATCCAGGCCCATCGCGGTGACTGGATGACGACTGCTTCGCAGCCGATCGCAGCATCACGGCAGCGGCTACAGGCCCCCAGGCTATTCTGCTGGCCAGAAAGCGCGAATCCCCGCCACACCCTGGGCACCATACTGCCAGGCCTTCTCGCGCTCAGCAGCGCCTACCCCACCCAGCAGATACACAGGCTTGCTGAAACCTTCAATCAGCCGCTGCGCCTGCTCCCAGCCCAACGGCTGAGCATCCGGATGCGTCTGAGTCGCCTGCACCGGCGACAAGGTGACGAAGTCGACCCCCATCTGCTCTGCCAGATCCAGTTCTTCGGCGCTATGACAAGACGCTGCCAACCAACGTTCCTTAGGGAACGGCCGGCCCTTGCTGGCGTACTTGTGCAATTGCTCAGAGGTCAGGTGCCAGCCGGCCGCTGGAAAGTCGCCCAACCACTCCAGCGGCCCCTTGAGCATCAATTGCGCCTTGCCGGCACACAGCCCCACCGCATCCACGGCGACGTCACGGTATTTGGGGTCGTACATGTTCGGCGCACGCAGCTGGACCAGTTTGATCCCACCGGCAATGGCTTTCTGAATACCGCGAAGCATCTGCGGCACTTCCAGCCCTTCTGGGGTAATCAGATACTCACCCGGCAAACGCGCCGCCGCCACGATCGGTCGATTGGCCTCGGGGAAGTCATACTGCGGCAATTCACGGGCGCTTACCCAGGCCAGCGGTTGACCTTCGGCGCCATGGGGCTCGCCGGTAAAACCACTGACTTCCCAGACATCCAGCAACACCTGTTTGTCTGGGTAGTCGTGCTTAATCTTGATCAATGGCCGCGCGGCAGTAACGACAATACCCAGCTCTTCGTTCAGCTCACGACCCAAGGCGACTTCCACCGCCTCGCCATCCTCGACCTTGCCGCCGGGGAATTCCCACAGGCCACCTTGATGCTGGGTATCAGCGCGACGGGCAATCAGGATACGACCGTCAGCACCGCGAATGACCGCTGCGGCTACATGTACACGCTTCACCCTTCACGCTCCGCCAGGCCAGCTTTTTGCCAGGCCTGGAAGGCTGGCCACTGGTAAATGGTTTCGATATAGCTTGCCGCGTCAGCTGGCACGTCCACCCGATAGGTACGCAAGCGCACGGCAATCGGAGCGAAGAACGCATCGGCCAGGCTCGGCTGACCGAACAGGAACGGACCGCTGTCTTTGGCAGCCAGACGACATTCGGACCACAGCGCGACGATACGGTCGATGTCCACCTGAACTTCCAGGGAAACATTCTCCAGCGCTTCATCGCGGGACAGATCGAACGGCATGTTGCCACGCAGGGCGAAGAAGCCACTGTGCATCTGCGCACAGGCAGAACGGGCCTGGGCGCGCGCAGCGACATCGGTCGGCCACAGGTTGGCTTCGGGGTGACGTTCAGCCAGGTATTCAGCAATCGCCAGGGAGTCGGCAATGATGCCGTGCTCACACTTGAGCAGTGGCACCTTGGCTGTCGGCGAGAACTCCAGCAGCCGCGTGCGGGTGTCAGGCTGGTTGAGTTTGATCAGGGTTTCTTCGTAGCTAGCACCGGCCAGTTCAAGGGCCAACGCGGCGCGCAGCGACCAGGAAGAATACAGCTTGTCGCCGATGATCAGGTGGTAACTCATGGTTCGGCTCCAGAGTTTGAGAAGAGAAAGGTCCTTTGGACCTTATCGCTGGCAAGGCCAGCTCCCACAGGGCTATGCGTGCCCCTTGTGGAAGCCGGCCTTGCCGGCAATCAGCCGCACAGCGGCTGGAAGTACATCAAGTACGGTACTCAGCGTTGATTTTCACGTACTCGTGGGACAGATCAGTGGTCCAGATGGTTTCGCTGCACTGGCCACGGCCGAGCTCGATACGGATGGTGATTTCCTCTTCAGCCATCACCGCCGAACCTTGAGCTTCGGTGTAACTGGCGCTACGGCCACCTTTGCTGGCGATGCAGACATCACCCAGGTACACATCGATCAGGCTGACATCCAGTTCAGGCACACCGGCACGGCCGACGGCAGCCAGAATCCGGCCCCAGTTCGGGTCGGAGGCGAACAGCGCGGTCTTGATCAGTGGTGAGTGGGCCACGGCATAACCGACATCCAGGCATTCCTGATGGTTGCCGCCGCCGTTGACTTCGACAGTGACGAACTTGGTCGCGCCCTCGCCATCACGAACAATGGCTTGAGCCACGTCCATGCACACCTCGAACACCGCTTTTTTCAGCGCTTCGAACAGTGGCCCCTTGGCCTCGGTGACTTCAGCGACATCCGCTTTGCCCGTAGCGATCAGCATGCAGCAATCGTTGGTCGAGGTGTCGCCATCGATGGTGATGCGGTTGAACGACTTGTTGGCGCCGTCGAGCATCAGGTCCTTGAGCACCTGCGGGGCGACCTTGGCGTCGGTGGCGATGTAACCGAGCATAGTGGCCATGTTCGGGCGGATCATCCCGGCGCCTTTGCTGATGCCGGTAACCGTGATGGTTACGCCTTCGTGCTGGAATTGACGGCTGGCACCCTTGGGCAGGGTATCAGTGGTCATGATGCCGGTCGCCGCAGCGGCCCAGTTGTTTTCCGACAGATCGTCCAGTGCAGCCTGCAGGGCGCCTTCGATTTTCTCGACCGGCAGTGGCTCACCGATTACACCGGTGGAAAACGGCAATACAGCGCTGGCATCGACGCCTGTCAGTTCAGCCAGCTTGGCGCAGGTGCGCTCGGCAGCCGCCACGCCTGGAGCGCCAGTACCGGCGTTGGCATTACCGGTGTTGGTCAGCAGGTAGCGCACGGTGCCTTGCACGCGTTGCTTGGCCAGAATCACTGGCGCTGCGCAGAACGCATTGAGGGTGAACACGCCAGCAACGCTTGAACCTTCGGCGCAGCGCATGACCACCACGTCCTTGCGCCCCGGGCGCTTGATACCCGCAGAGGCGATGCCGAGTTCAAAACCTGGAACCGGGTGCAACGTTGGCAAAGGACCAAGACCAACAGCCATGAAAGCGCTCCTAGAAAAAGTACACCGGGTCGAATAAGCCGGTGCTTGAGATGGAACAACGCCGCGACGGTACGGGACCGGTCGCGGCGTGGTGTTCGTGAATCAGCGGACTGCCGGGCAGATGGCGTTAGTTGATCTGACCGTGGCAGTGCTTGAACTTCTTACCCGAACCACACCAGCAC
>Ga0247821_10001160_pt1 | contig 14657 bp, 8 predicted proteins | sample 13C_Glycerol_Day_FD_192481 | JGI IMG/M metagenome (GOLD analysis project Ga0247821, IMG submission 192481) | Soil microbial communities from agricultural site in Penn Yan, New York, United States - 13C_Glycerol_Day14 | ecosystem: Environmental > Terrestrial > Soil > Agricultural land | place... | reverse complement strand
GGCCGGGCCCAGCAACTGGCACCGCTTCTCGCACACGCCCGGCCGCGTGCACGGCGGCGACACCGGCGACGTGGCCTGCGACCACTACAACCGCTGGCGCGACGATGTCGCGCTGATGCGCGACGAGCTCGGCCTGAACGCCTACCGCTTCAGCATCGCGTGGCCGCGCGTCATGCCGCAGGGCCGCGGCCCCGTGAACCGCGCGGGCCTCGCCTTCTACGACCGGCTCGTGGACGCGCTGCTGGAAGCCGGGATCCAGCCGATGGCCACGCTCTACCACTGGGACCTGCCCGCCGCGCTGGACGACCGCGGCGGCTGGCTCAACCCCGACATCGCGCACTGGTTCGCCGACTACGCCGGCGTGGTGTTCGACGCGCTCGACGACCGCGTGCCGATGTGGGCCACGCTGAACGAGCCCTGGGTGGTGACTGACGGCGGCTACCTGCACGGCACGCTGGCGCCCGGGCACCGCAGCCTCTTCGAGCCGCCCATCGCATCGCACCACCTGCTGCGCGCGCACGCGCTGGCGGTGCAGCGCTACCGCGCCGGCGGCCGCCACAAGATCGGGCTGGTCGTGAACATCGAGCCGAAGTACCCGGCCAGCGACGACGCCGAAGACCTCGCCGCCACGCGCCGCGCCCACGCCTACATGAACCGGCAGTACTTGGACCCGGTGTTCCTCGGCCGCTACCCGAGCGCGCTCCGCGAGGTGTTCGGCGAGGGGTGGCCCGAATGGCCGGACGCCGACATGGCGCTGCTGCGCGAGCCGATCGACTTCGTCGGCGTCAACTACTACACCCGCAGCGTCGCGCGCCACGACCCCGCGTCATGGCCGGTGCGCGCGAGCTCGGTGCCGCAGCGCGGCGCCACGTACACCGAGACCGGCTGGGAAGTCTGCCCCGACGCGTTCACCGACACGCTCGCCTGGCTCGGCGCGCGCTGCGGCGGCGCGCCGCTGTACGTCACGGAGAATGGCGCCGCCTTCTACGACCCGCCGACGCTCCTGGACGGCACCTGCGACGACCCGCTGCGGGTGCAATACCTGCGCCAGCACCTCCAGGCCGTGGCGACTGCGATACAAATGGGCGTAAACGTAAGAGGGTATTTCGCGTGGTCGCTGCTCGATAACCTGGAGTGGGCGCATGGGTATTCGAAGCGCTTCGGGCTGGTCCATGTCGACTTCCAGACCCTGCAGCGAACCCCGAAAACCAGTGCCCGCCTCTATGCGCAGACCATTGCAACCCGTGGAAGAAGCCTCCAGGGTTGCACTTGAAACATCCTTGCTGCGGCGCATCGTGATGTGTGTCACTGCGTCAACCGTGATTTCCCGGTCCAATGATATGCATCCGGATGTCAGGCTTTGCCTGATACGTGTCAGAAGGTTGCAGTCAAAGGACCGTAATGGGAAAGCAGGGATACACGCGCCGCCACATGCTCGGCTTTGCCGCTTCGGCGGCAGCGATGCTGATGGCAGGATGCGGCCCGTCGCCCGAGGTCGCGCCCGCGGCCAAGCGCGAGGCACCGCTCGGCGCGATGCCGCCCCTCTTCGACGACCTGCAGAAGCGCACCTTCGACTACTTCTGGGAAACCGCCAACCCGAAAAACGGCCTGGTGCCCGACCGCTGGCCCAACGTCACCTTCAGCAGCATCGCCGCCGTGGCGTTCGCGCTCACGGCCTACCCCATCGGCGTGTGGCGCGGCTACATCACGCGCGAGCAGGCGCGCGAGCGCACCCTCACCACGCTGCGCTTCTTCGCCGAGGCCCCCCAGGGCGACGCGCCCACCGGCATGACCGGGCACCACGGCCTGTTCTACCGCTACCTGGACATGGAGACCGGCACGCGCAGCGGCGACGTGGAGGTGTCCACCGTGGACTCGGCGCTGCTGATGTCCGGCATGCTCTTCGCGCAGGCCTGGTTCGACGGCACCGAAGAGGGCGAGGTGGAAATCCGCGCTCTGGTAGACCGCATCTACGCCCGCATGGACTGGCGCTGGTTCCAGCCGCGCCCGCCAGTGATCGTGCTGGGCTGGACGCCCGAGGAAGGCCACCTGCCCTACGACTGGCGCGGCTACAACGAGGCGATGGCGGTGTACCTGCTGGCGCTGGCCTCGCCCACGTTCCCGGTGGAGCCGGAGTCGTGGAACGCCTGGACGCAGGGCAACCTCAACGCCTGGGGCGCCTACCACGACATCGAGCACGTGGGCTTCGCGCCGCTCTTCGGCCACCAGTACACGCACGTGTGGTTCGATTTCCGCGGCATCCAGGACGATTTCATGCGCGCGCGCTCGCTGGACTACTTCGAGAACAGCCGCCGCGCCACCCTCGCGCAGCGCGCCTACGCCATCGCCAACCCCGACCAGTGGCAAGACTACGGCGCCGACTGCTGGGGCCTGACCGCCTGCGACGGCCCGGGCAAGATGACCATCGCCGACCGCGCCGGCCGCGTGCGCACGTTCCACGACTACATCGCGCGCGGCGCGGGCCGCGTGGACACCATCGACGACGGCACGATCGCCCCCACCGCGGCCATCTCGTCGCTGCCCTTCGCACCGGAGGCCGTGATCCCGGCCGTGCAGGCCATGCACGACAAGTACGGCAGCGTCATCTACCAGAAGTACGGCTTCGTCGACGCCTTCAACCGCAGCTTCACCGCGAGCGGGGCGACGCTGACGCACGGCAAGGTGGTGCCGGGCTTCGGCTGGGTCGACAACGACTACATCGGCATCGACCAGGGTCCGATCCTGGCGATGGTGGAAAACCATCGGTCGGACCTGGTGTGGTCGACGATGCGCCGCCATCCGGTGGTGCGCCTGGGCCTGCAGCGCGCGGGCTTCACGGGCGGCTGGCTGGCCTGACACCCCCCCGAAGCACCTGCTGAGGGTCTGCTAACACATCGGTCTGCGCGGGTGCGGCACACTGCCGCACTTCGCCCTCACACGACCGAATGTCCTGGACCCGCCGCGCCTGGCTGGGAGCCGCGGCCGCTTGCGCCGCGGCCTGCAGCCGCACCGACGCACGAATGCTGCGCTTCTGGGCCATGGGGCGCGAAGGCGAGGTGGCCGCCGAGCTGGTGGCGGGCTTCGAGCGCGAGCACCCGGGCGTGCGCGTACGCGTGGAGCAGCTGCCCTGGAGCGCGGCGCACGAGAAGATCCTGACCGCCGTCGCCGGCGACGCCACCCCCGACATCGCCCAGATGGGCAACACCTGGCTCGCCGAGATGGACGCGCTCCATGCGCTCGAGCCGCTGGAGGGGCTCGTGGACGTGCAGCAGCGGCTGCCGGCCGCCGACCACTTCGAGGGCATCTGGCAGACCAACCAGGTGGGCGGGCGCCTTGTCGGCGTGCCGTGGTACGTGGACACGCGGCTGCTGTTCTACCGAGCCGATCTCCTGCGCGACGCCGGCCACCCGCAGGCGCCGCGCTCGTGGGTCGAATGGCAGGCGGCCATGCAGGCGCTGCACGCGGGCGCCGTGCCGCATCCGATGATCCTGCCGCTCGACGAGTTCCAGCCGCTGCTCGCTCTGGCGCTGCAGCAGCCCGAGCCGCTGCTGCGCGATGGCGGGCGGCGCGGCAATTTCGACACGCCCGGCTTCCGCCGCGCGCTCGACTTCTACGTGGAGATGTACCGCCGCGGCTGGGCGCCGAGCGCCGGCGAAGGCGAGTTCGGCAACGTCGCGCAGGAGTTCGGCCGCGGCCGCTTCGCGTTCTACATCACCGGCCCCTGGTACATCGGCGAGTTCCGCCGCCGGCTGCCGGCCGCGATGCAGGAGCGCTGGAACACCGCGCCGCTGCCGGGCCCCGACGGCCCGGGCATGTCGGTGGCGGGCGGCTCCAGCCTCGTGGTGTTCCGGCGTTCGAAGCTCAAGCCCGAGGCGGCCCGGCTCATCGAGTACCTGTGCCGGCACGACGTGCAGCAGCGCTTCTACGGACTCACCGGCAACCTGCCGCCGCGGCGCAGCGTGTGGACGCAGCCGCCGCTGGCCACCGACGACAAGGCGCGCGCCTTCCGCGACCAGCTCGAACGCGTGCGGCCCTCGCCCGCCGTGCCGGAGTGGGAGCGCATCGTGCAGGAGATGCAGCTCGTGGCCGAGCGCATCGTGCGCGGCCGCATGCCGGTGCCGCAGGCGCTGCAGGCGCTGAACGCGCGCACGGACGCCATGCTGGAGAAGCGGCGCTGGCTTCTGGATCGGGGCTCGTCGTGAACCGCCAGCAGCTCGCCGCTTGGGCTTTCATCGCGCCGGCGCTCGCCGTGATCGCGTTGTTTTTTGTCGTGCCGGTGGTCGCCGCGCTCCTCCTGAGCCTCACCGACTTCGATCTCTACGCGCTGGCCGACCTGCGCAACCTGCGCTTCGCGGGCCTCGACAACTACGTGCACGTACTGAGCATGCCGCTCTTCTGGCGCGCGTTCGGCAACACCTCCTACTTCGTCGTCATCGGCGTGCCGCTGTCCATCGCCGTGTCGCTCGCGTGCGCGGTGCTGCTGCAGTCGAAGCTCGCGCGCTTCAAGCCTTTCGTGCGCACCGCGCTGTTCGCACCGGTGGTCACGACGCTCGTCGCCGTGGCGCTGATCTGGCGCTACCTCTTCCACGTGCGCTACGGCTGGGTGAACCATCTGCTGTCGCAGGTGGGCATTTTGCCGATCGACTGGCTCGGCGACCCCGACTGGTCGATGCCCACGATCATCCTGTTCGCGGTGTGGAAGAACTTCGGCGGCAACATGATCATCTTCATCGCGGCGCTGCAGGCGATTCCGGAAGACCTGTACGAAGCCGCGCGGCTGGACGCGGCGGGCCCGTGGGCGCAGTTCCGGCACATCACGCTGCCGTCGATCGCGCCCACGCTGCTGCTCGTGAGCATCCTCACCATCGCGGGCTACTTCCAGCTCTTCGCCGAGCCCTACGTGATGACGCGCGGCGGCCCGCTGCAAAGCACCGTGAGCCTGCTCTACCTCATGTACGAGGAGGGCTTCCGCTGGTGGAACCTCGGCGTCGCCTCGGCCGTCGCGTTCGTGCTGTTCATCGTCATCGTCGTCGTCACCCGCGTGCTGCTGTTCGCCACGCGCGCGGAGGGGCGCTCGTGAAGGGCAACCGGCTGTCGTGGTTCGGCGTCAACGGCGCGCTGCTCGCGGCGGCCGCGCTCGCCGTGGCGCCGCTCGTCTGGATGGTGTCGGTGTCGCTGATGGCGGCCGGCGAATCGAGCACCTACCCGCCGCCGCTGCTGCCCGACGCGCCCTCGCTCGACCACTACCGCGCGCTGCTCGAGCGCGGCGGCATCGCGCGCCAGTTCCTGAACAGCCTCGGGCTCGCGGTGGCGGTGACGATCATCTCCACCACGCTGAACACGATGGCGGGCTATGCGTTCGCGAAGCTGCACTTCCGCGGCCGCGAGCGGCTTTTCTCGACCATGCTCGCCGCGCTCGTCATTCCGGGTCAGGTCGCCATGCTGCCGCTCTTCCTCATGCTCAAGGGCATGGGGCTCGTGAACACCTACGCGGGCGCCATGGTGCCCGGTCTGGCGGGCATCTTCGGCATCTTTCTCGTGCGGCAGTACGCGCGCACCATCCCCAACGAGCTGATCGAAGCCGCGCGCATGGACGGCGCCGGCGAGTTCCGCACGTTCTTCTCCATCGTGCTGCCGGTGCTCAAGCCGGTGCTCGTCACGCTGGCGGTGTTCTCGTTCCTCGGCAGCTGGAACGACTTCATGTGGCCGCTCATCGTGCTGAACGACGGCGATCTCTACACCCTGCCCGTGGCGCTGGCATCGCTGTCGCGCGAGCACGTGCAGGACACCGAGCTGATGATGGCCGGCGCCGTGGTCACGGTGCTGCCGGTGCTGCTGCTCTTTCTCGCGCTGCAGCGCTACTACATGCAGGGCCTGCTGATGGGGAGCGTGAAGCAGTGACGAAGAAGCCGATGGGCCGCAAGGCCGTGGGCCGGCTGGCCGCCACGGTGCTCGGCGCCGCCTGCACGCTGCCGCAGGCCGCGGTGCTGGACGATTTCCGCGACGCGTCGGCGTGGCGCGCGGCCGGCTCCGACCAGGTGAGCGCGCGGCTGCGGCGCGACGCCGACGGCGCCCTGTGCCTCGACTACGACTTCAACGGCGTGTCCGGCTACGCGGTGATGCGGCGCGCGCTTCCGGTGGAGTGGCCGGCGCACTTCGACCTCGTCGTGCGGCTCAAGGGCCGCGGCGCGGTGAACGACCTGCAGGTGAAGTTCGTCGATGCGAACGGGGACAACGTCTGGTGGGTGAACCGGCCGAACACCGAGCTGCCCGCCACGCTCACCGATCTGCGGATGCGCCGCCGCCACGTCGAGTTCGCGTGGGGACCGATCACGGACCGCACGCTGCGCCGCACGCAGGATCTGGAGTTCGTGGTCGCGGCCGGGCGCGAGGGCGGGCGCGGCTCGCTGTGCGTGGCGCGCATCACGCTGAACGAGCGCGCGCCCGATCCGGCGACGTGGCCGCAGGCGCGCGAGACGGCGAAGGGGCAGACGCTCGACATCGACTGGCAGGTGCCGCGCGAGTTCAACGGATTGGCGCTACGCTGGCCGGCGCACCGGCGCGACCTCGACTACGACGTGCAGGCCTCCGACGACGGCCGCCGCTGGCGCGTGCTGCGCCGCGTGCGCGGCAGCGACGGCGGGCTCGATGCGCTCTACACGCCCGAGAGCGAGGCGCGCCACGTGCGCGTGCGGGTGCTGCGCGGCCAGGGCCTGCCGAAGCTGGAGCTGCGCAGCGCCGCGCAATGGCGCCAGTTCAACGCCGTGCTGGCCGAGCTGGCCGAGAGCGCGCCGCGCGGCGACCTGCCGCGCGCCTTCGTCGGCGAGCAGAACTACTGGACGCTCGTCGGCGTGGACGGCGGCGGCGAGCGCTCGGCGCTGCTCAGCGAAGACGGCGCGCTGGAGGTCGGGCGCGGCGGCTTCAGCGTGGAGCCCGCCGTGCAGGTGGAGGACGAGCAGCGGCTCACGTGGGCCGACGTGGCGGTGGAGCAGTCGCTGCGCGAGGGCTACCTGCCGCTGCCCACGGTGCACTGGAGGTACTCGGCGTTCACGCTGGAGGTGCAGGCCGCGGCCGACGGCCCGCGCGACGCGCCCGAGCTGCTCGCGCGCTACCGCCTGCGCAACGCCGGCGACCGCGCGCGCACCTTCACGCTGATGCTGGCGGTGCGGCCCTGGCAGGTCAACCCGCCGCAGCAGTTCCTCGCCACCCCGGGCGGCGCGGCGCCCATCGGCGTGCTGCGGCGCACCGCCTCCGGGCTGTCGGTGGACGGCCGGCCACTGCGCTTCACGGTGGCGCCTCAACGCGTGGCCGCGCTGCCCTTCGACGGCGGGCTGGCGCTCGCGTCGCTGGCCGGGGCCCCGGTGCTCGAACAGCAGAACGACCCGCAGCGCCATGCCTCGGCGCTGCTGCAGTTCCGCGTCCACCTGGCGCCGAACGCCGAGGCGGTGATCGGCTGGACGGCGCCGCTCGGCGCCGCGCCCGGCGGCACCCGCGCGGCCGCCGGCACGGCCGAGCTCGACGGGCGCATCGACGCTGCCGCCGTGCAGTGGCGCGACCGGCTCAACAAGGTGCGGCTGCGCGTGCCGCCGGAGGCGCAGGCGATCGCCGACACGCTGCGCACCTCGCTCGCGCACATCCTGCTGTCGCGCGACGGCCCCGCCCTGCGTCCCGCCACGCGCGCTTATGCCCGCACGTGGGTGCGCGATGGCGCCATGATGGTGGCGGCGCTGCTGCGACTGGGCGAGACGGAAGCGGCGCGCGAGTTCGTCGACTGGTTCGCAGGCTACATCTTCGAGTCCGGCAAGGTGCCTTGCTGCGTCGACCGGCGCGGCGCCGATCCCATCGCGGAGAACGACAGCCACGGCCAATACCTGTACGCCGTGGCCGAGATGTGGCGCCACACGCGCGACCGCGGCTTCCTCGAGCGCCACTGGCCGCGCGTGCAGCGCGTCGTGAACTACCAGGAGTCGCTGCGGCAGTCCGAGCGCGGCAACGCGAACCGCGCGCCCGAGCGCGCGCATCTCTTCGGCCTCATGCCGCCGTCGATCAGCCACGAGGGCTATTCCGACAAGCCGGCGTACTCGTACTGGGATGATTTCTGGGCCCTGCGCGGCTACAAGGACGCGGTCGTGATCGCCCGCGTGCTCGGGCGCGAGGAGCAGGCCGCGGCGTGGTCGGCGTGGCGCGACGAGTTCGAGCGCGAGCTGGCGCGCTCCATCGAGGCCACCGCGCGCAAGCACGGCATCGCGTGGATCGCCGGCGCCGCCGACCGCGGCGATTTCGACGCCACGTCCACCACGATGGCGCTGGACCCGGCGCAGGCCAAGGTGCCGCCCGAGCTGCTGCCGGCCACCTTCGAGCGCTACTGGCAGGAAACCATCTCGCGCGCCGAGGGCCAGAAGCCCTGGAAGGACCTCACGCCGTACGAGCTGCGCAACATCGGCGCGCTGGTGCGCCTGGGCCAGCCGGCCCGCGCCCACGCGGTGCTCAACTGGTTCTTCGGCCACCGCCGCCCGGCGGCCTGGAACCAGTGGGCCGAAGTGGTGCTGCCGAACCCGCGCGAGATCCGCTTTCTCGGCGACATGCCGCACGCGTGGGTGTCGTCAGACTTCATCCGCTCCGCGCTCGACCTGTTCTGCCACGAGCGCGAGGCCGACGGCACGCTCGTGCTCGGCGCGGGCCTCGACGCGCGCTGGCTGCGTGATGGGCTAGAGGTGCTGGGCCTGTCCACGCCGCACGGCCGGCTCGACTACCGGCTCGCCCCCGCGCCCGGCGGCTGGACGCTGGAGGTGCGCTCGCGCCTGGAGAACCTGCGCGGCCTGCGCCTCGCGTGGCCGGGCGACGGCCCGCTGCCGCGCGCCACCCTCGACGGCCGGCCCATCGCGTGGCAGGGTCGCGAGCTGCCCATCCCGTCGTCGCCCGCCCTCGTCCAACTCCAGGCGCCCTGAACGCCCTCCTCCCACACACCATGTCCGGCCTCTCCCTGCGCGGCATCCAGAAATCGTTCTCCGGAACACACGTGCTGCACGCCGTCGACCTCGACGTGGCCGACGGCGAGTTCGTCGTGCTCGTCGGGCCGTCGGGCTGCGGCAAGAGCACGCTGCTGCGCTGCATCGCCGGGCTCGAGGAGCCGGAGGCCGGCGACCTGCTGATCGACGGCCAGCGCATGAACGACGTGCCGCCCGCGCAGCGCGGCGTCGCGATGGTGTTCCAGAGCTACGCCCTCTACCCCCACATGACGGTGGCCGAGAACATGTCGTTCGGCCTGCGCATGACGGGCATGAAGAAGCCCGACATCGAGCGCACGGTCGCGCAGGCGGCCGAGGTGCTGCAGATCACGCCGCTGCTGCAGCGGCGGCCGGCTCAGCTGTCCGGCGGCCAGCGCCAGCGCGTGGCGATCGGCCGCGCCATCGTGCGCCGGCCGGGCGTGTTCCTGTTCGACGAGCCGCTGTCGAATCTCGACGCCGCGCTGCGCACGCAGATGCGCGTGGAGATGGCGCGGCTGCACGAGACGCTGAACGCGACCATCGTCTACGTCACGCACGACCAGGCCGAGGCGATGACGCTGGCCGACCGCATCGTCGTGTTCAACGCCGGGCGCATCGAGCAGGTGGGGCCGCCGCTGTCGCTGTATCGCCGGCCGGCCGGCCTCTTCGTCGCAGGCTTCCTCGGCTCGCCGCGCATCAACCTGCTGCCGGCCACCGTGCGGTCGGTCGAGGCGGGCCGGCTGCAGCTGGGCGTGCGCGGCGACGATGCCGTGGAGGTCGACATCCACGCGCCCGCCGTGCGCGCCGGCGACACCGTGACGCTGGGCATCCGCCCCGAGCATTTCGCGGTGGTCGATGGCGGCGACCCGGGCCGCTCTGCCCTGCACGGCCGCGTGCAGCTGGTGGAGCACCTCGGCGACGTGGCGTACGTGCATGCGCTGGCGGCCGGCGGCGACACGCTGACGGCGCGCCTGCCGCACGACACGCCCCTGCGCGCCGGCGCGGCCGTGCAGTTCGCCTTCCTGCCCGGCGAGGCGCTGGTCTTTGACGCCGGCGGCCAAGCCTTGCGCCCTTCGGAATAACTTCGCATGACTTCCACCACCTCCTTCTCCGTCGTCCGCAACGCAAGCGCGAGCCTCGCGTTGGAGATCAACACCAATGGCAGCGTGCGCCGCGTTCTGGCGGGCGATCTCCTGCTCAACCTGTTTGTGGGCAACGAAGTCGAGGGCGGGCCGGCGAACCTGTGGCTGCGGCGGCATGATGCGTCTGGAGTGCAGGCGACGCCGCTGCTCGGTCCCGGCAGCCCCGCGCGCTTTCACGTCGACGGGTGGGGACTTGTCGCGCAAGCCGACTGGCAAGGTCTGCACGTCGAGCTGCAGCTCGCACTGGCCGACGACGCTCCCGTGTGGTTCTGGCACGTGGCCGTGCTCAACGCAACGTCCGCCGCGCAGACCGTGGACCTCATCCACGCGCAGGACGTCGGCCTCACGACCTACGGCGCCGTGCGGATGAACGAGTACTACGTGAGCCAGTACCTGGACCACGCGCCGCTGCGCCACGCGCGGCAGGGCTGGACGCTGGCCGTGCGGCAGAACATGGCCGTCGCTGGCCGTCATCCCTGGCTGCTGATGGGCGCGCTGCGGCACGCCGCGTCGTACGCCACCGATGCGCTGCAGCTGCACGGCCTGGCCTCGCGCGTGGGCGGCGTGCCGGCGGCGCTCGCGAGCGGGCTGCCCGGCACGAGATTGCAGCACGAGCACGCGATGGCGGCGCTGCAGGAGCAGGCCGTCACGCTGCAGCCGAACGACAGCGCGCAGCTCGGCTTCTTCGTGCGGTTCGAGCCCGACCACCCCGGAGCGAGCGGCCCGCAGGACCTGGCGCTCGTCGACGCCACGCTCGCGCTGCCGCAGGCGCGCCCGCCGCGACCATCGGCGTCGCTCGCCGCACATGCCCCGGTCGCGTCGCTCTTCACGACGGCGCCGCTGCTCGAGACGACCGACCTCGAACCCGCGCAGCTCGCCGCCCTGTTCGGCCCGCACCGCCACGAGGAGCACGACGACGGCGGCGCGCTGCAATCGTTCTTCTGCGGCGACGACCGCCACGTCGTGCTGCGCGCCAAGGAAGCCCGCGTGCTGCGCCCGCACGGCCACATGCTGCGCACCGGCCGCGCGCTGTCGCCCGACGAGACCGCGCTCACCTCCACCGTGTGGATGGCCGGCGTCTTCCATTCGATGGTGACGCAGGGCCACGTGAGCATCAACCGCATGCTGTCGACCACGCGCAGCTATCTCGGCCTCTTCCGCTCGCACGGGCAGCGCATATTCGTGCAGACCGCCGCGGGCTGGCGCCTGCTGGGCGTGCCGTCCGCGTTCGAGATGGCGCCCGGCCACTGCCGCTGGATCTACCGGCACGCCGGCGGCCTGCTCGAGGTGCGCAGCGTGGCCGTGGACGAGCCGCACGCGCTCGAGCTGCACGTGCGCGTGCTCGAAGGCGCGCCGCTGCCGCTGCGCGTCACGCACCACGTGGCGCTCGGCGGCGACGACGGCAGCGCACCCGGCGCGGCGCGCTGGTCGCACGCCGACGGCGCCGTGTTCGTGGCCACCGTGCCCGGCACCGAGCTCGGCGATCGGTTTCCGCTCGGCGCGTTCGCGATCGAGCCGATCGACGGCACGCGCTTCGACCGCGTCGGCGGCGACGAACGCCTCTTCGACGATGGCCGTTCGCGCGAGCAGCCGTTCGTCTGCATCGACGGCGCGGCATCGCCATCGTTCAGCCTGCGCCTCGCGGCCGGTCTCGTGCCCGCGCAGCAGCCGCCCGCGGCCTCGACGCTGCCGCTGCCCGCGCTGCGCGCCCCGTCCGGCGGCGCCCCGGCGAGCGACATCGCGCAGCTCGCCGACATCCTTCCGTGGTACGCCCACGATGCGCTCGTGCACTACCTCGCACCGCGCGGGCTCGAGCAGTATTCCGGCGGCGGCTGGGGCACGCGCGACGTGTGCCAGGGCCCGCTCGAGATGCTGCTGGCGCTCGGCCGCCACGAGGCCGTGCGCGAGCTGCTGCTGCGCGTGTTCGCGGCGCAGAACCCCGACGGCGACTGGCCGCAATGGTTCATGTTCTTCGACCGCGAACGCGAGATCCGCGCGCCGGACTCGCACGGCGACATCGTGTTCTGGCCGCTGCTCGGCTTGGCGCGCTATCTCGATGCGAGCGGCGACGCCGGCCTGCTCGACATGGCGCTGCCCTTCCACGGCGCGCCCGGCCACCACACCGTGTGGACGCACGTGGAGCGCGCGCTCGGCGTCATTGCCGGGCGGCAGGTCGCCGGCACGCACCTCGCGGCCTACGGCCACGGCGACTGGAACGACGCCTTGCAGCCCGCCGATCCCGCGCTGCGCGAGCGCCTGTGCAGCGCCTGGACCGTGACGCTGCACCACGAGACGCTCACCGCGCTGGCCCACGCCCTGCGCGACGCCGGCCGGGCCGGCGACAGCGAGCGCCTGGCGCAGGACGCCGGCCGCGTGCTCGACGACTTCCAGCGCCTGCTGATGCCCGACGGCGTGGTGGCCGGCTACGCGCTGTGGCACCAGCCCGGCGACCGGCAGCCCGAGGCCCATCTGCTGCACCCGCGCGACACGAACACCGGCGTGCGCTACAGCCTGCTGCCGATGATGCATGCCGTGCTCGCCGACATGCTCACGCCCGAGCAGGCGCGCCAGCACGCCGCGCTGATGGCCGAGCATCTGCAGGGGCCCGACGGCGCGCGGCTGTTCGACCGGCCGCTCGCCTACCACGGCGGCCTGCAGCGGCTCTTCCAGCGCGGCGAAAGCAGCTCGTTCTTCGGCCGCGAGATCGGCATCATGTACACGCACGCGCACCTGCGGCACGCCCAGATGCTGGCGCACCTCGGCGATGCCGAGGGCCTGCTCGACGCGTTGCGCAAGGCCCACCCCATCCACATGCGAGAGCACGTGCCCTGCGCCGCGCCGCGCCAGGCCAACTGCTACTTCAGCAGCTCCGACGCTGCCTTCGCCGACCGCCCCGAGGCCGACCGCCGCTACGGCGACGCGATCGCCGGCCGCGTGCCGCTCGAAGGCGGCTGGCGCATCTACTCCAGCGGGCCGGGGCTCTTCATCGCGATCTTCGTGCGCAGCTTCCTCGGCCTGCGCGCGGCGGCGCGTACGCTCACGGTGGACCCGGTGCTGCCGCCCGCCATGAATGGCCTCGTCGCGACGGTGGAGCTCTGGGGCACGCCGGTGGAGGTGGAATACGCCGGGGCCGGCGTGCCCGGCGCCGCCGCGAGCGTCACGCTCAACGGCGCGGCGCTGCCCTGGACGCGCGAGCACAACCCCTACCGCATCGGCGGCCTGCAGGTGCCGCGCGAGGCGTTCGAGGCCGCCCTGCAGCCAGGGCCGCAGCGCATGCAGGTCACGCTGGACGCCGGGTGACGCCACCAACATATTCGCGGCTGCGCGTCGCCAACCTGATGGCGCAGCTCGCCTACGGCCTCGTCACCATGACGATCTGCCTGCCGTCGATGCAGGAGTGGGGCGCCCTCTTCGGCGCCGGGCCGTCGCAGGTGCAGCTCACGTTCAGCGGCTTCGCGATCACCTACGGCGCACTGCAGCTCGTGTACGGGCCGCTGTCCGACCGGCAGGGGCGGCGGCGACTGCTGCTTGTCGGCCTGGCGCTCGCAGGCACGGCCTCGCTGGCCGCCGTCTTCGCCACCAGCATCGAGGCCCTGATCGCGGCGCGCGTCGTGCAGGGCGCGGGGTGCGCGGCCAGCATGGTGCTCGGCCGCGCCGCCGTGCAGGATCTCTTCGCCGGCCCCGAGCGGACGCGGGTGATGGCCTATGTCGGCATGGCGATGGGCCTTTGCCCGCCTTTTGCCACCGTGGTCGGCGGACAGCTGCACGCCCGCTTCGGCTGGCAGGCCAACTTCATGCTGCTCGCGGTGCTGGCCGGCCTGCTCATGGTGGCCGCCTGGCACGGCATGCCGGCCCAGCGCACGGCGGCCAGCGCCGGCACGCACTGGCTGCACGCGATGGGTGCCTCGTATGCGCGCCTGATGCGCGAGCCGGCCTTCGTGCTGAACGTGATGGTGCTGTCGCTCACGGTGGGCGCGTTCTACGTCTACCTCGGCGGGGCGCCGCTGGTGCTCGGCAGCTACGGCATCGGGCCGGCCACGGTCGGCTTCTACATCATGGTGCCGCCGCTGTCGTACATCCTCGGCAACTACCTCACGAGCCGGCTCGTGCGCCGCATCGGCGAGGGCCGGGTGCGGGTAGCCGGGCAGGCCGTGACGATCGCCGGCATCGTGCTGATGATCGGCCTCGCGCTCGCGGGCTGGCGCGACGGCTGGTCGTTCACGCTGCCGCTGGTGCTGCTGGGCATCGGGCACGGCCTGCTGGTGCCGCCCACGCTGGCGGCATCGATCGGCTCGATACCGGCCCTCGCTGGCGCCGCCGCGGCCGTCGCCGGAGTCATGCAGCAGATCGTCGGCGCTTTCGGCGGCTATTCGGTCGGCTGGGTGCCGCATGACGGGCCGGTCGCGCTGGGCCTGCTCATGCTCGCGTTCACGTGCTGCGCAGTCGCGGCGCAGGCTTCCATTCCGCGGCCGGTGGCACTTGCCACGCGAACGCCTGCGTGATGGACCGTCGTCGCTCCGTCACAGCC
>Ga0247821_10001159_pt1 | contig 14660 bp, 13 predicted proteins | sample 13C_Glycerol_Day_FD_192481 | JGI IMG/M metagenome (GOLD analysis project Ga0247821, IMG submission 192481) | Soil microbial communities from agricultural site in Penn Yan, New York, United States - 13C_Glycerol_Day14 | ecosystem: Environmental > Terrestrial > Soil > Agricultural land | place... | reverse complement strand
CACCACCGACACCTCGTCCCCGACCCGATACCCCTCGAACCCCGACATCTCCTTGCTGACGGCAACGGTGTTCCCGGAAAGCTTCCCGAGATCACCGGACAGCACACGCAGATCCCGCGTCTGCGAGGCGATCGCCGGATCGATCCCTTCCGCGTCCTCCAGTTGCGCGTAATCCGCCGCGACCCGCACCAGCTGAACAGGCAGCCCGGCATCCACCGCCTTCAGCCCGGGTCCGTCCGCAGGTGGCGCTCCGGTCACGACGATCGGGGCGCGAACAGCATCACGGATCGTCGCCTCGGCACTGTCCGCGGCGAAGCTCAGGCTGAGCACCATCGAGCCGGCGATCGCCGAGATCGCCAGGATGGGGGCGGCCAGGGAGGCGCTCCGGCGCGGTGCGGCCAGCACGTTGCTGCGCGCCAACCGGCCCGAGACCTGGGTCCACGCCACGACGGGGACTGCCCAAAGGCGCGCCACGGGCGGCACGACGACGGGTGCGAGGAGCGTCAGCGCGATCACCAGCACCATCGGCGTGAACATCGCGAGCGGTACGGCGCCTTCGCCGCTCGACGGCCGGATCAGCGTCAGCATCGCGATCGCGCCGGCCAGGAACACCACCCCGAACACGATCCGCACCGGCCCGATCCGCGGCGGCTCCAGCGCGGCCTCGCGGAGCGCGTCGACCGGTGCGACCCGCGCCGCCCGCCGCGCCGCCGAACGGGCGCCGAGCATGGCAACGAGCAACCCGGCACCGACCGCGATGGCGAGCGGAACCCAGGGCGACGCCGGTTCCAGTTTCACCGGGGCCAGCTCGGTGTACGACGCCTTGCGCAGCAGCAACGGCGTCGCGAGCTGGGCGAAGAACGCCCCGGTGAGCGAAGCGGCGAGCGCGACGACGAGTGCCTCGCCGAGCACCATCCGCCGGATCTGCCGCGGGGTCGCGCCGATCAGCCGCAGCAGCCCGAGCTCGCGCCGCCGCGACGCGACGGCGAACGCGAACGTGCTGGCGATCACGAAGATCGTGATGAACCCGCAGAGCGTCCCGACCATGCTGAGCACGGTCTGCAGACCGGACACGTCCGCGTCGGACAGCGGCACCTTGACCCGCTCGGGCGGCGTACCGTCGCCGCCGAGCGTGGTGACGGCGATACTCGCCGAGGCGGGTCCGCGGTACGCGATCGTCGCTGCGGTCGCGGTCGCGGCCAGCCCGAGCAGAAACACCCCGACCGCCAGCGCGACGAAAGATCCGGCGTACAGCGACCAGTTCCGGCGGACCGTCTGCCGGCTGAGCGAGAACATCACCGCTCCAGCTCGCTCATCGCCGCCGCGATCTGCGCGGGCGTGGCACGGTCGAGGTGGCCGGCGACGAGTCCGTCGGACAAGAACAGCACCCGCTCGGCGTACGCCGCCGCGACCGGGTCGTGGGTGACCATCACCACGGTCTGCCCGGCTCGGTCGGTTGCCTCTCTCAACAGTCCGAGCACCTGGCGGCTGGTGCCGCTGTCCAGCGCGCCGGTCGGCTCGTCGGCGAAGAACACCGACGGCCGGGTGATCAGCGCCCGCGCGATCGCCACCCGCTGCTGCTGCCCGCCGGACAACTCGGCCGGCCGCCGCTTCGCCTTCCCGTCCAGACCGACCTGCTCCAGCACACGCAGTACGTCGCTGCGTGCCGGGCGACGACCGGTGAGCCGCAGCGGCAGCGCCACGTTGTCGTACACGGTCAGCGACGGCAGCAGGTTGTACGCCTGGAACACGAACCCCATCTCGGCCCGGCGCAGCTTCGTGAGCTCGACCTCGTTCAGCCCGAGCAGGGTGACTCCGTTGAGTACGACGGTCCCCGTGGTCGGCTGGTCGAGCCCCGCCGCGCACTGCAGCAGCGTCGACTTGCCGGAGCCCGACGGGCCCATCACCGCGGTGAACGAGCCCCGCGCGAAGTGATAGGTCACCCCGCGCAGCGCGTCGACCGCTCCGGCCTTGGAACGGTACGTCTTGGTGATCCCGTCCAGCACCAGAGCAGGCGGCTCGATCGGCGCGGCGGAGGTGTACATGGGCGCGGTAGCGGTCATGGTGCCAGCCAACCGCCGTACGACGGTTCGCGCCCTGGCCTGCGCGGGAGACCTGGAGTAGCGCGCACGCTACCGCCCGGCGGACGGCCGTCGCCCTAGGGTTGAGGCATGACCGTGTGGGCCGCGTTGGCGTCGCCGCGCTACCTGATCTCCTCGTGGCCCTGGCGGAGCTATGCGTACCTGTTCACGTCCGTGCCGATGGGTGTGGTGTCGATCGTGGTCCTGGTCGGGCTGGCCGGGCTGAGCGCGCTGCTGAGCCCGATCCTGATCGGGATCCTGATGCTGACGGCGTTCCCGCTGATCGGCGCGGCGATCGGCTCGGTGGAGCGGCGGCGGGCCGGGCTAATGCTGGTCGACGGCATCAAGAGCCCGCACGCGAAGCTGCCGGCCGGGCTGACGGCCCGGGCGAAGCTGACGTTCCGCAGGCGCGAGCAGGCGTCGATGCGGGCGCTGGGGTACGGCTTCGTGCTGGGCACCGTCGTCTGGCCGCTGAGTGCCCTCTTCGCCGGGATCAGCGCGACCGTGCTGGTGACGACGCTCGCGGCGCCGGTCATCGCGGACGGGGACCAGATGGGGATGGGACCGTGGACGATGGACACGGCGCGGGAAGGGCTGCTGTTCCTGCTGCTGTTCGGACCGGTGTTCTACGTCGTCAGCTCGTACCTGATCGGGGTCGTCGCGGGCGCGCAGGCGTCCCTCGCGAAGGCCATGCTCGGCCCGCGGCAGGAGGAGCTGCAACGCAATCTCGCCGAGCTGCGCCGTTCCCGGCTGGATCTGGTCGACGCGTTCGAGACCGAGCGGGTGCGGATCGAGCGGCACCTGCACGACGGCGTCCAGCAGCGGCTGGTCGGGCTCACCATGACGCTGGGCCTGGCCGAGCTGGATCTGCCGGACGGCGAGGGGCGGCGCCTGGTGGTGAAGGCGCACGCCGAGGCGGAGGCGGCGCTGGCGGACCTGCGGGCCGCAGTCCGAGGCATTCATCCGCGCGTGCTGGTGGATCACGGGCTCGAGGCTGCCGTCCAGGAGGTGGCCGACCGGATGCCGCTGCCGGTCACGCTGCAGCTGTCGATCCCGGCGCGCCTGCCCGGCCCGATCGAGGCCGCGGCGTACTTCGTCGTCAGCGAAGCACTGGCGAACGTCGCGAAGCACGCCCGGGCGTCGACGTGCGAAGTGTCCGGCCGGGTGGACCACGACCGGCTCGTCATCACGATCCAGGACAACGGGGTCGGAGGTGCGCGACTCGGTGCCGGGACCGGTCTGACCGGGCTGGTGACCCGGTTGGACGCCCTGGGAGGCACACTCGACGTCGACAGCCCACCCGGTGGGCCGACCCGACTGCGAATGGAGTGCCCGTGCCGACTCGGCGACTGAGCATCGTGCTGGCCGAAGACTCGCTGCTCCTCCGCGAGGGCCTGGCCAGCATCCTGGATCGCGCCGGGCACGAAGTACGAGACACCGTGGGGGACGCGGACACGCTGCTCGCCGTCGTCCGCAAGGATCCGCCCGACGTCGTGATCACCGACGTACGGATGCCGCCCGGGCACAGCGACGAAGGGCTGCGCGCGGCCGCGGCGATCCGGGCCGAGCTCCCCGCGATCGGCATCCTGGTGCTCTCGCAGTACGTCGCCGACGCCTACCTCTCGTCGTTGCTCGAGACAACGACCGGCGGCATCGGGTACCTGCTGAAGGACCGGGTCGGCCATGTCGCGGAATTCCTCGAGTCGCTGGACCGGGTCGCGGACGGCGGAACCGTGGTCGATCCCGAGGTGGTCCGGCAGCTGCTGGCCCGGCGGCGCAACGACGGGCCGCTGTCGGCGCTCACACCGCGCGAGCTGGAGGTGCTCGCGCTGATGGCCGAGGGGCGGGTGAACGCGTCGATCGCCGAACAGCTCGTGGTGAGCGAGGCCGCCGTCCGCAAACACGTCGGCAACATCTTCGCGAAGCTGCAGCTGGATGATGGACTGGACCGGCGCGTGTCCGCGGTACTGACTTACCTGAGGGGCTAGTGATGGACGAGGCGATCCGCAGGATCCTGGCCGAGTGCGACACCTGGGCCGTGGTCGGGCTGTCGAACAACACCAGCCGGGCGGCGTACGGCGTGGCGCGGTTCCTGCAGGGGCACGGGAAGCGGATCGTGCCGGTGCATCCCGCGGCGGAGACGGTCCACGGCGAGCAGGGGTACGCGACCCTCGCGGAGATCCCGTTCGCGGTGGACTGTGTGGACGTGTTCGTGCGCTCCGAGCTGGCCGGGGCGATCGCGGACCAGGCGGTGGGAATCAACGCCCGGGCCGTGTGGTTCCAGCTCGACGTAGTGGATCAGGACGCCTACGCACGGACGACGGCCGCGGGTCTCACGATGGTGATGGATCACTGCCCGGCGATCGAGTGGGGCCGTCTCGGCCCTACCTGACACCGACCTCCTGAAGGGCACCGATGTTCACGATCGACACTTCCACCGGATTCGGCCGGCGGATCGCACGGCAGCTGGGTGACGAGCGGGTGATCTGGCTGACCACCGTGGCCCCGTCGGGGACGCCGGCGCCGACACCGGTGTGGTTCCTCTGGCACGACGACGAGCTGCTGATCAGCAGTCAGCCCGGCACGGCGAAGCTGCGCAACATCGCCGCCCATCCGCAGGTCGCGGTGCACTTCAACGCGACACACACCGGGGGAGACGTGGGCGTGATCTCCGGGACGGCGGTGATCGACGCGGAGCCGATCGACCGCGCGGCGCTGACGGCGTACAACACGAAGTACGCCGCGGACATCGCCGGCCTCGGAATGACTCCGGACCAGTTCCACCAGGACTACTCGGTGCTGGTCCGGATCACTCCCGGGAAACTGAGGGGTTTCTAGTTCAGGTAGCCCTCGACGGTGTCGCTCGAACGGGCCTGCGCGTCGTCGGGGTTCTCGCCGAACTCGCGCTTGGCGCGGCGCTGGCGGAGCAAGTCCCAGCACTGGTCCAGCTCGACCTCGAGCGCCCGGAGCCGGGTCTGCTCGTCGGCGTTGTCGACCTGTCCCGCGGCGTGCTTGGAGCGCAGCTCGTGCTCCTCGGACACCAGCTCGTCGATCCGGCTGAAGATGCTCTTGTCGTCGTTCATGGGGAAACGGTACGCCCGTCCGGAAGGGCAGAGCGCGACAGCAGCTCGGTAAGCACCAGGATCGCCAGCGCCTCGGCGGCCACCAGCCCGATCAGGACGACCAGCTGGAGTGCGGCCGCCTGCGTCGGTGAGGCGCCGCCGAGGACCATTCCGACGAACGCGCCGGGCAGCGTGACGAGGCCGACGGTCCGGGTCTGGTCGAGCGCGGGCAGCAACGCGTCACCCGCGACCGGCCCGGCGACGAGCTTGAACGCGTCGGGCTGCAGCAGCCCGATCGACAGTCCCGCCTCGAACTCGCCGTAGCGGTTGCGGTACTCGCTGAGCACCCGGCGGCCGGCGAGGGTGGTCGCGGTCATCGCCCCGCCGACGATGATCCCGCCCATCGGCAGGATGCTCGCCGGGTTCCGCGGGACGACACCGGGCAGGATCAGGAGCAGCAGTACGACGAACGCGCCGCCGCCGATCGACGCCGCGCAGTACGCCCACTGGCGGGGGACGCGCACGGTGTGCTGGATGCGCCGGGTGCTCGTCACCGTCGCGACCACGAACATCAGCAGGACGAACGCGATCGCGCCGAGGGTGTGCCGCAGCGCAACCCCGACGACGGCCCCGACCGCGGCGAGCTGCACAACAGCGCGCAACGCCGCTGTGACGATGCCCTTGTCGTGCCGGAGCCCGGCGTACCGCGACGCCCCGACGCCGAGCGCGATCAGCAGCGGCAGGACGACGACGGCGGCCCAGCCGAGCCCGGTGTGGAAGGACACTTACCGGAAGTCGGACTCGTCGTACGTCTGGCCGCCGGTCCCGCTCTCCACCTTCGCCGCCTCGTCCGCGCGCAGCTCGACCCGGCGGATCTTGCCCGAGATCGTCTTCGGCAGCTCGGCGAACTCGAGCCGCCGGATCCGCTTGTACGGCGCCAGGTGCTCGCGGCAGAACGCGAGGATCTCGCCGGCCAGCTCCCGGGACGGCTCGTGCCCGGCCGCGAGCACGACGTACGCCTTCGGTACGGCGAGGCGCACCGGGTCGGGCGACGGCACGACGGCGGCCTCGGCGACCGCCGGGTGCTCGATCAGCACCGACTCCAGCTCGAACGGCGAGATGCGGTAGTCGCTGGCCTTGAACACGTCGTCGGAGCGGCCGACGTAGGTGATGTAGCCGTCCTCGTCCCGGCTCGCGACGTCGCCGGTGTGGTAGTACCCGTTCCGCATCACCTCAGCGGTCATCGCGTCGGCGTCCCGATAGCCGCGCATCAGCGGGACCGGCGGGGGCGCCAGCTCGATGCAGATCTCGCCGTCGTCGCCGATCTCGTCGGTCGCCGGGTCGATCAGCGCGATGCTGTACCCGGGCAACGGGCGGCCCATCGAGCCGACCTTCACCGGCTGGCCGGGCGGGTTGCCGATCTGTGCGGTCGTCTCGGTCTGGCCGTACCCGTCCCGGATCGTGACGTCCCAGGCGGCCCGGACCTGCTCGATCACCTCGGGGTTCAGCGGCTCGCCGGCCGAGATGCACTCGCGGATCTGGACATCCACCGCGGACAGGTCGGCCTGGATCAGCATCCGCCACACCGTCGGCGGTGCGCAGAACGTGGTGACGACGTACTCCTGCAACACCTGCAGCATCTTCTCGGCGTCGAACCGTGTGTAGTTGTAGAGGAAGACGGTCGCGCCGGCGTTCCACGGGGCGAAGACGTTGCTCCACGAGTGCTTCGCCCAGCCGGGCGACGACACGTTCAGGTGGACGTCGCCGGGCTGCAGACCGATCCAGTACATCGTCGAGAGATGACCGACCGGGTAGCTGACCTGCGTGTGCTCGACCAGCTTCGGCTGACTCGTCGTACCGGACGTGAAGTACAGCAGCAGCGAGTCGTCGGCCGCAGTGTCGACCGTGGGAACCGGGCCGTCGTAGGTCAGCGAGTCGGCGTAGTGCAGCCACCCCTCGGCGGGCTCGCCGACGGCCACCCGGATGCAGTGGTCCGCGATCCCGGCGTACCGGCCGGCGTCGGCGCCGCTGGTAACGACGGCGCGGACGTTGCCGCGGGTGATCCGGTCCGCGAGGTCGGCGTCGGTGAGCAGCGTGGTCGCGGGAATCATGCCGGCCCCCGCCCGGATGCAGCCGAGCATGGTCTCCCACAGTTCGACCTGGTTGCCCAGCACGATGAGTACGCGGTCGCCCGGCCGCAAGCCGGCCTCGGTCAGCCAGCCGGCCACCTGACGGGACCGCTCGGCCATCTCGGCGTACGTCCGCCGGTTGACCTCGCCGTCCTCCTCGACGATCGTCAGCGCCGCCACCTCGGGCTGCTCGACGGCGAGCGCGTCGAACCAGTCGCGCGCCCAGTTGAACCGCTCGAACGCCGGCCACCGGAAGTCCCGGTACGCCGTCTCGTAGTCGTCGCGATGCGCCACCAGGAAGTCCCGCGCGGCCCGGAACTCCCGGGTGACCTCCGAAGTGCTCTGCTCCGTCGCCATGAGTCGCACATTACCGTTGAAAATGAGTAGTGATCGGCTACACACTCACAGCCCCTGGCAAGGCGGTCCCGGTCTCACACTCTGGGCTGCCGGGTTGACGTTTCACAGCCACCTGCCCGGTAGCCCGGGTCTTCTGGTCGGCTCCACGTCCGTTTAACGTCTCCGCACCACTCGCGGCGACCGCCAGCGCGGCAAGATTCCTCGCCGCGTTCTCATCACGATCCATCACCAAACCACAGGACTCACACACATAGTCGCGTTCGGACAAGAGCAGCTTGGCTTTCACCACTCCACACCCCGAGCACGTCTTGCTGGACGGAAACCACCGGTCGGCCACGACCAGCCGCCCGCCGTTCCACTCCGTCTTGTACCTCAGTTGCCGCCGGATCTCCCCGAAACCCGCATCCCCGATCCGACGCGCCAAGTGGCGGTTCTTCAGCATCCCGGCCACATTCAGATCTTCCACGACGACCGTGCCTGCCTCGGCCGCGATCGCGGTGGTGAACTTGTGGAGCGCGTCGGCTCGCTGATATGCGACTCGATAGTGGACACGGTTGCGCTGGGCGTTGGCGCGCTTCCATCTCTTCGACGGGATCTGACCCGTGCGGCGATCCGGCCCGACGCGGCGGGATACACGCCGTGACATCGTTCCGAGCTTGCGCAGCGCTCTGTCCAGGTACTTGGGGTTCAGCACCGTCCGCAGCTCGCGATCCGAGGCGGCGAGGATTGCCAGGTTCTTGAGGCCCAGGTCCACGCCGATCACCGCGTCGGGTCGTTTCGGGGTCCGGGCGGGTGCGTGCTGTTCGACGGTGAAGGACACGAACCATCTGCCGCGCTCGAACCGGATGGTCGCGGCGATGATCCGGGCGGTGCCGTCCAGCAGTTCGGTCGCCGGTGTTTCGTGCAGCCGCACCCGGCCGATCCGCGGCAGGACGACGTACCGCCCGTCGCAGCGAATGCCGCCGGTGGTGAACCGGCAGGACCTGACCGCAGTGCGCTTGGACTTGAATCGGGGAAACCCCGGCATGCGGCCGCGACGCTTGCCCTTACGAGAGTCGTGCCAGTTCTTCAGGCCGGCGGCAAGCTGGGTCAGGCCGGAAGCGTAGGCCTCCTTGGAGTACTCCGCCCACCAGGGCGCGACCGTCGCCTTCGCCTGGTTCCAGGCTTTGCGCAATGAGTACATCGACCAGGAAATCGCCGGCGTCAGCAGCTCGGCCGAGATGCCGTAGGTGGCCTCGGCCGCCCGCTGATCCAGCACCGCCTTCACCTGCCCCAGCCCCCAGTTGAACGCCTTACGCGCCGCGCCACAGTGCCCATCCAGAGACCGTGCCTGACGAGGCGTCGGGTTCAGGGCGTACTTGTACGCCCGCAACGTCACGACCGCCCCCAACAGGCCGCCAGGAACGGGAGCTGCTTGTCGAGCACGACGGCGCTGTCAGGCATACGGGCAGTCTTCCCGACCTCACCGACAGAAATTGATCTACCCATTCAGCGCGAAGACGGCTCCGGTCACCACGAGTGGCGTGAGGATCAGTCCGCGCCACAGGAACGACCACCACGAGATGTCGACCCGGGCGGTGTCACAGCGCGCTCGCCACAGGAGCGTGGCGAGCGATCCCCACAGGGTCAGCAGGCAGCCGCAGTTGACGCCGATGAGCAGCGCGAGCATGCGGTGCGGGCTGTCCGAGGCGACCGGCTCCATGGCGAGGTACGCCGGGAGGTTGTCGAAGAGGTTCGCCCCGAGAGCGGCGGTCGCGCTCAGCCGCAGCTCGGAGGTGGTCCCGGCGATGCGGCGCAGGATGTCCTCGAGCCCGTGCGAACTCAGGAAGCCGACGACGGTGAACAGCACCACGACGGTGCCGACGAGCTTGAACGGGATCAGCGACCACCTGAGCACGCTGCGCCGCCGGACCGCGAAGAGCACGACCAGGACGACCGCCCCGATACTCGCCGGCCACGCGACCTCGACACCCGACACGAACGCCGGGCCGAGCAGCAGGCAGACGGCCGCGGAGCCCCAGAACAGGACCTTGTCGTCGACCGCGGGCGTCGGCGGGACGAGGTACCGGCGTGGAAGGTCGCGGTGGAACAGCGCCGCGAGCACCGCGACGGTGATCACGATGGCCGCGATCGCCGGGCGCCAGCTCACCGACAGGTAGCTGACGTCCAGCCGGCGGAACGGATGCAAGGCGAGCAGGTTCGTGAGGTTGGACACTGGCAGCAGGAGCGACGCCGTCCCGGCCAGCCAGACAGTCGTGAACGCGAAGAGTTTCGGCGGGATGTCGAGTTGGCGGGCCATCGAGAGCACGACCGGTGTCAGCAGCACCGCGCAGGTGTCGAGCGACAGCACGATCGTCAGGCCGGTGGCGAGCGCGACGACGAGCAGCCAGAGCCGCCACACCCGGCCGCGCGCCAGGTGCGCCGCCTCGCGGGCCGCGACGTCGAAGACCCTGGCCTGGTCGGCCAGCTCGGCGATGACGGTCACCGCGATCAGGAACACCAGCACGGGCGCGATCCGCTCGACCAAATTCATCACCTCCACCGGGTGGGTTTGAGTACGCTTGCCAGGTGCCGGACCAGTATGACCAGCAGCTGCCGGACGGCTATCCGGCGGAGTACGAGGCCGACGTCGTCCTGCGGGACGGCGCGACCGCGCACCTGCGCCCGATCGCCCCGGCCGATGCGGGCCTGCTGGTGGCGTTCTACGCCCGGGTGTCCGAACAGTCGAAGTACTACCGCTTCTTCGCCCCGTATCCCGAACTGTCCGAGCGGGATGTGGCGAGGTTCACGCAGGTCGACTACCACCAGCGCCTGGCGCTGATCGTGACCGTCGGTGACGAGATGATCGGCGTCGGCCGCTACGAGGGCACCGGCCGCCGGACGGCGGAGGTCGCGTTCCTGATCGAGGACGCGCACCAGGGCCGCGGGCTGGGTCAGCTGCTGCTCGAGCACCTCGCCCAAGCCGCCCGCGAGAACGGCATCCACCGCTTCGTCGCCGAGGTGCTGCCCGACAACCGGAAGATGATCACGGTCTTCACCGAGGCCGGCTACAAGGTCGCCCGGGAGTTCGAGGACGGCGTGATCATGGTCGAGTTCGACATCGCGCCGACCGACACGTCGTTCGGGGTGATGCAGGCCCGCGAGCAGCGCTCCGAGGCGTTGTCGATCGCGCGGCTGCTGACGCCGCAGAGCGTCGCGGTGATCGGCGCGAGCCGCCGCGAGGGCACGATCGGCAACGCGCTGCTGCGCAACCTCCGCGACGGCGGGTTCCCGGGACGGTTGTACGCCGTGAACACCGATACGAAGGCCGACGAGATCGAGGGCGTCCCGGCGTACCCGACGATCCGGGACGTCGACGGCACGGTCGACCTCGCGGTGGTCGCGGTCAAGGCGGAGATGGTCGCGGACGTCGTTCTGGACTGTGCCGCCAAGGGCGTGCGCGGGCTGGTGGTGGTCTCAAGCGGGTTTGCCGAGATCGGCGACGAGGGACGCAAACGGCAGCGGTACCTCGTCGGCCTCGCCCGCTCGTACGGCATGCGGGTGATCGGGCCGAACGCGCTCGGGCTGATCAACACAGCGAGCGGCGTCTCGCTGAACGCGACGCTGTCACCGCTGATGCCGAGCAAGGGCCGGGTGGCGTTCTTCTGCCAGTCCGGCGCGCTCGGCGTACCGATCCTGGCCGACATGGTCGGTCGTGGCCTCGGCCTGTCGAGCTTCGTCTCGGCCGGCAACCGGGCCGACGTGTCCGGCAACGACCTGATGCAGTTCTGGTACTCCGACGAAGCCACCGAGGTCGTCCTGCTGTACCTGGAGTCGCTCGGCAACCCGCGCAAGTTCAGCCGGGTGTCCCGGCGGCTGGCCGGCCGCAAGCCGGTGATCGCGCTGAAATCGGGCCGCGCGACCCAGGGCGTACCGGTCGGGCAGCTGGTCAGGCGCAGCCAGTTGCCGCCGGCCACGATCGAGTCGATGTTCCGGCAGAGCGGCCTGATCGGAGTGGACACCACCGGCGAACTGTTCGACGTCGCGCAACTGCTCGCGCACCAGCCGCTGCCGAAGGGCCGCCGGGTCGCGATCGTCTCGAACTCCGACGCGCTGACCCTGCTCGCGCTCGACACCATGGCCGGCTGCGGCCTGGACGTCGCGGGCGAGCCGCGGAACCTGAGCGCCGACGCGACCGCGTCGGACTTCGGGCTCGCGCTGTCGGAGGTCTTCGCCGACGACAAGGTGCACTCGGTCGTGGTGATCTACACGCCGCCGGTGCAGTCGAACGGCGGCGAGGTCGCACAGGTGCTCGCCGCGGCCGCCGCGGGCTCGGACAAGCCCGTGGTGTCGACGTTCCTCGCCTCCCGCAGCGTGCCCGAACAGCTGCGGGTGCCGGACGAGGACGGCGGCGCGGCCCGCGGCTCGATCCCGTCGTTCCTCAACCCGCAGTACGCCGTCGGCGCGCTCGCGAAGGCGACGCAGTACGCCGAGTGGCGGCGCCGCTCGGACAGCCGGATCCCGGACCTGCCGGACATCGACACCGCCGGGGGAGAGGACTTCGTCGCGGAGTTCCTGCAGCGGCACCCGGGCGGCGCGGACCTCGATGACGCCGATCGGCAGCGGCTGCTGAGCTTCTACGGCATCTCGGTGCTGCCGGCGTTCCCGGTGCTGAGCGCCGACGAGGCGGTCGACCGGGCCGCGGACCTCGGGTTCGAGGTGATCCTGAAGGCGACCGCGGAGCAGTGGCGGATGCGGCCGGACCTCGCCGACATCTGGCGGCACATCCACGACGAGGACGACATGCGCGCGGCGTGGGCCGAGATGACCCACACCTTCGGGGTCGCGTCGGACCCGGGGCGGGCGCAGTTCGTCGTCCAGAAGATGGCGCCGCCCGGCGTGCCGGTGGTGATCTCGACGATCGAGGACGTGTCGTTCGGGCCGGTCGTCACGTTCGGTCTGTCCGGCGTGGCCACCGACCTCCTCGGCGACCGCTCGTACCGGATGCCGCCGCTGACCACGCGGGACGCGGCCGAGATGGTCCGCGAGGTCAAGGCGGCCCCCCTGCTGTACGGCTACCGCGGCTCCGACCCGGTGGACATCTCCGCCATCGAGAACCTCCTGCACCGCGTCTCAAGGCTCACCCTCGACCTCGAGGAGGTGGTCCGCCTCGACCTCCGCTCGGTCCTCGTCTCCGCCCAGGGCGCCACCGTGCTGGACACGAGAGTCCGCATCGCTCCGAACGAGAAACCGCGGCAAGACACGCCCGCCCGCCGCCTCACCTGATGTGGCAGCTCGACAGGACGTGTCCGGCCGGCCTGCCCGAGTTCACGCTCAGCGGCACCGGCGATCCGGCGTCGTGGGCGGATACGTCCTGTCGAGCTGGCACCCAACTCAGGCCGAGCGGGTGTAGATGCTGTTCTTCCGGCTGAGAAGCCGGGCGTCGACGAGACCGCGGCGGAGGGCGGCGTGGTCCGGGTGCCGGCGGTTGAGGATCTCGTTGACCTCGCGCTCGGGGTACGCGCGGCCGGTCTCGAAGTCCTGCACGATGTACTCGAGCACGACCCGGTACTTGTCCGGGAACGTCGGGAAATGCGTCAACCGCCCGTCGCGGATGAACGACTTCAGCACGTTGTCCCGCGCCGGGTCGGGATCGAGCGGCACCCACTCCGGCCGGCTGTCCCGCACGGCGTCCTTGAACGCGCCCTCGTCGGCCGTGAATCCGTCCCGGCTCGCCGCGATCAGCCCGCCCTTGGTCAGCCGCTGCAACGCCTTCGCCACGACCGGCGCGGCGAGCCCCGTGCTCCCGGCGACCTGCTCGGGAGTGGAGGCGCCGAGGACGATCGCGGAGTACGTCCGCAACCTCGACGGTTCGGCCAGCAGACCACAGAGCTGATCGGCGTTCATGCCTTCACGCTAGTGCGGCCCGCAACCGGATTTGGAGGTCGCGCCTCTAGGATCGTCGGCATGCAACCTGGTCCGCACAACGCGATCACCGATGTCCCCGGAATCCTGGTCGGCCAGGTCGAGCGCGTCGACCCGCCGTACCTGACCGGTACGACGGTCGTCTACGCCCCCGGGACGGCCGTCGCCGGCGTCGACGTCCGCGGCGGCGCGCCCGGCACCCGCGAGACCGACCTGCTCGCACCGGTGAACTCCAACGGCGGGGTGAACGCGGTCGTCCTGACCGGCGGCAGCGCGTACGGGCTCGACACCGCCGGCAGCGTGATGCACCGGCTCGAGGAGCGCGGCGAAGGCGTCCGCGTCGGCCAGGGCGAGTACGACGTGGTGCCGATCGTGCCGGCCGCGGTGATCTTCGACCTCGCCCGCGGCGGCGACTTCAAGGCCCGCCCGGAGCCGTCCTGGGGAGCGGACGCGTTCGACGCCGCCACCGACGGACCGGTTGCCCTCGGCAACCACGGCGCGGGGGCCGGCGCCCGGGCCCGGTCCCTGAAGGGCGGTGTCGGTTCCGCGAGCGTCCGGCTCGACGACGGGACGACGGTCGGCGCGCTGGTGATCGTGAACGCGGCCGGCTCCACGGTGGATGCCGACGGCAACCTGTACGGCGCCCGCCTCGGCCTCGGCGCCGAGTTCGGTCACCTGCGGACACCGGTCGAGCCGCCGCCGCCCGCCGCGCCCGGGCGCAACCTGATCCCCGGGCCCTCGATGAACACGGTGATCGCGGTCCTGGCCACCGACGTACCGCTGGACAAGGCCGCCGCGCAACGGATGGCGATGATCGCGCACGACGGTCTGGCCCGGGCGATCGACCCGATCCACACGCTGGTCGACGGCGACAGCATCTTCGCGCTGTCGACGGGTGCGGCCGGCGAGCCGCGGCTGGGCGTGACCGATCCGGCCGCGATCGGTCAGCTGGAGACCGTGTTCGCCGCCGGCGCGCGGACCCTGTCGCGGGCGATCGTGCACGCGATGCTGAACGCCGAGTCGGTGCAGACCCCGGCGGGCGCGATCCCGAGCTACCGCGACGCCTACCCGTCGGCGTTCCGGACCGACTGACGTACGACCTGGGTCGTACGTCAGTCGGTCCGGAA
>Ga0247821_10001158_pt1 | contig 14661 bp, 15 predicted proteins | sample 13C_Glycerol_Day_FD_192481 | JGI IMG/M metagenome (GOLD analysis project Ga0247821, IMG submission 192481) | Soil microbial communities from agricultural site in Penn Yan, New York, United States - 13C_Glycerol_Day14 | ecosystem: Environmental > Terrestrial > Soil > Agricultural land | place... | reverse complement strand
GCTTGCCTCCGGCCACGGTTCGTCGGAGGTCCGGACGGGCCTCGGAATCGTCGTTCTCGTGCTGGCGCTGGGCTGCTGGGCCGCGGTGAGCGCCGTCTACCGCCGCTCCGAGGGGGGCGCCGTCCACGCGCTCGGCCATCAGAACATCCTGCGGATCGCGGCCGGCCTGGTCCTCGTCGTCGGGCTTTTCGACCTGTACGCCGTGGTCACACGGTGAAACCGTTCAGTTACTGGTCGTATATCGCCCGGCGGCGAGTTCATACCGACGCGGTACGTTGACATGGCGGATGCCACGTCAGCGGTCCGTTCCCCCTAGCATGTTCACGGTTTGTCCCTCGTTCATCCGGAGCTTGAAGTGCCGTTACGTCTGCGTCCGAACGACCCGACGTTCTACGACCTTTTCACCGAGTCTGCCAATCACCTGGTCGAAGGATCCAGGATCCTGGCGGAGCTGCTCGGCAGTACGGCGGGGACCGGGCTCTCCGCGAGTCATCAGATCGCCGCCCAGATGAAGGACGCCGAACACGCGGCCGACGAGACCACCCACTCGATCATCCGCCGGGTGAACTCGACCTTCGTCACGCCGTTCGACCGGGAGGACATCTACCGGCTGGCCTCCGACCTCGACGACGTCATGGACTTCATGGAGGAGGCGGTCGACACCATCCACCTCTTCAACCTGGAGAAGCTGCCCGAGGAGATCGCCGAGCAGATCGAGGTGCTCCAGCGGGCCGCGCAGCTGACCGCCGAGACCATGCCGCGGCTGCGGACCATGAAGGACCTGGCCGAGTACTGGATCGAGATCAACCGGCTGGAGAACACCGGCGACGCGGTCCACCGGCGGCTGATCGCCAAGCTGTTCAGCGGTGAGTACGAGGCGCTGACGGTGATGAAGCTGAAGACCGTGGTCGACCTGCTGGAGGCCGCGATCGACGCGTTCGAGCACGTCGCCAACACGGTCGAGCAGATCGCGGTCAAGGAGAGCTGAGCGTGGAGCTCGCGCTCGTCGTCGCCGTCGTCGCCATCGCGCTGGCCTTCGACTACACCAACGGCTTCCACGACGCCGCCAACGCGATCGCGACCTCGGTGTCCACCCGGGCGCTGACGCCGCGGGTGGCGCTGCTGATGGCTGCCGCGTGCAACTTCCTGGGCGCGCTGGCCGGCACCGAGGTGGCCGAGACGGTCGGCAAGGGCATCATCACCGCACCGTCCGGGACACACGGCCTGGTGGTCGTGATCGCAGCCCTGGTCGGCGCCATCACCTGGAACCTGATCACCTGGTACTTCGGTCTGCCGAGCTCCTCGTCGCATGCGCTGATCGGCGGCCTGGTCGGGGCCGGCCTGGCCTCGGCCAGCACGGTGCTGTGGTCCGGCATCCTCGACAAGGTCGTGATCCCGATGGTGCTGTCGCCGGCCATCGGCTTCACCGGCGCCTTCCTGCTGATGCTCGCGATCCTCTGGCTGTTCCGGCACCGCAACCCGGGCAAGACCACCCGCGGCTTCCGGATGTCGCAGTCGCTGTCCGCCGCCGCGATGGCGCTCGGGCACGGTCTGCAGGACGCGCAGAAGACGATGGGCGTGATCTTCCTCGCGCTGCTCACCACGGGGCACGTGCAGGAGGGCGACGGCATCCCGCTGTGGGTGAAGATCTCGGCCGCAACGGCCATCTCACTCGGCACGTACTCCGGCGGCTGGCGGATCATGCGAACCCTTGGCCGGCGGATCATCCACCTGGACCCCGCCCGCGGGTTCGCCTCCGAATCCATCGCCGCAGGCGTTCTGTACGTGATGGCGATCGGACTGCACGCGCCGGTCTCCACCACGCACACGATCACCTCCGCGGTGATGGGCGCCGGCGCCACCAAGCGCCTGTCCGCCGTCCGCTGGGGCGTCGCCAAGGGCATCGTCACCGCCTGGGTCCTGACCATCCCGGCCGCCGGCATCGTCGCGGCCGCCGTCTACGGTCTGGCCCACCTGATCCTCGAGTAAGATCCCAGACCCCCGCGCAGCTAGCGGTTCCAGCGGCGTACGGCCTTGGCCACGTCCTTGGAGCGGATGGAGCCGAGGTTGTACTCCCATGCGGCCAAGAGGCGGTCGCCGAGCACTTCGGCGTCCAGGAACGTGCGCGGCCGTACGGCGACGGCCCAGGTGGCCGCCGCCGCGTGGCCCTGCTGGTGGAGCAGGTGGTCGACGGTCGCCTCGATCCGTGTCGCCTGGTCGCTGTCGAGGTGGTCCGTGGCCCACTGCTGCAGGATCCGCGAGTCGTCGCCCGTCATCCGGGCCAGATAAGTCAGCGGGCCCCGCCAGAAGCCCTTGCGGCCGATGTTGTCCAGCGTCTCGAGTGGGAACCAGCCGTTCTGGCTGCGCCGGCCGTTCACCGCGGACTCGATCTCCCGGGCGCGGTCGGCGGACAGCCCTCGCACCGCCCAGTCGACGAAGAACGCCCCGGCGTCCGGGATGTGCTCGGCCACGTGCGGCGCCGGCGTCAGCGCTCCCGGATCGAACAGATGCAGCTCTTCGGGTGTATCGAACAAAACCTTCCCCGCCCGCTCGTGTCCACGGACCCACCGACGCGGACCCGCTGCACAGGGACCCCCCAGGTTCCTGCTCTGTCAAACGACAGCCCTTCGTACCCTCGTTCCGGCCCGAGGGTCAAGCTCTCGTCCGGTAGCCGGTGCCGTGCTCACGTAAACGTTTGACGCCTGTGCTGTCAGTGCCCGGCGGGTGCATGATGAGAGGTGGGGTGGGCCCGCGGGCCCTGGGGGTGATGTGTCGTGATCAGACTCGAACGACCTGCTGTGCCGGAGGTCCTCCGGTCGACCGGAGCACGACTCGGTCTGTGGAACCGGCGCCGGACCCGAGCCGCCACGCCGCCCGAGCTGGACCAGTTCCTCTACGGCGCCGAGGTCTTCGACGCGCTGATCGCGATGTCCTACACCTGGGAGAACCTGCTGCCGGCTCGTGCGGACCGTATCCGGGCCAAGGGCAACCGGTTCCCGATCGAACGGCCGGATCGCGCGTCGCGGAGACGTTCACCGACGACGACGAGTACGTCGCGATGACGCACCAGGTGATCAAGGCCTACTTCGCACGACTGTTCGGGGGATGACATGACGACCTACGTACCCGCGCCGCCGCGGAGCTGCGACGTACTGATGAAAGGCGGCATCACCAGCGGGGTGATCTATCCCAGTGCGGTCTGCGAGCTGGCCCGGCACTACAAGCTGGCGTCCGTCGGGGGATCGTCGGCGGGCGCCATCGCCGCGGCGGCCGCGGCGGCGGCAGAACTGGGCCGCGACGCCGGAGGGTTCGGAAAGCTCGAACGACTGCCCGACGATCTGATGGCCCACCGCCCGGGAGGCGCCTCGTTGCTGTTCCGCCTGTTCCAGCCACAGCGCGGTACGGCGTCCTTGTACAAGGTCTTCACGGCCGGACTCGGCACCTCCGGCGCCGGCCGGGTGGCGCGCATCGTTCGCGCCGCGCTGTCCGCCTTCGCCCTGTGGTCGCTGGCAGGCGCTGTGCCCGGCGTCGTTTTGATCGTCCTCGGGATCCTCGGTCAGGGCGTGGCGGCCTGGGCCGCGGTGATCGCCGGTGCGCTGCTAGCCGTCGTCGGTGTCGTCGTGGCCGTCACGGCCGGCGTGCTCCGGAGCCTCGCGAAGAACGTGCCGGACAACAACTTCGGGCTGTGCAACGGGATGGCGGGCAGGTCCGAGGGCGGCGCGGAGCCGCTGACCCGTTGGCTGCACGGCAAGTTGCAGGACTTCGCCGGCCGGGCCGGGGACGCGGATCCGATCACCTTCGGGCAGCTGACCGCGGCTGGTGTCGAGCTGCGGATGATGACCACCAACCTGACCCGGCACCAGCCGATGCGGATGCCCTGGCCGGAACGCGAGTACTTCTTCGACCCGGGCGAGTTCAAGGAGCTGTTCCCGGCCGAGGTCGTGGACTGGATGTGCGAGCACCCGCCGCCGTTGTCCCCGCAGCCGGCCAAGCAGTGGGCCGGCGAGTTGCACCGGTTGCAGGCCGCACCGAAGCGGCCGTTCCCGCTCGCCGCCGATCTGCCGGTGATCGTCGCGACCCGGATGAGCCTCAGCTTCCCGTTCCTGATCTCGGCCGTGCCGCTGTACGCGATCGACTTCACGCACCCGGCGTACAGCAAGGTCAGTGCCGCGGTGTCGGACTGGCGGGACGCGAACCCGCAGGCCGGGCCGGAGCAGGCGCTGCCCGCCGTACCCGCGCCGGACTTCGAGGTCAACTGGTTCTCCGACGGCGGCATCGCGAGCAACCTGCCGGTGCACTTCTTCGACTCGCCGCTGCCGACCCGGCCGACCTTCGCGGTCGACCTGGCCCTGTTCCCGCCGGGCGTGCCGAAGGACCTGAAGGACCAGGCCGAGAACACCCGCCTGCCGGTCGTCAACCAGGGAGGGCTGGACCGGCGCTGGACCCGGTGGGACGGACGTGGGCTCGGCCTGGTCGCGCTGTTCGGCCGGTCGATCCTGGACACCGCGCGCGGCTGGGTGGACGAGGCGCAGCTGGTGATGCCCGGCTACCGCGACCGGATCGTCACGATCTACCACGACCACGACGAAGGCGGCCTGAACCTGACGATGAAGGACACGGTGGTGACCGACCTGGTCGAGCGTGGTGAGGCGGGCGCGAAGAAACTCGTCACCCGCTTCGTCCTCGGCAACGGCTGGGACAACCACCGCTGGATCAGGTTCCGCACCGCCACGGCCGGCCTCGAGACCTGGCTGGCCGGTTTCCGGCACGGGTACGACGAACCGTCGCCGGACGCCCTGCCGTACGCCGACCTCGCCGGCACGCCCGGCACCGCCGTACTGCCGTCGTACTCGATCAACGGCACCCAGCGAAAGGCCGTGAACCTCCGAACCGACGCACTCCTGACCCTGGCCTCGAGCTGGCAGGACCCTCCCGCCGACGCTTTCACCCACGGCTCGCCCAGCCCACAACCGCTCCTGCGCCTGGTGCCCGGCACGCTCTTCGACCGGAGCGGCTGAGGTCTACTTCTTCTTCAGGGCGCGGCGGGCGAGTTCCTCCTGGTCCAGGCGGGCAGCCTCGGCGGGTGTTGGCGCGCTGCCGCCGTACGCGGCGGGCAGCCACCAGGCGCCGGGTGGCTGCTCCGGGTACGTCCGGATCGTCTCGTCGAGCATTCCGGCCATCGTGGAGCGCAGCTGGGCGGTCGCCTCGGTCGGATCGTCGTCGCGGGTCACCGTGATCGGAGCGCCGATGCTGATCGAGATCGGCCGGTGCCGGCTGAAGTCCCGCGGGTGGTCCTTGGTGAACATCCGCTGCGTGCCCCACAGGATCATCGGCAGCACCGGTACGCCGGCCTCCGCGGCCATCCGGACCGTGCCGGACTTGAACTCCTTGAGCTCGAACGACCGGCTGATCGTCGCCTCCGGGAACACGCCGACCAGCTCACCGGCGTCCAGGTAGCGGATCGCCTGCTCGTACGACGCGGCGCCGGCCTCGCGGTCCACCGGGATGTGATGCATGCCGCGCATCAGCGGGCCGGAGTACCGGTTGCGGAACAGCACCTCCTTGGCCATGAAGCGCACCAGCCGCCTGGCCGGCAGCGCGCCGTACCCGCCGAGGATGAAGTCGACGTAGCTGATGTGGTTCATCGCGATCAGGGCTCCGCCGGTGCGCGGGACGTGCTCGGTCCCGGTGCGGCGGATCTTGAGGTCCAGCACCGTGAACGCGGTCTTCGCGAAGGCGATGACAGGCGGATAGACGAGGTCGCGCATCCCTCGACGTTACATGGTTCGTCTAGGGTGTCCGTGACAACTCGATACCGCGGGAGCTCGCACCGTAGTGGGCTGAGAGGGCGGCTGGCTTGATTCGCCGGCGCCGCCGACCGCCGAACCTGTCCGGGTAATTCCGGCGTAGGGAGCAGCAGCATGGTGAATGTCAGCACGATCCGTCCGGCCGTCACCACGGGTCCGATCTCGGGCTCGGAGAAGATCTATCGCGGCGAGCTCGGGGTACCGGCGCGCCGCGTGCATCTGACCAACGGCGAGCACTTCGACCTCTACGACACGTCCGGTCCGTACACCGACGCGTCCGCCGGGATCGACGTCCAGGCCGGTCTGCCCGCGCTGCGGCGCGAGTGGATCGCCGGGCGGGAGCCGCGGACCCAGCTCGGGCACGCGCGGGCCGGGGTGATCACCGAGGAGATGAGGTACGTCGCACTGCGGGAAGGGCTCGATCCGGAGCTCGTCCGGGCCGAGGTGGCGCGCGGGCGGGCCGTGATCCCGGCGAACCGGCGGCACCCGGAGAGCGAGCCGATGATCATCGGGAAGAAGTTCCTGGTGAAGGTGAACGCGAACATCGGCAACTCCGCCGTGAGCGGTTCGATCGAGGAAGAGGTCGAGAAGCTGGTCTGGGCGACCCGGTGGGGCGCCGACACGGTGATGGACCTGTCGACCGGCAAGAACATCCACGAGACGCGGGAGTGGATCCTGCGGAACTCGCCCGTCCCGATCGGCACGGTGCCGCTGTACCAGGCGCTGGAGAAGGTCAAGGGCGATCCGGCCGCGCTGTCGTGGGAGGTGTACCGCGACACGGTGATCGAGCAGTGCGAGCAGGGTGTGGACTACATGACCGTGCATGCCGGCGTCCTGCTGCGGTACGTCCCGCTGACCGCGCGGCGGATCACCGGGATCGTGTCGCGCGGCGGGTCGATCATGGCCGCGTGGTGCCTGGCCCACCACCAGGAGTCCTTCCTGTACACGCATTTCGAGGAGCTCTGCGAGATCCTCCGCGAGTACGACGTGACGTTCTCGCTCGGCGACGGGTTGCGGCCGGGATCGATCGCGGACGCCAACGACGAGGCGCAGTTCGCGGAGCTTCGCACGCTGGGCGAGCTGACGAAGGTCGCCTGGGAGCACGACGTCCAGGTCATGATCGAGGGCCCGGGGCATGTCCCGATGCACAAGATCGCCGAGAACGTCCGGCTCGAGGAGGAGCTGTGCGGAGAGGCCCCGTTTTACACCCTGGGGCCGCTGGCAACGGATGTGGCGCCGGCGTACGACCACATCACGTCCGCGATCGGCGCGGCGCAGATCGGCTGGCTGGGGACGGCGATGCTCTGCTACGTCACGCCCAAGGAGCACCTCGGGCTGCCGGATCGCGACGACGTCAAGACCGGCGTGATCACGTACAAGATCGCTGCCCACGCGGCCGACCTGGCCAAGGGGCATCCCGGCGCGCAGGCCTGGGACGACACGTTGTCCAAGGCAAGGTTCGAGTTCCGCTGGGAGGACCAGTTCAACCTCTCGCTGGATCCGGACACGGCCCGGTCGTTCCATGACGAGACGTTGCCGGCCGAGCCCGCGAAGACCGCGCACTTCTGCTCGATGTGCGGGCCGAAGTTCTGCTCGATGCGGATCACCGCCGACATCCGCGCGTACGCCGAGGAACGCGGCCTGACCTCCACCGAGGCGATCGAGGCCGGGTTCGCGGAAATGTCGGAGACCTTCAAGTCCGCCGACCAGAAGCTCTACCTGCCGATCACGGACTGAGTCGGTGCGCCGTCCGGCCCGGCGTGCGCCGCACTCCGGGCCGGATACGGTGAGTGACGGGCTGAAGCGATTCAGGTTTTGCCCTTCACTCTACGTGAATAAGACTGTAGCCTTAACCCGTTCGGAAGGAGGTGCAGGGCGATGGTCTTCGTTCTCACGGTAGATCAGCGCGGCAGCCGAAGCACGAGCGATCTCGTACCCGAGCTACTGAACTCCCTGAACCGCCGGCCGCGGCGGACCGGGCTGCTGCGCAAGTTCGAGCGGACCGCCGGCGACGAGGTGCAGGGCGTGCTGTCCGAGGCCCGCGCGACCATCGACGTGATCGTCGACCTGCTCCGGGCGGACAGTTGGTACGTCGGACTCGGCATCGGCGGGGTCACCGAGCCGTTGCCGCGCAGCACCCGCGCCGGCAGCGGCGAGGCGTACGTGTTCGCGCGCGAGGCGGTGACGCGGGCGAAGTCCAGTCCGCACCACGTGAACGTGGTCGGTGCGGACCCGCAGATGGCCGAGCACGTGGAGACGGTGCTGTGGTTGATGGCGTCCGTCCTGCGGCGCCGGAGCGACCGCGGCTGGGCAGTGGCGGACCTGTTGGGTGAGGGACTGACGAGGCGGGAGATCGGCGTGAAACTCGGAATCAGCCAGTCGGCGGTGACCCAACGCGCCCAGGCTGCGGGATTCGCCGAGGAACAGCGCGGCCGGGTGCTGGCCGCGGACCTGCTGGCCGGCGGGGTCGCTGCGTGACGGCTCTGGTCCTGTCGTTGACCGCTGCCGCACTGGTGCTCGCCGTCCTGGCATGGGTCCCCAAGTCCGGTTCCACTCTCGAGATCGCCCTCAGCGCAGTCATGCTGGCCTGTCTGGTCGCCGTCGGCGTACTGCTGCTCGCCGGGGACGGTGTGGCCGGCTGGGCCGAGCGCTGGTGGAACGTGCTGCTCCTACTGGCCGGAGCGCTGGCAGTGACAGGTGGTGGGCCGCTGACGACCTCTGTCATGGCGCTGGCCGACCGAGGCAACACCCGCGCCCAGTCGACGCAGAAAGCCGGTGAGGTACTGCGGGGCGGTGCGTTGATCGGTGCACTCGAGCGAACGGCCATCTACGCGGCGCTGGTGTCCGGCTGGCCGGAAGGCATCGCGATCGTGCTGGCGATCAAGGGACTCGCCAGGTACCCGGAGCTGCGCAGCCCTGATCAGCCTGCGTCGGTGACCCCGCAAGCCGTCGCGGAACGGTTCATCATCGGCACGTTCTCCAGCGTCCTGTGGGCAGTGACCTGTGCAGGTCTGCTGCGGTCACACTGACGTCTTGATCACGTAGGTGTTGATGACCTTGTCGTGCCAGGTCTGGCGTTGGTCGTCCCACAGCGGCCACAGCAGGTTCAGGAAACAGGCGTTGTTGAACAGACCAGCGAGGAAGTCGCGGAGGAAGGACCGGCCGGCGCCGATCGGCTCGCTGGTCGCGGCGTCGATCAGCCGGATGCTCAGGGCAGTCTTGCCCACGCTCTGACCGGTCCGGCCCTGCCGGAAGACGCGGTTCCACAGGCTCAGCGCGATGCTCGCGACGAAGCCGAGGAAGAACAGGATGATCGCCCACCACTGCGGATTGTCCTCCGGGTACGGGTTGTCCTCCCGCGCGGCGACGTTCGCGATCAGCACGCCGAACCCGAGCAGCAGCGGCACCATCGAGATCAGACTGTCGAGGAGCGACGCCGCGACCCGTGGACCCCACTCGGCCAGCGGCGGCGTGGGAGCGCCGTACCCGTAGCCGTAGGCACCGTACGGCGGCTGGCCGTAGCCGGGCGCGTACGGCGACTGCCCGTACGGCTGGTGCTGAGGGTGCTGCTGGGGGTATGGGTAGGCCGGCTGCTGCCCGTAGCCTGGCGGCGGGGTCCCGTACGGCTGGTCCTGCGGCCGGTTGTCGTCGGGCGGCGTCGGTGCGCTCATCGGATTCCGTCCCTCGGTCGATCGGGGGACACAGTATCGCGGCACCTTCCCGACCTGGCTCGCCTTGGCTGGGGTTACCGTTGGTGGGTGACTTTCGCCGCGACGCTCCGCCGACCCGGGCCGGTGAAGCCTGTCGACCGTCGTGTCTGGGGCTTGGCCGGGGTCGGGATCGGCGGCTTCGCACTGGCCGGGATCTACCGGCTGACAGGCCTCGGCGTTCCGTGCCCGCTGCACACGTTGACGGGCCTCGACTGCCCGTTCTGCGGCGCGACCAGAATGGCCGCGGCACTCCTCGAAGGCGACCTGAACGCCGCCTGGCACTTCAACGCCGCCGTCCTCGTGCTCGGCCCACTCATCGGCGTTGCCATCGGCTACGAAGTCCTGGCGTGGTCGCTGGCCCGCGCCGGCTGGCTCAGCCTGCCGAGACCGTGCCTCAGCCCGCGGGCAGTCGCGGTCCTGACGAAGGTTGCTCTGGGCGCCTTGCTGGTCTTCGGCGTCCTGCGGAACTTCTGAACTTCTGAACGCAGGTCAGATCAGGCCGGCGCGATGCCAGCCGGCCTGCACGAAGGGCGGTACGACGAGGTCGATCCGCCGGTTGAAGGCGACGTGGTTCAGCATCACGTCGAACCAGACCGGCCGCGGCACCCGCAGCTTGTACTGCGTGTCCCCGTAGGCGAGCACGGTCCCGTCGTGCTCGGTCCACATCCGGGTCACGGCCGCCAGCCCGAAGACCTGCTGGCCCATGCGGTTCAGCAGCAGGACGCGGTGCCGCGTGAGGACCGCCGTACCGTTGTCGATGGTGCGCCACTGGGCAGCCGACGCGTTGCCGTGGGAGCTCCCGAAGGCCAGCCGGATACCGTCGAACCGTTGCACCTCGCAAGGTTCGACGGCGTGTGCATACTCACCGGGCTCCAGGGGCACCGGCGGCGGGAGAGGTTGTAGCTGAACACCCTGGCCCAATGCGTTCCACAGATTCCACGCATCCCACCAGTCCTGCTCGAACGGATTCAGCACAACCCCTCCCCAGACCGTCTACCGACTAGCGGAGCCCGATCACCAGCGTGTTCGCGGCCTTGTCGTGCCAGCCCTGCACCCGCCCGGAGCTGTCGAACAGCGGCGACAGGTACACCAGCAGCGCGCCGACGTAGCACAGGAACGAGCCGATCATCGGCAGCAGCCAGCGCATGAACGCCGGGCCGAAGCCGGGGACCTGGCCGTCGGCCGAGCGGACGACCTTGATGCCCATGACCATCTTGCCGACCGTCTGGCCCTTGAACGCGGTGAGCAGCAGCTCGTACAGCACCGTGATCAGGACCGAGATGCCGAGGAAGGCGAAGAACCCGCCGAGGATGCCGGCAGTCTCGCCGTCGGACACCGTGCCGTCGTTGGTCGCCGCCGCCGTACCGCCGATGAAGAGGAAGTACAGGATACCGACGATCGCATACAGGATGACGCTGTCGATGATGCGCGCGAGTGCACGCGAACCGATGGTCGCCACCTTGACGGTGCCCATGCCCGGGATCTGCACGAGACCGCTTTGGGCCTGGGCGACCTGACCGTAGTCAGGGCCCTGCGGGTAGCCGCCGGGCTGACCGTAGCCAGGCTGCTGACCGTACTGCGGCTGGCCGTAACCGGGCTGACCCGGCTGCTGGGCATACTGCGGCTGGCCGTAACCGGGCTGGCCGCCCTGACCCGGCTGGCCGTAACCGGGCTGCTGACCGCCCTGACCCGGCTGCTGGCCGTACTGCCCCGGAGCACCGTAACCAGGCTGACCCGGCTGGCCCGGAGGCGTCGCACCGGGGTTGCCGTACGGGTTCTGCCCTGGGCCTTGGGCGCCCTGTCCATAGGACGGCTGCCCACCGGGCGCGCCCGGTCCCTGGCCCCGGCCGTCCTCCGGTCCGGTGCCCGGGGGTACGTTCTGGTCGCTCACGATGGTCCTTTCGTCACAGTTCACCCGTGTTTACTGGGCAAAGGCTAGCGGTCGAAGGGCCACTCTGGTGGGCACGGCAAGCGCGAAACGCCCGATCTGTGGACAGTTGCACCAATTGACACCAAACACAGCTGCGGACCGGCGAATCGCCGGCCCGCAGCTGTGGATAACTTGCCTGACGGCCTAGCCGAAGCGGCCGGTGATGTAGTCTTCGGTCGCCTTCTCGGCCGGGTTGGAGAAGATCTGCTTGGTCGGCGCCATCTCGATCAGCCGGCCGGGTTTTCCGGTCGCGGCCAGATTGAAGAACGCCGTCTGGTCCGAAACCCGGGCCGCCTGCTGCATGTTGTGCGTCACGATGACGACGGTGAAACGGTCCTTGAGCTTCTCGATCAGGTCCTCGATCGCCAGCGTGGAGATCGGGTCCAGGGCCGAGCAGGGCTCGTCCATCAGGATCACCTCGGGCTCGACCGCGATCGCCCGGGCGATGCAGAGTCGTTGCTGCTGGCCACCAGACAGGCCCGCGCCGGGCTTGTCGAGGCGGTCCTTCACCTCGTTCCACAGGTTGGCGCCCTGCAAGGACTGCTCGACGACCTCGGTGAGCTTCTTCTTGTCCTTGACGCCGTTGAGCTTCAGGCCGGACGCGACGTTGTCGAAGATCGACATCGTCGGGAACGGGTTCGGCCGCTGGAACACCATGCCGACCACCCGCCGGACCGCGACCGGGTCGACACCGGACCCGTACAGGTCCTGCTGGTCCAGCATCACCTTGCCCTCGACGCGGGCGCCGGGGATCACCTCGTGCATCCGGTTCAAGGTGCGCAGGAAGGTGGACTTGCCGCAGCCGGACGGGCCGATGAACGCGGTGACCGAGCGGGGCTCGACCGTCATCGACACGTCCTCCACGGCCTTGAAGTCGCCGTAGTAGACGTTGAGGCCGCTGACCTCGATGCGCTTCGCCATATCGACTCAGAACCTCTCGTGACTATTTCGACTTGATGGTGCTGAACCGGGCGACCAGCCGGGCCAGCAGGTTGAGGACCAGGACCAGCAGGATGAGCGTCAGGGCCGCCGCCCAGACCCGGTCCGCGGCCGGCTGCAGGGCGAGCTCGGTGCGGTCCTGGTTGATCATCGTCGGCAGCGCGCCCATGAACCCGTCGAACGGGTTCAGGTTGATGTTCTTCGAGTAGCCGACCAGGATCAGCAGCGGCGCGGTCTCGCCCATCACGCGGGCCAGGCCGAGCATCACGCCGGTGACGATGCCGCCGAACGCGGTCGGCACGACCACCTTCAGGATCGTCTTCCACTTCGGTACGCCGAGCGCGTACGACGCCTCGCGCAACTCGTCCGGGACGAGCTTCAGCATCTCCTCGGTGGACCGCAGGACGACCGGCAGCATCAGCAGCACCAGCGACAGCGACACCGCGAAACCGACGCGGTTGAAGCCGAACACGGTGATCCAGACCGCGTAGACGAACAGCGCGGCGACGATCGACGGGACACCGGTGAGGATGTCGATCATGAAGCTGACGACCTTCGCGGCCCGGGTGCCCTTGCCGTACTCGACCAGGTAGACGGCGCCGAGGATCGCGATCGGGACCGCGATCACCGCGGTGATCAGGGCCATGATCAGCGTTCCCATGATCGCGTGGTACGCGCCGCCGCCCTCCCGGCGTACGGTGATGCCGCGCTGCGACTGGCTCCACCAGTCGGCGCTCAGCAACAAGTGGTAGCCCTTGCTGATCACGGTGAAGAGGATCCACAGCAGCGGGATCATCGCGACAACGAAGGCCAGCACGATCAGCACGGTGGCCAGCGTGTTCTTGAACGCGCGGGCGCCCGACTTACCGGTCAGGTCCAGGACCTTCCCGTCGTAGGCGGGCCTGTTCTCGGCGATCGCGGTCATGCGGACGCTCCTTCGGCCGCTCCCGCGCGGCGGTTGCGGCGGGGACGCTTGGCGCCCGGGGTGCTGCGGTCGACGATGATCCGGGCCGCGGAGTTGACCAGGAACGTGACCACGAACAGGACCAGGCCGGCCGCGATGTACGCCCCGGTCTTCTCCGGCGAGTCGAACTCGGCGGCGTTGTTGGCGATCTTCGACGCGAACGTCTCACCGCCGGCGAAGATCGACGAGTTCCACGGGTCGTTGCCGTTGGGCACCGACAGGATGATCAGGACCGCGACGGTTTCACCGAGCGCCCGCCCGAGACCGAGCATCGAGGCGCTGACCACACCGGAGCGCCCGTACGGCAGGACCGACAGCCGGATCATCTCCCAGCGCGTCGCGCCGAGCGCCAGCGCGCCCTCGCGGTGCGAGATCGGCGTCTGCGCGAAGATCTCCCGGCTGATCGCGGTGACCACCGGCAGGATCATGATCGCCAGCACGACGGACGCGGTGAAGACCACGCCGACGTTGTCGCCCGGCGGCTTGTCGAACAGCGGGATCCAGCCGAGCGCCGTCGAGATGCCGTCGATCACCGGCCGCAGGATCGGGGCGAAGAACAGGATGCCCCACAGGCCGTAGACGATCGACGGTACGGCGGCCAGCAGGTCGACCGCGTGCGCGACCGGAGCCGCCAGCCGCTTCGGGGCGTAGTACGTGACGAACAGCGCGACGCCGATCGCGATCGGGACCGCGATGATCATCGCGATGATCGAGCTGACCACGGTGGTGTAGAAGAGCGCGGCGATGCCGAACCGCGGGTCGTCGCCGCCCGGCTCCCAGATCCGCGAGAACAGGAAGTTGCTCTTGTCATCGGCCAGCGCCGGAATCGCCAGCGCCAGCAGGAAGATGCCGACGAACGCGACGATCAGGACCACCAGGCCGCCGGACCCGCGGGCGAGCCCGCCGAACAGCCGGTCGCCGAGGTGCCCGACCGCACCGAGTTCGAGTTTGCCGTCAGGGTCCGGGGCGGTCGCCGTCCCGGCGCGCTCGACGCCGGACTCGGTCATCACCTCGGCGGGCTCCTGCGCCGCCTCGTGGTCGGCGTGTTCGGACGCCAGACCGCCGAACTGCGGGGCCGGGCCGGCGTCTTCCTGGACCAGATCCTCGATCCGGGGTGCTTCTTGATCGGCCGTGCCGTCCGGCCGGTCGGGCGGTGCCGTGCCGTCTGGACTACTCATCGTTGGTGCTCCAAGCGCCTGAGTCGTGATGTGTCACGTGTGGTTCGAAACGGGGCCTGCATGGGTACGAGCCCCGGCCGTCCTCCGATGACTCGGACCGGCCGGGGCTCGCATCAGGACCGCTCCGCGATCC
>Ga0247821_10001157_pt1 | contig 14668 bp, 6 predicted proteins | sample 13C_Glycerol_Day_FD_192481 | JGI IMG/M metagenome (GOLD analysis project Ga0247821, IMG submission 192481) | Soil microbial communities from agricultural site in Penn Yan, New York, United States - 13C_Glycerol_Day14 | ecosystem: Environmental > Terrestrial > Soil > Agricultural land | place... | reverse complement strand
GCTTGCTTTCGGGCACGATGCGTTCTACCAGCGACATCGCCACGATCATGGTCGGGGCAAAGAACAGGCCCGCTACTAGCACGGCGCCGGCCAGTCCGACAATGTTTCCCGCCAGCAGCAGCGGCAAGGTTGTCGCTGCGGTCGCCAGCCCACCCAGCAGAAGCAGCTTGTGTAGCGGTGTATCGAGTTTCAGTGCACCGAATATCAGCCCGGCAGCGCAGGAACCGATGGCATAGCAGGACAGAACCACACTCGCCGCGGCCGGCATGCCCATCTGCTCGGCGAATGCCACGCTGACAATGTCGACGGTACCGACGATCACGCCCATGGCGACCATCAGCAAGGTCAGCAGGCGCACGTCGGCCAGTCGGAACACCGAATTGCTGCCTTGCCCGACGACGTCTCCTGCCTCTACCGGCGGCTCGGTGCCGACCTGTATCGCTAAGGCGAACACGCCTATGGCCAAGAGCACGGCGGCAGCCAGTGGCCCGGCCTGCGGGAGAACCCCCACGCTCAGACCCACCGAAATCGGCGGACCGGCAATGAAAGTGACTTCGTCGAGAACAGTTTCCAGCGAATAGGCAGTCTGCAATTGCGACTTGCCGCGGTAGATTGTGGTCCAGCGCGCGCGCACCATCGCTGACATGCTGGGCATGAAACCAGCAAGCGCGGCCCCAACAAATAGAGTCCACTCCGCCAGCCGCCAATAGCTGCAAGTCAGCAGCAATAGAATACCCAGTACGCTGAGCCCAGCGGCAGCTGGCAATACCCGACGCTGCCCGAGGCGGTCGACCAAGCGCGAGATCTGTGGCGACATCAGCGCATAGGTCAGCACGAAGGTAGCTGCCACGGCACCAGCCAGGCCGTAACTGCCAGTTAACTGCGACAGCATGGTGATAATGCCGATACCGGTCATGGGCAATGGTAGCCGGGCCAACAGGCCCGCCAGGGCAAACCCCTTTGTACCGCTGGCCTGGAACAACTCGCGGTAGGTACTGAACATACTCGACTCTCCTTATCGAAATGGCCCTAGCGCAATCATGCGCCAGTGCACGATCACATACATTGCGTATGATTAGAACCCTATTATCATACGCTCTGAATGTAAAGCATCATGATCCTGCCAGTTCCCCCTTGTGGAGCTCACTCTGCTCGCTTACGCGGTGGGTATTACGACCGATCGCCAGCAGGGTCAGCATGGTGTTATCACGCTCGGTCCAGTAGCCTTCGAAAAGCTGCCCCTGGATGAAATGCGGCGCAATTCGTGCCGAAGTCAAACGCAGTTGGAAACGCCCCTGCAGATCCCAAGCGGCCAGTTCTGCTTCGGAAAATTCCATGTCCGTGTGACAGAGCGGGTAAACTGCCTTGTAGAACGCTTCCTTTGCGCTGAAGCTCAGATAGAAGAAGCGCAACGCCTGCGCCTTGCTCATGCTCTCCAGGCATGCCCGTTCGTGGCTCGTCATCACCTGCTCGACCATCCCCCACAACTCAGGATGCAAGGCTATCGGCTCGGCATCTACGCCAACACCTGCGTAGTAATGGGCATCTGCAGCACAGGCCAGGGCGAGGTTCTGGGCATGTGAAATCGAACCCACCACGCCGAGCGGAAACCTCGCATAGCGATAAGGCTGGGCAATTGCCAGCCAAGCGGGCTCCATGCCCAGGTCTGCCAAGGCGGCAACTGCACAAAGGCGTCCAGCCGTGAATTCCCTGCGCCGGGGCGGTAACGCCTGTTCCAGGCACCGCTCATTCAGCACAGATGTTTGCTCCCATGTGGTGCTCCCGTCCAGGCGTAACGAGCGCAGAGCAAGGCCGCTCGGTGGAGGTTGCCGGAATGGCCAGCAGGCTTGTGTCACCACCATAGCCAGCTCTGCGTGTGCTGCCCCACTCATAGGACCTTGCGCCGCTCGGTCATGCGCAGACGGGCATGATAGAAGGCCGGCCCTCCGTATGTAACGTCTGCCGCCGGGCCGGTGGCTCCGCCATGTATATCGGTGAATACCGAGCATTGGCTGATGAAGAAGTTCTTGCAGAAGTTGACTGACAGGACCGCACCGATCTGCGCCGAAACCTGTGCCAAGGCATTTTCCACTCCGCCATCCTGCGTATACAGGCCCAACCCCAGCATGCCGTAGTGCTTTCCGACATGACGTAACTCGGAAATCACCTCGCGCAGACCCTGCTTCTGAATCATGAACGACACCGGCCCACACACCTCGTCTGCGTAATGCTCGACGGCTGAGGCGAAGCCCGAGCGCACCTCGATGACCGAGGGCGAGACGATACATGCCTGGGGGAAATCGGCATCATCAAGTGCTTCGGCACGGCGCAGAACGCGAGCGAAATGGGCATTCTCAAGCGCGCGGATCCGCGCCAGGCAGGCCGGGTCGAGCACCGCGCCAAGCAGTTCGCGCGGTGGTGTGAAGCGCTCGAGCAGACGCTCGACGCGTGCGACCAGATCCTTCTGGAACTGCTCGACCGCTATCCTGCCGCCCGGCACCCCGACGCCCTCTGACAGCACGTAAATGTTCTGCGGCGAGGTACACAGCTGTGCCGAGTACGAGCACAAACCGAAGGCAAGGTTCTCAAGCATGCCGTCATAATCTGCGGTTGAATGAACGAACACCGCAGTTTGCGCACTCTGCTGGGTCATCACCCGGGCGCGCCAGGCATGCTGGCGCAACCAGCCACCGAACTCGCTGCCCCCCATATAGTCGATCAGCCGCACCGAGCCATGCAACGCAGCGTCGCGATAGTGCGCTGGATTGTCGGAATGAAACAGATTGACGATATCGGCCGGTAGGCCGACCTGGGTGCATACCGCTTTGATCGCCCTGACTGTCAGGGCTATGGGCAAAATGGCATTGGCATGCGGGATAAGGATTACCGGGCAGCCCGCAGCGAGCGACGCGAACAAGCCCGGGTAGGCCCCCCAGGTAGGTACCACCTGGCCAGCGTAGACTAGAGAGAGCCCCGCGGGCATGCAACTGAAGTCACGCACGATGCGCTGCACCTCGCCCTGCCCGATCACCAGTTGGTTATCCAGGCGACAGCTCAACTCGCGCGACACTTCACACACGTTTGCCACCGATTCAAGCGCGCGCGCCTGGGCATGAATGGCATTGGCATGGAACCCCATGAAGAGGCCGTGGCCGCTTGTATGCATGCCGACATGGGCGAACAAGAACGTGTCGGCGTGCAGGCGTGTGATCACTTCACACAGCAAAGCGCAACGCAGCTCTGTTTCCACCTGCTGCCACTTGCGCATGGCCGCATCGGCACGGCCGACCAGATCGGTGAAGGCCTCGCACGGGTAAGCTATGTCCAAATCGAAACCATAGGGAGAGCGCTCGGCACCCGCGTAGCGGGTGCTCGAACCATCGACCACACCTGGTTCAAACCTGAATGCGGAGCCCAACAGCGCGTTGAATTTCTTTTCGCCCTGACAGATCAGCGCCGGATCGTAGTCGGCCAGCTCGTCGGAGAACGGATTGTACGGCTGACGCGTGCGCACAGCACACGTCGCCGCGGCCAGCAATGGCCCGTGCTGCTCGCGCCAGGCCTTGAGCTTGCGCATATTCATCCCATCGCTCCCACCACCTCGGCAAACGCCTGCGCGCCAGGCATCTGCGCGGCGAACAGCGCATCCAGCTCGGCGGCACTCAGGTTACGCGCCATGGCGACGAACTCCGCGGCATCATTCCCCACGCAGTAATGACTGGCCGGTGTCTGTGCGGTCAGGACCTGCGCAATCACTTCGGCGAAGGCGTCCACCGTGGTCACCGTACCCTGAGCGGACGCCTCGCTCTGCTCCAGAAATGCACGGAATGATGGGCCGTACAGCGCCTGGACTTCCTCACCAGCCTGGGCCAGGATGTGCTGACCGGTGGTAAGGAACTTGTCCCAGATCGGCGTGTGGATCGCCCCGGGCTGGACCACGCTGACACTCACCCCGGAGTTCAGGAGCTCGCGGCGAAGTGCATCGGTGAAAGCCATTTTGGCGAATTGGGCAATGGAGTACGCGCCCAGATAGGGCACGGCGATGCTGCCCAAGCCAGAGGTGACGTTGACCACCCGTCCATGGCTGCGACGCAACTGCGGCATAGCTGCCTGGGTGACCAGCAGTTGGCCGATCACATTGGTGTCGAGCTGGCGCCGCAACTCATTGGCATCCAGCAACTCGAGCGGGCTCGGCACGCAGATGCCAGCGTTATTCACCAATCCCCACAATGGCCGCCCGTCAGTGACCCTGGCGATCTGCTCGAATGCGTTGGCGACGGACGTTTCGCAGGCCACATCCATGCTGATGGTTTCGATCCCGGAAACACCGTTGAACACGCCCTGGATGCTGCGCGCGGCGGCGAACACTTGAAAGCCATTACGCGCCAGATGCAGCGCGGCCGCCTGGCCAAGCCCCGAAGACGCCCCGGTGATGAGTACGCTTTTCTTGCTCATGACAATCCCTTATCGATAGTTGGTCGTGTTTCAGCGGCTTCGTACCGCCAAATCGTCGAACAGCAGCGACGTCTGCAGGCGCTCACGCATGGTTTTGGCCGGTGCCAGCCACATGCCGAGGTCCCGCTTGAGCCGCGGCACGAAACGGTCGTACTGTTCCACCTCGCTCAAAGCCCGCGAGGCATCGACGATGGCTCTGGCGCGTGGTTGCCGGATTGTTTCGTAACGGCACAAAGCAGCTGCGTGGTCGCCCTGCCCGTCAAGCACATGGCCAAGCACCGCCGCGTCCTCGATGGACAATCCGGCACCCTGGCCAAGACTGGTCAGCATCGGGTGAGCGGCGTCACCAAGCAGCGTCACCCGTCCCTTGGACCAGGTCGCGGGGAATGATCGATCCTTGGCATCGACACTGATGATGGCGTCGTCCGGCGTAGCGTTGATGATGTCACCCACGATTTCGGGCCAGCCGGCGTATACCTGCGCCACATCGGCTCGCGTGCCACGCCATTGCTGGGCCTGCCGGTTGGGCATGTTGCAGGTGCCCCACCAGTACACCCAGCCGCCGCCGATATCGATGATGCCTACCCGCTTGCCCTTGCCCCAGTAGTGCACCACATAGCCGGGAGTGATCTGCGGGTGACTGTACCTGACCAGTGCCAACCAGCAGATGTAGCCCGCCTCTTGAACTACGCTGCTTACACCGATCGCCTCGCGCACGGCAGAGTGATAGCCATCGGCACCGACCAGGATATCGCCCGAGGCCTGGCTGCCATCTTCGAAGCGGACCTGCACGGTATCTGCCAACTGTTCCACGCTGGCGAAGCGTTTGCCGAGCTGAATGTCGGCTTCGCCCAGGTGGTCGAGCAGCGCCCGTTGCAGCTGCTGGCGAGAAATGCACACGCTGGGAGCGCCCTGTTCTTCGGCGATTTCCTGAAAAGGCAGGCGCTTGAGCAGGAGCCCGGACTGGTGGCGGATTTCAAAGTCGCGGATCGGTGCGCCATAACGTTCCAGGCCGAGATCAATGCCGAGCAGGCGCTTCATTGCGGCGCTGGCATTGGACATCACCGACAGCCCCGAGCCAGATACCCGCAGGCTTTCGGCCTTTTCGAAGAGGCGCACCGACCAGCCGACCTTCTTCAAGGCAACCGCGCTGGCGAGGCCGCCGATGCCGGTACCGATAATCAATGCGGTGGGGTTGTTGTTCATTGCTCAGTCCCTTGTTGAATGTCTTCCATGATGGCTGCCACCAACGGCCCGACGAAGGGTTCTTCCATGATGGTCAAGTGGTCGCCGTCGACTTCGACCAGCTTCACACTGCCGGAAGTCTGCGCGGCCCAGCCGTTGAGCGGGTCGTTGTATTCACTGCGAATGGTGTCGTGCATCTCCCGGAGAATCGGCGGCAGCGGCTCGCGGGCGCGCACCAGGGTAATGTCGACTGCCGGGCGCCGAGCCTGATAGTTGTACTCGGTAGCGGCGTCCCAGTTGTTGCGATAGACCTCAAACAGGCGTTGCATCACCGCTTTGGTGCTGCCCGCCGGAATCGCGCCAATGGCGATGGCGTGGTCTGTGATGTAGTCGAAGCGTTCCTGCAAGCTTTGGATGTGCGCTGGCACCAGCTGCACCGGCAGCTCCGAACCACGCGAGGTCCACAGCAGTTCCCAGAAGAACCAGCTCAGTAGCCCGTCGTCACTGGCCTTGCCTTTGGCCCGTTGGCTCAGCGCCATGGTGTCCAGGACCAGTACATTGGCTACTTGCTCGCCAGCCTGGATCAGTTGGTTGGCCATTTCGAAGGCGACGAAGCCACCATACGACCAGCCACCAATCAGGTAAGGCCCGGTCGGCTGCACACGGCGCATGGCCTGTATATAAACGGCAGCCTGAGCTTCGACGCTGGGGATCGGCTGCGATCCGACGTCGACTCCGGAGGCCTGCAAGGCGTATAACGGCTGATCGGCCGGAAGATGCGGCAGCATACGCAGGTAGGAAAGGATGTTGCCGCCCATCGGGTGGACCAAGAACAGCGGCCTGCGGCCACCCGTCTGACGCAGCGGTACCAGTGGGTCGAACTGGAACTGACCACCGCCCTGCTCGATCAACCGGGCGAGTTTTTCCATGGTTGGCGCACTGACGAACGCCGACAGGGGCACGTTGATGCCATACCGCTTCTCCACCAGCACGACAATGCGCATGGCCGTCAGCGACGTAGCGCCGCAGTCGAAAATGCTTTGCTCCGGGAACAGACGCGGGATCTTCAACAATTCCGCAGCCAATTGACACAAGTGGAGCTCATATTCGCCGACTGGCTCCCGGTAGTCACGGCTGCTGGCCTGGCGGATTTCCAGCGCCCGAAGCTGGGCGTCGTCGCGTTTTCCGCTAGGTGTTCTGGGCATTTGCTCAATTGCAACGATATGGTTCGGCAACATGTAAGCGGGCAATTGTTCAGCCAGATACGCGCGCAACGCCTCGGTCTGTTCAGGTTGGTGCGCGACGGCGCCCACCAGATAAGCCACAAGGTAAGCATCCAGTGCATCCCGCGGTCGCGCGATAACCGCTACCTCGACTCGCTCGCCCTGTGCTTCGAAGAAGTCGAGTATCTTCAACTCAATCTCGGACGGCTCGACCCGATAGCCCCGCACCTTCACTTGGGAGTCGTTACGGCCGAGGCTGATCAGCAGGCCTTGTGCAGTGCGAATCCCGATGTCGCCGGTGCGGTAATACACGCCTCCGGGCACACTTGATTGGCGAATGAATTTGTTCGCGGTTTCGCTGGATGCACGGTAATAACCGCTGGCCAGTGCCTCGCCATAGGCACAGATTTCCCCCGGTACGCCGTCTGGCAGCAGATGACCGTCGCTGTCCAGAATCAGCAGGCCCGCACCGTCGATGGCGCGGCCAATCGGCGGCAAGGCCGGGAAGCGCTGCGGATCCCCGCTCATGGCATGGCTGGCGACCACATGGGTCTCGGTCGGCCCGTACTGGTTCTCCAGCACACTGGCCGGCAAATGCCGCATCAATGCACGAATCTCCGCAGTAACCCTCAGTTGCTCGCCTGAGGACGCGACTACGCGCAGTCCGCGTGGGTAAAGTTCCAGGGCCAGCGCGGTCTCAGCCAGTTGCTGCAGCGCGACGTAGGGCAGGAACACCCGCTCCACAGCATGGTTGTCGAGGTACCTGAGCAGCGCCGCCGGATCACGCCGCTGGTCCTCGTCGATCACCTGCAACCTGGCGCCCGCGCAGAGCGTGCAGAAGATTTCCTGGAACGACACGTCAAAGCTCAGTGGCGCGTACTGCAGGGTCGAAGCCACCGCGCCGCTGGCGATGCCGTTCTGCCACGCCACCAAGTTGGCCAGTCCGCGATGCGGCATGGTCACGCCCTTGGGCGTGCCGGTGGAACCGGAGGTGAACAGCACGTAAGCGGGATCGGCTGCGTCGATCCGTGCAGAGGGCTGCCAGGCCAGATGCACATCTGCCGGCCCTGGTTCCAGCGATACAGTGGGTACCTGCCAGGACAAGCCAGGAATCTCGCCGGCACGGACCACGAGCTTGGGCACAGCCACCTTCAGTATCAGTTCGACGCGGCTTGCTGGATACGCAACATCTATAGGCAGGCAGACCGCCCCCACCGCTGCGATTGCAACTACCGTGGCAATTTGTTCGAAGGAGCGCGGCATGGCCACACCGACGATGTCGCGGTGGCCGACACCGTGCGCGTTGAGCTGGCCGGCAATGGCCGCTACAGCCTGCCACAGGCGAGCGTAGTTCCACTCGCCTTGTTCACCGGCCAAAGCAATTGCCTGGGGCGTGTCCCGCACCACTGCGGCAATGCGCTGGGTCACAGGGATGAAATCCTGCCCGGCATTACCGTCGAGCAACCGACCAACCTGGGCAAGCGGCCTGCAGAGGGTCACCGCCGACTGCGGTTGGTAGGCCATACCGGCAAGCGCCTGGTTGAACAACTGTGCATAGACCTGCGCCTGCTCGCCGGCATAACGTGTTGCGTCCATGTCGACACGTACGCTGACGCCTTCGCCGGAGTAACCACGCATGACGTTGGCAAGGATAGCGAAGCTGGTTTCTTCCTGCGGCTCGAACGCTGCAATCTCGATACCGGCCTTGACTGCGACGTCGTGCAGAACATGGAAATGGATGTAGTTGAACGCGGTCGTGAAGGCGATGGCCGGGTTGCTGTGCTGGATTTCGCTCAGCGGGAAGCGGCGGTGTTTGTGACTGCGCTTATCGCGCTTGTAAAGCTGCTCGACCAAACCTTGCCAGCTGCCATCCAGGGTGGCGCGCACCGGTAAAGTATTGAGGAACAGCCCGAGCAGATACTCCGAATGCTCTATCTCCGGACGGGCATGGGTGACCACGCCTGTTGTCACCTCATGAGCGCCGGCCATGGCGCCCAGCGCCACGCAGTGTGCCGCCAGGTAATAGAGCTTGACGGGCACATGGTTGCCGCGAGCAACGCGGCCCAAGGCCGCATCCAGTTGCGGATCGACCTCGAAGCGGTACGAGAACACGCCGCGACCAGGCGCCTGCAGGTGCCCGGCCAGTCCCACTGGCAAGGTAGGGGTGGCCCCCTCGAGGTATTCGCACCAGTAGCGGCGATGCTCTTCAGCGTCCATCGCTGCCAACTCGTCTGCCACGAAAACCGCCGGGTTGGGCAAGTCATGCTGCGCATAGCCCAGCTCGGCGCCTCCATCCCGCGCATAGCTGAGCAGCAGTTCGCGCATCAGGTTGGCGACGCTGCCGCCATCGAGGATCGCGTGGTGGAAGCTCAGAACCAGGTCGACCGTCGCCGCCGGTTCATCGGGAAATACGCTGATATTGAACAGTGGCCCCTCAGCGAAACGGTAATCGTGCTCTGCCCATTTGCGCATGTGACGGCTGATAGATTGCTCATGTTCTCCAACCGGCGGATGGACTATTGCCAGTACGCTTTCGACCGTCAGCGAATGCCTGATCAATTGCAAAGGCCTGCCGTGGTCACTCAGATTGAAACAGGTACGCAACGCCGGATGCCGGGCGATGACGCCTTGCAAGGCACGAGTGAATGCCGCCTCGTTCCAGGCTGTTCTCAGGGTGTAGCGGAACACGTCTTTGTAGGCTCTGGCAGCCTGCGTCTCGCGGCTGTGGAACAGCAAACCGAGCTGCAACTGAGACACCGGGTAAGCATCGGCCCAAGTCTGGTCAAGGTGCTTGCGTTCCACCTCGCTGACCAGTGCGAAGGGAGCAAGCGGTTCGCGACTACGTGCCTCGGCCAAGGCCTGCCGCTCCAGCAACAGCGACAGAGCGCCGAGCGTGGTGTGCTCACCCAATGCCGAGAGATCGACGGCATAGCCATGGTGCTCAAGTTCCGAACGGACTTTGAGCATGAGGATTGAGTCACCGCCGAGCGAATAGAAGTCGTCCTCGCAGGACATGTCCTGCGGCCCGAGCACCTTGCGCCAGATGTCGGCCACCAGTGCCTGTTGCTCGCCCATCAGCTGGGTACGTGATTGTGGAACGCTGCCGTTGATTTGTTCGAGGGCCAGCTTGCGATCGAACTTGCCATTGGGCGTTAGTGGCATGCTATCGAGGGCCGCCCATCGGGAAGGCAGCATGAACGCTGGCAGGCTGGCGGACAGCTGTTGGCGCAAGCTACGCTCCTCAAGCGGCTGGCGGCTGACGTAGACCGCTATCAGGTACTTGCCGCGCACCTCGTCCTCTTCGACGAGGATCTCGGCGTTAAGGATATGCGGCAAGGCCATCACGGCATTCTTGATCTCTCCAAGCTCAATGCGGTTGCCACGAATCTTGACCTGACCATCCATACGCCCCAGATACAATATCGAGCCGTCCTCTGCCCAGCAGGCGAGGTCGCCGGAGCGATACCAGCGGCGGTTATCGTGCGGGTCTGTGATGAATCGCTCGGCTGTCAGTTCGGGGCGATTGAGATAACCACGCGCCAGTTGCACACCCCCGATCTGCAGTTCGCCGGGAATGCCGATGGGTTGCCGCACGCCGTGTTGCGAGACGATTCGGATGGACGTGTTGTTGATCGGGAAGCCAATCGGCACCACATCGATGTCCGCATCAGCGAGCAGATCAAGCTCGAAGAAGGTGACATCCACCGTTGCTTCGGTGGGGCCATACAAGTTGATAAGGCGGGGGGGCTGCGCAGCGTTGCCGAACAGCTTTCGATACTTGTTGACCACGGCCGAACTCAAGGCTTCACCGCTGGTGAACAGGCAGCGCAGGCTGGCCACGGTGGCAAGAAGCCGACGGTCCTCGGCGAGCGCTTGCACGTAGGGTTCGAACATCGATGGCACGAAGTGGGCGACCGTCACCCCGTGGCGGTGGATTGCCTCCACCAACGCCCGTGGATCGCGCTGGGCGCCTGGTGCCAACAAGGCTACGCTAGCTCCGCAGATGCTCCACCAGAACAACTCCCAGACCGATACGTCGAAGGACACCGGCGTCTTCTGCAGGATCACATCGCGGCTGTCCAGCGGATGGATCTGCTGCATCCACTCCAGACGGTTGATCACGCTGTGATGCTCGATCACCACCCCTTTTGGGCGGCCGGTCGAGCCGGAGGTATAGATGACATAGGCCGGGTCACGCGGGCGCGCTTTGCTTGCACTGCGCACGCTGGGCGCTTGCTCACGCGATACGGCAGCCAGATCGAACCAGCGCGGATCGTTCGGGGCGACGACCTCTGCCAGATCGGTGATGACCAGCTTGGCCTGACTGTCCTCGAGCATGTAATCAATCCGCTCGCGGGGGTACTCGCTATCGATCGGCAGATAGGCCGCGCCAGCCTTGAGTACGGCGAAAATGGCCGCCAACATGCGTGGCGAGCGCTCCAGCGAGACCGCGACGATGTCACCCCGCGTGACGCCGCGGGCCTCCAGGGCCGTGGCCAGTGCCGAGGCCCAGGCATCGAGCTGCTCGTAGGTCAGGCAGGAACCGTCTGCAGCGCGCACGGCCACCTGCTGCGGCATGCGCCGTGCCGTGGTCTCGAACACTGACATCAGTGTCTCATGCTCGTGGTACGGCTCGTTCGGCCCATCCTCGAAGCGGACAAGCGTCCGAGCCTGCTCTTCGGTCAGCAGGTTCATCGCCGACACTGGCTGATCGAGGTGGGACTGGAAGCACTCGATCAGTTGGACAAAGGTATCCAGGAACTCCTTGGCGCAGTGCTGCGAAGCGAAGGCGGCGCTGTTAAGGCACACCTCGCCCTGAACCTCAGCACAATTACCATGGCTGTGCAGGTGGATAGCCACGGCATCCTGCACGTGCACGTGGGCCAGGTTGCACACATCGGCCGCGCTCAGTCCATCGAGGTCATGGGCCGGATAGCGAAGGTACGAAACAGTCGCATCGAACAGCTGCCGCGAGCGACCGGTGCGGGCCAGAGCCGCCACCAGCCGGCCAAACGGCATCGACTGCTTTGGCTTGAGCGCTGCGGCTTCGTCGCGGATGGCCAAGGCGATTTCACGGAATGTCTGATGCTGGTTGACCTCGACGCCGAGGGCCAGGGTGTTGGCGCGCTGCTCGACGCTGGAGATGCGTGTGTGATCACGATTGAGGAAAGGCACCCCGATGAAGAAGCGCTCGCTGCCGTATTGGCACGACAGCAATACCGCCAACGCCGCTGACACGCTCATGAACGGCGTAATTCCGCCCTCCAGCGCATGCTGCACATCTTCGGCAGCAATTTTGAAAGTACGTCGGTAACCGGCATCGGTGGAGGGTTTGGCACCGGTCTTGGCAAACAGCACCGGGTCGATCTCGCCATGCCGAGCCGCCACGGTCTGAGCTGCCAGGTCGATGTCTAACGACGCCAGGTCGCAAATGTCGCTGGCATAGGACATGACCTGCTTGAGGCGCTCAGTGCTGCCGGCACGGACGTCGAGAATCTTGCGCACCAGTACGTCGAGCGCCCAGCTGTCGGCAACGATGTGGTGAGCACGAATCATCAGCATGACGTGGCTGGGCGCCCGGCCCACGACCAGGTTGATCAACGGCTCGCTGGAGAGCGCCCAGGACTTTCGCGACCACTCTTCGAAGAATGCCGTCGCTCCCTGCTGGTCGGCAAACACAACGTGCTCCACTGCGCCAGGGGCAGCAACATAGCCAACCATCGCGACACCTTGGTGGTCGAGATAGACCCGCCGACAGGCCGGCTCAGCCTGCATCACCTGTTCAGCGGCATGCTGCAGTTCGTCGACCGTGTACGACAGCGGCAGACGAATGCTCAGCGCAACCGTGAACTGGTGACTGGTGGGGTCGCGCTGCGCCTCGACCCAGATGTCCCGCTCGTAAGGGCTCAGTGATTCAGTTTCGCCTAAGCCCGGTTTACTGGCGTTGATCGCAATAGTCATCGGTGATCTAACTCCCTTTAGATGGATTCCTACGGATCGCGCCGGTGAGCTGCGTTTGCTCAAGGAATTCCGGATAGGCGATCCGTCGCCTACATGCTGAGACTGCGCGAATAATGTCTTCGAGTGACATATTGTGTCAAGCGCCACTTTTCGCTTGGTGAATTTATATAAAATTGCGCAAATGTCAGGTAAAAACCATAATGCAAGATTGGTCACCATCCGTTGACCTGACAGGAGGAATCGAACGCGTGACAGATAAAGAGGAAGTAGGCCGTCGCGAACGCAAGAAACTCATGCTGCGTGATGCCCTCATTAGCGCGGCATACGAGCTGTTTGCGGTGAAGGGTTTCGACGAGACACGGGTCGAAGACATTACTGAGCAGGTGGATGTGTCCACGCGCACGTTCTTCCGCTACTTCGCCTGCAAGGAGGATGTCGTACTCGACTATCAGGCAGCCGAACACGAGGATTTCATGGCGGCGCTTAGCCGACGCCCCGCCAGCGAGCCGGCCCTTACCGCTTTACACCATGCAGCCGTGGAGGTTGTCAGGTCATGCGAAAGTGGCTCGTACGGATTCGACGCGGACCGCTTCATGACGCTTCAAGAGCTGCTCAGAAGCCACCCGCTGGTACGTGCAAAGAACCTGCAGAACGGCGTGGAGCGGCGGGATTCGATCATCAAGCTGATCGCTCAGCGCATGGGCACCGACCCTGCCGAGGATATCCGACCCAACGTACTGGCATGGGTCCTGGACTACGCGCATATCGCCGCACACGACCTTTGGAAGAGGAAAAAAGCTTCATCGGTGCCCTATTCCGATGTGCTCGACGAAATTTTCACCGTGATCGAGAAAGGCTTGAACTTCCCGGCGATCTTGCCTTCATGAACGCATCAGGCAAAAACAATCCAGGGTAAGCGAACTGCAAACACACCTTGCGAATCTGTTACATCTGCGGTTCCGATCGTGGCTTGCTTCGCTTGTGCTTCTCCGTATAAGGGCGATCCGATTTGCTGCAAAGCAGGACACAGAACAGCATTCTATGTGTCCTGTAGTGGTCTACTAACCTTGGACATCTTTTAGGCGAAAATGGTCGCCACACAGAGGTGTTCGATGAGCAGACAACGACGTACTTTGCCCACTCCTTGGCAAACATGCTTGATCGCCTGCTCTAGGTACGCAGGGACCTTGTACTCAGGTGTCAGGGAAATCCACTCGGCGAGCGCTTGACCGAAACGACCTTTCTGCACGTTGCTACTGCTGTCCTTGCGCTCGAACATGCCGCAGAACAGCGCCTTTGCTTTTGCTGTGTTGTCTGGTGCAGCGTCCACGATTTTACGTAGCGCCTTTGAGATCTTCGGATGAAGCTCGGCCAATACCTTCAGCATTGCGTCTCGATTTTCCTCATGCAATGCAAGGTCGTACTCCAAGGTCTTTACGCCATGGTGCACCTTCACATACCGGTCTTCTGACGCCTTCATCTTCAAAGTGTTGCCCGATACCCGAACGACTTCACCGAGCCCAGGATAGACAGCCTTGCGCTTGACCTTTTTCTTCTTCTCGTCGGCATCGACGGCCTCCAATTCGGCGGGCTCTTTGATTTCTTCTACGTTTTGTGCGTCAGTCTCTTCAAGGTACGCCGCCTCAGCAAGTAGTTCCTCCTCGATATCTGCGGCCGTCCGTTCTGCTCCGGTTATTTCAGGTACCTCTTCCTCTTCAAACGGGTCGGCGTCAGTGACCACTGACACAGGTATACGCAGCCCTCTCTCACCGAACAGTGGGAGGAACGAGTCGAAGTTGAGACCCTCGACGCTGATAAGGCTGATGCCGTATTTCTTCAAGTCA
>Ga0247821_10001155_pt1 | contig 14672 bp, 18 predicted proteins | sample 13C_Glycerol_Day_FD_192481 | JGI IMG/M metagenome (GOLD analysis project Ga0247821, IMG submission 192481) | Soil microbial communities from agricultural site in Penn Yan, New York, United States - 13C_Glycerol_Day14 | ecosystem: Environmental > Terrestrial > Soil > Agricultural land | place... | reverse complement strand
GGCCACTGCTTCAGCACCCACGCGAGACCGAGCCCGTACAGAGCCGGCACGAGGGTGCGGATCGTGGACACGATGCGGTCGTTCATGGGGTGTTGCCTTCCTCGTCGGCGAGCAGCTTCTTCACGTCTGCTTCGACACGCGTCACGGCGTCCTTCACGGACGTGCCGTTGTTGAAATGGACCTCGTGGTGGATCTCGGCGATCTTCTTGTTCTGGTGCTCGAGCGTCTTGTCGGTGCGATCGATGAAGTCGGGGAGGCCCTGGACCGCGTCGACGACCCGGGCGAACGTGAGAATCGCCCGGGCCGTCCCCAGCAGCCAAGGCCACCCCTTCTTGCGCATGAACACGACGAAGCCGATGACCGCGGCGAGGCTGGCGGCCCAGCCGACGACCTGCCACAGCGACACCGACTCGGCCCACTCTTGGAAACCGGGTGGCAACATGAACCCTCCTCAGGGTCGAGGAGGATGGACTACAGCGCGGCCTTGATGTTCTCGCGTACGTCGTCGGGCAGCTGCGCGAGCGCGGCGCGGATGCCGTCGAAGTCGTCGACGAACCCCGCGTCGAGGAGCTCCGCGATCGTCGGCGCGTTCGCGGCGACCGCCTCCCCGATGATCCGCTCGAGCTCGACGGGGTCTATGCCCGTACCCCCGGCGAGCGCGGTGACGGCCGCCTGGAGCGCGATCACACGCGACGCGATGGACGGGGCGAACCCGTCGGCGCCGGTCGTCTGCTTGTCGATGTTCCGCGTCCGCGTGCGGAGCTCGCGCGAGATACCGAGGATCGTGTCGGGGCTGGCGAGCCCGTTCGGGGCCAGCCCGCCGAGCCCGAGCCCGGTCTTGATGACCTGCAGGTCTGCGCGGTCGGTGTCGCTGAACATGTCGTCCTCCTCGATGGGGTTGTAGCCTCCGCCGGCGGTGCCGCTGCCAGCGGTGAAGTAGTTCCAGGGGTTCCGTCGGACGCCGCTCGGGTCGATGCGGTGCCAGTGGAGGTGCTGCGCGACGGGTGAATACCCGGGCGCAACCGTGTTGCCCGTGTAGCCGATGAGCTCGCCCTGCTGGACGTCACGCCCGCCGGCGCCCTCGAAGGCGGACAGGTGCATGAACTGGTCACGCCACCCGCCCGCCTGATGGAGGGTCGCGGTGTGTCCACCTGAGCCGTTGTTGAACGCGAACTCGATGCGACCGGCCGCGGGTGCGTGCAGCGGCGTGCCCACGACCGCGACGCAGTCGACGCCGCCTGCAGACCCGCGGGCGATGTGCTCGGCCCACGAGACGTTCGGATCGCGGACGCCGTCAATCAGGATGACTCGCCAGCCGTCCACGTTCACGTAGCTCATGGTGGGACCTCCGAACTCGAATGCGTCGTCCCGGAAGACGTTCACGTCTGTCACGACACCGCCCCATGTGCGGGTGCCGTACTGGTGGCCGATGATGCGATCGGCCGGGATCGTCGGGATGATCGGGTACTGCCCGGGTGCGTATGACGGCGCGGCGATGATGAACATGCACCCTGTCGCGAGCAGCTGCGGCCACGGGTGCGCGCGCGCGTCCGACAGGTTCGTGTAGAACACCGTCTGCCGGCCCGGGATGTCGAGGGCCATCTTCTGGTGCGAGATGAACTCCGCCGCGCCTGCGTCGTCGAACCGGATCGCGCCGTCGAGGTTCTCGTTATCGAGGACGATGAAGCTCCGCAGCCGGTCCCAGCCGTGCAGGTTCGAGAGCATGAACTCGGACTGCTGCGTCGGCGTGTCGATCGTGTCCGCGTCGGACGGGTCGGAGTTCGGCACCCAGTAGTGGCCGACGTGCTCGTACCCGAGGGCCCATGCCGCGTTCACCTGCTGCTCGTAGTACGGCGCCTGGTATGTCGGGTCGACGTTGTCGCCGCCCATCTTCACGTAGACGTCGCGGAACCCGTCCGCGAGGGGCAGTGCGAGGTTCAGGTTCCGTTGAGGGCTCGCGGTGTCGATGACGTTGCGCATCAGGGACCTCCTACGCGGAACGCCACATGACGTCGATGTTGCCCTTCACGTCGAGCGCGACGCCGGTGTTGTGGGTGACGTACGGGGTGAGGGTCGCGCCCGGCTCGAGGACCGCGAACTTCGTGATGTGCAGGTGGGACTCCTCGACGAACCCGGACGGGTGAACGTCGGTCTCCGCGGCGCCGAGGATCGACACCCCGGTGCCTTCGATGCCGAGGTTCCGCTGCCCGGACGAGTTCGCCTCCCAGATGACGGTCTGGTTCAGGTCGTACACGCCGACGATCTGGAACGTGAGGACACCGTCCGTCATGGTGATCCCGCGGGCGGTGCCTGTCGTCGTCAACCACGGCTGCGCGGTCGACCCGGTGCCGACGGCGGAGTCGGCGCGGGAACCGAAGTAGTACGGCACCTTTCCCGCGAACGCGTACCACCCGCCGACCTCGTCGCAGACGTACAGCATGCCCACTTCGATGACGAACAGGACCCGGCCGGGCCACGCGCCGGCACCGACGGGGAGGTCGTCGATCGACTCGACTGCCTGCCCGTCCTGGATCGCCTGCTCCATGTCGTCGAGCGCTGCGTCGAGCATGTTCGACTGCATGTCGTACGCGATCTGGAACCCGGGCATCTGCGTGCCGGGCACGGCCCCGATGAGGGGGAGCCCGCGCGGCGTCGTGAAGTCGGGGAATACCATGCTCATCCTCCGGTCAGGGGGTGTAGACGTTCGTCTGGTAGTAGGCGTCCGTGAACGACGCGGTGAAGCCGTCCCAGTACACGGACGGGGTCGCGGTCGCACCCCAGCCCTTGACGTTCTTCACGAACCACGCCGCCTGGAACCCGGGCTCGATCGTCCACGCGTCGAGGTCACCCATCACGGGGGTGAGGGTGCCCTCGTAGAACAGCTTCGAGTCCTCGATGTGCACGACCGCGTCGAACGATCCGATGTTGTCGAGCTCGAACGTGTAGAACGGGCTCGTCGGACCTCGGACGTTGTCGGCCGCGGGAACGTAGATGGTGAACTCTTCGCCATCGAATGACGGGTTCACGTCGACGTACAGGTGGATCGGCGCCTGCGCACCGGCGAGGCCGTCGGTCGTGTCGCCGTAGTTCCCGACGTCGATCGGGAGCATGGTCAGCCCGCCGCCGTCGAACTCCACCGGCGGGAGCAGTGCCTTCGCCTGCTCCTCGTACACGGTGCCCGACCCGACCATGCCGGACACGTAGTAGGACGCGCCGGCAGGGTCGAGGGACACCCAGTATTCGGGCATGATGCCCTGCCACTCGTACGACCAGAACGGCTTCTTCAGCGCCCCCGGGCCGGTCCCTCGCAGGACGGCGCCCGTGAGTGCCGGCATCGGCACGTTCCCACCCTCGACGGTGACCTTCGTCCCGCGGGCGAGGTTGTTCGTCTGACGGTTCGTGGCCCGGCTCTGCTTCTCGAGCGCCGTGATCCGCGCCGTGTGGTCGTCGACGTCCTGGTCGTGTCGCTGGACTCGACGCTCGAGGTAGCGCGAGTGCGGGACACCCTCGCCGGGGCCTTGGATCGGTGGAACGTATCCGATGGGAACGGGCACGACGCCTCCTCTACTGGAACACGGCAGCGAGCAGCGCCCACGACGTGCCGACGCCCGCGCTCGACGACGCCGCGACACGAACCGTCGAGTTCGCCGACATGGTTTGCGACAGGAACCGGACGATCGAATTGGAACCGTTGAAGTCGGTAGTCCAACCCGAAGCGGGAAGCATGTTCGCGTGGGGGAACGTGAGAGTCGCCGCGCCGGGAGACGCAACACCGATCACGAACATGCCAGCCGTCGCCGAGTTGATGTCCGCAACGGAGATCTGCGTGTTCGTCGAGATGAACGAGTTGTCGATCTTGCCAGACCCGAACGCCGTCACCGCTGCCGCATCGGAGCGCCGCAGCACGTACACGACGTAGTCGGATGCCGGGCCGTTCGGGGTGATGGTGATCGACCCGCCGCCAGTGACACCGGTCATCGTCCAGATGTAGTGGTCCCGTGTGCCGGTGCCGGCTTGCAGGTTCGTCCACGTTCCCAGGCCGGACACACCCGGCGTGCCTGATGTGGTCGACTTCAGGAGCACGACGACGACCATGTCCGTAGACGCAAGCGACGTCGTGATCGTCGGCGTTCCGGTGCCCGACGCGGCAATGGACCCCGTCAGCACCTCGACAGCCGATACGGTCGGGCCACCAGGCGCAGCCGCCCGATAACCGGAGGCGATGACCCCTGCTCGACAGTGCATGCCTACTCCGATCAGGCCGTGTCGCCGCCGACGGCCCACTCGTTCGTCGCGATCTTCACGACCGTGACGAACGCGCCCGTCTGGCGCGAGGTGATGGTGCCGGAGGGGACCTTCGTCGCGCCGGAGCCGGCCGAGAATGTCGCCTGTCCAGCGCCGAGGATGAGGAAGTCGATGGACGCGCCGATCGGGAACGCGAGCGACGAGTTCTGCGGAAGGGTCACCGTGATGGACGCCGCGTTCGTGAGCGTCACGAGCTTCCCCTGATCACCCAGGACCGGGGTGTACGTCGTGCCCGTCTGCGCGTTGATCCCGACGTACGCTCCACGGACCGCCGCGAGCACGGCGGCGAGGTTCGCCGGGGTGATCGCGCGGACCGTGTCGGTGCCCGTAATCGCCTCGGCGTCAGTCGCCAGTTCGACGATGCCCTTCGCGGTCGCCGACGCGTCGGTCGCGGCGATCGTGATGCTGTCGCCGCCGTCGTTCACCGTGATGTCGATCGCGGCGCCCTCGGCGAGCGCGGCGCCGATGACGTCGCGGATGATCTCCGCGACCGACGTGTCGGCGAGCTTCGCCGCGAGCGACGCGGGCGTGACCGCGCGCGCCGTGTCGGTTCCGGTGATCGTCTCCGCGTCGGTCGCGAGCTCGACAATGCCCTTCGCAGTAGCCGACGCATCGACGACCGCGATCGTGATCGTGTCGCCCGCGTCGTTGACCGTGATGTCGACCCCGGAGCCCTCGACGAGGGCGGTTCCGATGGTGTCACGCACCGCCTCCGCGTCGAGCCCGCCACCGCCACCGGCCGCAGCGATCGTGATCGTGTCGCCCGCGTCGTCGACGGTGATCGTCACGTTCGTGCCCTCGAGGAGCGCGGCTGCGATCGTGTCGCGGATGAGCTCGGCCGCCGCCGACGTGTCGAGCTTGTTCCCGAGCTCGGTCTCCTGATCGTTGACGGCGTCGATGATCTCCGTCAGTGCCGCGTTGAGGGGCTCGTCCCAGTCGGACGAGCCCGCGGTCGGCAGAGTAGGGCTGATGGGCACGTCTAACCTCCATATACCGGCGGGCCGCCGTAGACGCCCGAACCATAGCCACCAGTCGGCGGCGTAACTTCACCAGGGATCGGGGTGAGGGGACGCAGGTCGAACTCGAGCACCGGCCGTCCGGCCCACAGCGCGTCCCACTCCTCGACGGTGTGCCCGGAGACGATCGCGTCGACGTCCTCGAACGTGAGGTCCGCCTCGGCTTCGTAGTCGACATCGATCGGGCCGTACGTTGCCGTACGCACCCGGTACACGTCGTAGTCCTCGAACATGCGGGCGCCGGGGATGTTCCCGAATTCCTGCCCGGCGGGCGTCAGGATGATGTCCGCGGACCCGGCGATGCGCTGCTGCACCCGACCGTGCCGGCGTGCGGTCGCACCCATCCGCAGGTGCGCGTGACCCCACGACGTCAGGTAGTAGTTGTCGATCTCCGCGCCGACTTCCTCGGCGTTCGTTGCCTGCTCGTTCACGGGGAGGGTGTACTTCCGCCGGTCGAGGCTCACACCGGTGCCGATGACCCGCAGCGTCGAATACTCCGAACCGGAGATCGCGACACCGACCATCCGGTACGGTGCGAGCATCCGGTTCTGCGACCCGACGACACGGACGTGCACGCTCCGGGTGTCCTGGTTGATCGTGACCGTGACCGACCCGCCGCCCGCCGTCCACGCCTCCGGGGAGACGGGCTCGTCGAACTGGTCGAGGATCGAGTACACGGACGCGGAACGCTCACCGTACGCCACCGACGCGACCGGGACCGGCTGCACGACGGACGACAGGGACGCGTCGACACGCACGTCGAACTCGATCAGCTCGCCGGCTTCGATGTTCGACTCCGGGATGTTCTGAGCGTTCCCGACGACGAGCGCGTCGGCGATCTCCGCGACGGGGTAGTACCACGCCTCGATCGTCCGCGCGATCCTCGACTCGTCGAGCGACCACGTGAACCGGGCCTCGTCGAACCGTGTCGCGGTGAACCCGCGCGGCGGGCGTGCGACGACCTCGTCCCCGACTGGGCTGATCTCGAAGTCGTACGCGGCGCCGAGGTCCTTCATCTGTTCCCAGACGTTGCCGTACCAGCCGGGGGCGATGATCGACGTGTCCGCGATCGCCGCGTCGACGACGAGCCCGGAGGTGACTCCGCACAGCGACGCCCAGTACTGCAGCAGCGTCTCGAGGGTGCCGACGTGCGGGAGCGCTGTCCGCTTGCACACGAACGACGCCGCCAGCCCGAACGCTTCGACCGTGACGTGCCGGCGATCACCGGACGGCGCCTTCGCGACAGCGTGCAGGGTGCCCCGCCGGGAGTGGGCGAGCTCGACCGACTTCCCGGTGAGTGCCTTCGCGGACGGTGTCGCTTCCATGTCGAGCGCGACCGTCCCCGACCCGCCGAACGTGTCCGACGGGTCGAGCGGGGTCGAGTCCTGCACTACCTGGATGACGTTCGCGTCCCAGACGCGTTCACCGCCGATGTCGACGAGCCAACCCATATCAGCCCACCTCTACGAGCTTCCCGGACACCTGCACGAACGAGTTGTCACCGTCGATCACGAACGGGACCACGTTGGGGCGTCCCTCGAACCGGCAGCCCGCGTGACCCTGACCGGAGATGAACCGACCCGTCGCGGGCGTCTGCCCGTCGGGGAGGATCTGCACGATCATGCCCACGATCGGGCAGTCGCCTGGGGTCGTCGTGTCGAGCGACAGTTCGAGCCCGGTGCCCTCGACCTCGGTGTTCACCCGGGTGGTCGTCGACACCGACAGGATCGTCGGATGCACGACGGTGCCGGCGGTCGCGCCGGTGAACGGGGTCACCTTGACGCGGTCCTGCGCGCCGGCATCGCCGTGCACACCCACCCAGGCGACATGCCCGGGCGGGATCGGCACGTACACCGGCCGCAGCACCGTGTCCGCCTCGAGCGTGTACGTCGCCTTCTCGACCGGGTACCCCTGCGACTGGTCGGTGTTCGCCGACAGCACCGGCCGGTCATCGCCGGCCAGCGGGATCGCGTCGTACCCGGCGAGCGAGGGCGTCGCCCACGCCTGCGGGAGCACGTTCTGGTCCGCCGCGACGGGGTCGATCCAGTACAGCAGGCCCGTCCCGTACACGCCCGAGGCGTAGTCCGTGATCTGCCGCACTCCCTCGCGGGAGAGGAACCCCCAGTCGAGGAAGAACTCCCCGTGCGCGTTCACCGATGCCGCGATCCCGCGGCGCCCGTTCTCGTACTGGGTGGAAGCCTCCCACCCGATCCGCGAGTAGTCGGACAGCACCCGAGGTGTGGCGACCTCCTGCATGAACGCGCGAGTACCGAACCACATCAGTAACGTCCCGTCCTAGAGTTCGACGTGTACGAGGACCCCAGCGCACTTTGCACGGGGTAGAGCGGGAACGTGATGCCGGCACGGCTGCCGTCGCGGATCTCGCGGAGCAGCTGGATACCGAGCGCGGGGAACCCCATGCCCGACCCCGACGGCTGCGTGATCCCACCGGCGGCCATCGGCATGACACCCATGCGCCGCATCGTTTCGAGCAGGATCGCCATGGAACGCGCGGACCCGTCGAGGGGGATGTACGACTCGGGGACGTCGCCGCGGTCACCCACAACCCGCCACGTGTTCGCGGGTACGACCTGAGCGACAGGAGCCATCGGGGTGAGGCCCCGCAGCCCGCCGCCGGCCATGAACTCGACCACGCCGCCCTCGGCGAAGTTCCGGCCGGGGGTTGCGTTGACGTTCACCGCGACGGTGGTCCCGTTCCAGTCTCGGAAGAACTGGTCCATGGTGGCGTTCGCCGGGCCGGGGTCCGCGATGATGACGACTGTCCCGTCCGGGAGGGTCGTGATCCGGTCGGCGAGGTTCTGCACCTTGCCCTGCTCCTCGGGAGCGTTCGACGAGTACGCCGTGGACGCTTCCTCGGGGGTCTTCAGGACGGTGTCGATGAGCGACTGTGCCTGCTCCTCCGTGAGGCCCATCTGTTCGAGCTGGTCGACGAGCGCGTCGCGGGCGGTGTTGTACCGCTCGGTGAGGGCTTCCTGCGCCTCGCCACTCGCTTCGGCTGCGGTGACCTCGTCCGACATCGCCGCAACCGCGGCGCGGATCTGGTCCTCGAGCTGGCTCCCCGACTCGGACGCGTTGAGGTTCGCCAGGTCGATGCCTTCGAGCGACGACGTCGACCCGTCAGCGGCGACACCGACAGCGTCGATCGACTTCGCGAGCTTCAGCGACGCGTCATTGAGGAACCCCATTGCGACGGCGCCGTCCCCGAAGTCGTTGAGGCGCTTGCGTGCGTCGTCGATCCCGGGGAGGAGGTTGTCGCGGATGCGGTCAGCGGCGTCCGACGTGGTCTCGTCGAAGCCGCGCATGCTCTCGACAAAGGCGTCGAGGTCCGAGGTGTCCGCGAACGGGTTCGCGAGCTTGATCAGGCTGCCGATACCCTCCGCGATGTCCGCGAGCGGGCCGGAGACGAACTCACCGAACGCCTCCGTACCATCGGCCGCGGCGACGACCATCGACTCGCCGAAGTCCAGCGCACCATTCGCGAGGTCGAGGAGGAACTGCGTCAGCGGCCCCCGGTTCTCCGACACCCACTCAGCGAAGTCACCCAGCGGCTCCGAGAACGCCGCCGCCAGGGCACCCTTGATGCCGTCCGTCGCGACCTCGATGTTCCGCTGCGCCTGCTCGAGCTTCGTCGCGTCGTTGTCCGCGAGGGTCTCGAACATCGCCCGCGCGGCGCCCTCGACGCCATTCAGCTGCTCGACGGCGTTCGTCAGGTCCAGCGCGAAGAGCGCGTCACCGAGGTCCTCCGCCTGCGTGCCGAACAGGGCGACCGCGGCAGCGTTCCGTGCGACAGGGTCCTCGATGGCGCGGAGCCCGTCGAGAACCTGATCGAGGCCCTCACGAGCGCCCTCACCGCCGGCGGCGATCTTCGCCGTCATCTCCTCGGCAGACAGTCCGATGAGCTCGAACCCCTGCGCGGACAGTTCGGAGCCGTCCGTCGCGCGGATCTGGAACTCCTTCAGCGCGTCCGCCGCGATGTCACTGTTCCGTGCACCGGCCTGCAGCCCTTGGTTGATGAGGCCGAGCGCCTCGGGACCGGACAGGCCGAGCCGGCGGAACAGGGCCGGGTACTCGGTGAGGGTGTCGAGCATGTCGTCCATGCGGTTGACGCCCTCGCGGGCACCGGTGGCGATGACGTCGAACGCCTCGTCCGCCGAGCCCACGACACCGGAACTCAGGAGCGTGGTCACTGCGGCAGCGACCGGGCGGACATCCTCACCGAGGACGTCGGCGATGCCTGCGAGGGACTCGACCACGCGCTGCGCGTTCCTGGTCGTGTCCTCCGGGTTGATGAGGTTGAACTGCAGCGCCAGTCGGGCGGTGTCCATGTTCTGCTCGATGGACTCGCCAAACGTGTTCGCGTACGCCTCGCCGGCGGCGCGGCCGAGACGGAGGGCGTCCTGCTCGCTGATGCCCGTGAGGCCCTGCAGACGGTCGAATCCGGCCTCCTGCTGCAGGCCGTCGTTGAACGCGTCGAGGAGGGAGTCCGCAGCGGCCTTCCCGATGCCGACCACGGCGCCCGCGATCGGGATCGACACTGCGTCCTCGCCGGCGTCTCCTGACGCCTCGGCGAGCTCGTCGAGGGAGTCCTGCGCGGGCTTCGTGTCCGCGTCGACCTCGATCATCGTTCGCGCCGACCGGAGCCCGTTCAGGTTCCGTTCGATCTTCGACAGCGCCGCCTCAGCGCGCCGGGTGTCGGCGGTGACGTCGAGACCACCGAGCGCGCGCACCTCGAGGTCCTGGAGGCGCTGCTTCGCCCGCTCGAGCCCAGCCTCGGCGCGGGTGATGTCGACATCGAGCTTGACGGCGGTGTCCGCCGAGACGAGCCGCTTCGCCGCCTTCTCGACCCGGTCCATGCCCGCAAGAGCATTCTTCGGGTCGGCGGTGACCTTCGCCTCGATCGGGTTCTTCTCGATCCGATCACCGGTCGCCTTGACCTGCTTCTCGGCCTTCTCGACGTCGGTCGTGTTGGCGGTGAAGAGGACCTCGAGCTCGGCGGCGCGGAGAGCGGCCATGCGTCACCTCCGGGTGAGGACGGCGCGAAGCCGCGTGTCCGAGTCGATCAGGGAGAAGATCACCGCCCGCACCCCGGGCCAGGGCCGCGCGAGCACCGCGGGGTCGTACATGTCGATGCCACGCTCGGCGAGCTCGGCGACGACGAGCCGCCAGTGCGTGACGATCGCGAGGAGCGACCCGTCGACGTCAGCCGACGGCGCCTTCCCCGCGGGTGCCGCTGGCGCTTCGGGCTTCAGTTCGGCCGGCACCGGTCGATAGTCCGGGTACCAGCCGTCCGCGTCGGGGGTTCCTATGCCGTACGGCGCCCAGTCCTCCGCGGTGACGAGCCTTTTGGGGCCGCATCACTCCCGGCCGCTTCGACGTCGCGGGGGAGCCACAGCAGCTTCGCGAGGGTGTCGGCGTACTCCCGGCCGCGCGCCCAGTAGAAAACGGCGTAGTACGCCATCCGGTCGATGGTCCGCTCGGGAACGCCGTCCGCGACCATGGCGGCGTACGCGTCGCCGAGCGCGGGGTGTTCGCCGGGCTGGATGGAGTCGAGGATCGCCTGCACCTCGGCGGGCACCTCGCCCTTCACCAGGCCGAGGTTCACCTCGCCGCGCACAGCAGCCGCGAGGATGTGCTTCGCCGCCTCGACGCTCGGGGGCCGCACCGTGTAGGTACGGTCCCCGAGCGTGAGGGTGAGGTCAGGCGCCACCCACTCCGAGAAGTCGACAGCGCCCATCGACTACGCCGCCCGCGTGTACGAGAACGCGGGGGACGCGCCCTCGGGCGTGGTCAGGACGACGTTGATCGCGCCGGCGCCGTCGGACGGCAGGACCGCAACGACGGTCGTCGCCGAGAGCACGACGTACGAGTCCGCGGCGATCGAGTCGAACGTGAGCGCGGTCGCACCGAGCAGGTTCGTGCCGGTGATGACGACCTGGTCGCCGGTGCCGGCACCCGAGGGGCTGATCGACGAGATCGCCGGGTCGGCGACCTCCCAGCCCGCGAACGGGTTCGTGATCTCCGTGTACGGGCCCTTACCGGTGAGGGTGATCGACAGGACCTCGATCTCGCCGTTCGGGCCGGTGTTCTGACGCGAGAACGCGACGGTCGCGAAGCCCTGCCCGGCGTCGTCCGGGTTCGGCTCGCCCGACTCGGGCTTGTGGTACCAGCGCACCTCGACGACAGCCGCCGAGCCCTTCGCGGTCGGCTTCGTGCGCGCGAGGAACGCCTCGATCTCGGGCAGGTACGCACCCGTGGAGATGGAGCGGTTCACCTGCACGTTGAACGCGAGGTTCCACGACCAGCCGGTGACGTCCTGGTTCTGCGCGCCGAGGTCGTCGTACGTCTGCGCGTCCTGCGTCGTCGGGGTCGGGGTGGGCTGAAAGCCGCTGATGCGCCGGACGGGCTGCCAGCTGGGCGATCCGGTGGTGCCGAGGTTGACGTCGATGCCGTACTCGAAGCTCTTGCCGAGCGTCGAGCCAACCGGCAGGGGTACTGCTTCGCTCATGAGAGAGCCTCCTGGTTGTCGAGGATGATCAGATAGTTCTCGGTGCGCTCTTCGCGACCGTTCTCGTCGGCACCCGCAGGAGCCATGGACAGACGGCTCACGCCGCTGATCCCTCCCACGCGGGAGAGCCTTGGGAGCACGTCCAACGCCTGCCCCGCGAGCTCGTCGGCTCCGTCCGGGCGGCGTTTCGCACCACGCAGCCGCAGTTGCACGCGGCGCCAGTGGGTGTGCTCGATGTCGTTGTCGGTGGCGGCGTACACGCGCACGCCGCACGCCTTGTCGGGGCTCGGGCCGATCGCGCCGTAGAACACGCCAACGACGCCGGCCGAGTAGTTGCCGGTTTCAGCCCACGACCACCCGTCGATGTCGCCGAGGGCGGCGCAGATGTACTTCGTCAGGGTCACGTCATCCAAGAGCGGCCCTCACCTTCTCCGCGACGACAGTCCCGATGTTGACCTGGTCGGCTGCGGCTTCGAGGAACTTCGCCTGCCCGCCGTCCTCGTGCTGCCAGTCGAGGTTCTCGTGCTGCAGGCGGGCGTGAAACGCGGTGTACGACACCTGAACGGTGAGGTCGTCCACGATCACCCGGCCCGACTCGACGAGGTCCTCGTCGTCCTTCGGAGCGAGCTCGTTCGACAGCTTCAGGACCGCTTTTCCTGCCTCTCGGAGGCCGTCCTGCGCGGCCTTCTCGACCGTTGACAGGATCGGGGTGAGCATCCGCATCAGGACCCCCTCAGGCGAGGTACAGCGTCTGGAATGACGGCAGCGTGGCGTGATGGTTCCGGCTGGCGCCGACCACGACCGCCTCTCGTGCGCCCGGAGACCCGTTCCACACGGTGACGAGCGACCCGATCGGGATGTCCTCGTCGAAGTTGACGGTGACCTCACCGGTGGAGACGACTTCGGACCCGTCAGCGGCACGGATGAGCTTCTGATCGTCCCGCGCGAACGCCGCAACGTCCCGCGCATCGGCGTATGCGGGCCCCATGCCGCCGCTCGACTGCAGGTCGCGGACGACGATCGTGTGCGGGGTGAACCGTTCCGGGAGTGCCGTGGTCACGACTCCTCCGAAACCGGGGTGAGATCGACGATTCCGGCGCGCTGCCGGCCGCGGCCGAGCAGTTTCCGGTCGGATTTCGACAGGTAGAGGTCCCCGGTCGGGTTCGCGAACTGCTGGCTGGTGGAGAACGGGCCCATCGTCTCCTGCTGGGACGTGACGCCGATTCCGCCGGCCGACATGGCCCGTTTCACCATGTCGCACGACACGATGAGGCGTGCCGCGAGCTCCTGTTCGGTGGCGGGGTCGGATGTTGCGACTGTCGCGTCGATCCTGACTGCCGCGTCGTCGAGCAGGACGCCGGCCCGCGCCTGCTCTTCGGTGGAGAGGGGCCGCCAACGGGCCACGAGGTCATCGACCGTTGCATATGCCGCCATGACGGCCCCTCTCTCCTACTTGGACGCCTTCGCGCCCTTGGCCCGCTTCGTGCGCGGGTCGGTGTCGTGCAACTCGTGGCCTTCGGCCTCGAGTTGACGGGCGAGGTCCTCGTCAGCGACCTCGAACACGTTGCCGTTCGTGGCGGACGTGACCCAGGGCATCAGGCCGAGACGTACGTCTGGACGGCGGTGGCGCGGAGCACCTTGCCGCCGTAGACGTGGAGGCCGTCGATCTGGTCGCCGAACGCGTCGAGCGCCGGGTTCGCGCGCTGCTGGACGAGCTGCTCGGCGAAGCCGAACGCGCGACCCCAGTAGCCGATGAAGACCGGCTTCGAGGAGTTCGCGAGCGACGCCGACGGGGTCTCGATGACGGTGAAGCCGCGGTACGAGCCGATGACGCCGTTGCGGAGCGTGTCGTCCGAACCGGCCTCGTTCGCCTTGAACAGCGAACCGGACGCGTTCATCAGGTACGCCGCCGCCTCCGGGTTCACCGCGAGGAAGCGGTTCGCCGACGGGACCTTCGCCTTCACGAGCGCGGTACGGATCGCGACGACGGCCGAGTCCGCGAGGGCGTTCGTGGTGACGGCGGTCGTGCCGGCCGAGGTGCCACCGGAGAGCATCGTGGTGAGCACGAAGTCCTCGGCGGTGTCCGCGAGCGCCGCACCGGCGTCGCTCTGCACGGCATCGAACGAGCCGGCGGCCTGCACCTTGTCGACGTCGTCGACGAGGTACGCGTAGTACCGCTTCTGGTCGATGGCGAGCGACTGGGTGGAGTCGGTGAGCGCCTGGCGGGTGATCGACCCGGCGTAGGTGCCGATCGTCGGCTGGGTGAAGCCGGTGATCTTGACCGTCTCACCGCCGTTGACGATGTCGCCCTCGTAGTCGTGGTTCAGGGTGGGGATGACGAACGTGTTCTGGTGCAGGTTCTCGAGGAGAGACGCGTGCCAGATCGTCGGCTTGTAGTTGGAGATAGCCATGAGTGGCCCTTTCTAGATCAGGAGATCCCGAGGAGCTTGTTCAGCCGGCCGGCCTTGCGTGCCGCGTTGATCTGCTCCGGCGACATCTGCGCGATGTCGTTGTCCGTGAGCTGCGATGCGGGGCCGCCGCCGGGTGTTGCTCCCTCGGAGGGGACGATGTACGGAGCCGGGGTCGGCTCCTTCGAGATGAGCGGCTTCAGGGCCTCGGCGTGCGCCTGGAGGTCCTCGAGCGTGGTTCCTGCGAGCACGCCGACGGGTACGCCGGTCTCCTCGGAGACCTGCGCCTTCCATTCGGCGAGTTGCTGTCGCGCTTCGTACTCCTTGACCTTCGCCTCGGCAGCGGCCAGCCGCTCGGCGGCCTTCTCGGCGTCCGATTTGCTGGCCTCTTCGATCTCGGCGCGATCAAGGCCGAAG
>Ga0247821_10001154_pt1 | contig 14677 bp, 13 predicted proteins | sample 13C_Glycerol_Day_FD_192481 | JGI IMG/M metagenome (GOLD analysis project Ga0247821, IMG submission 192481) | Soil microbial communities from agricultural site in Penn Yan, New York, United States - 13C_Glycerol_Day14 | ecosystem: Environmental > Terrestrial > Soil > Agricultural land | place... | reverse complement strand
GTTCTGTCGGTGGGGTCGGGTTGACTGGGGGCATGGTCTTCACACATCGGGAGCGCACGGTGCGACACCTGGGCGCGTTGGCGTCGGTCGGGGTTTGTGGGGTGCGGGTATGACGGTGGTCGGGCCGGACGGGCTGGCGCGGTGTGGGTGGGCGACTTCCGCGCCGGAGTACGTCGAGTATCACGACACCGAGTGGGGCAAGCAGATCCGCGACGACATCGGGCTGTTCGAGCGGATGACGCTTGAGGGGTTCCAGTCGGGGCTGTCGTGGATCACGATCCTGCGCAAGCGGGAGAACTTCCGGGCCGCGTTCGCGCGGTTCGATCCGGAGACGATCGCGAAGTACGACGACGCGGACTTCGAGCGGCTGATGGCCGACCCGGGGATCGTCCGCAACCGGCTGAAGATCAACGCGACGATCTCGAACGCCCGCGCGCTGCTCGATCTGGCCGACGGGGAGTTCACCGAGCTGCTCTGGTCGTTCCGTCCGGCGAAGCACAAGGCGCCGAAGACGCTCGCCGACGTGCCGGCCACGACGCCGGAGTCCGTGGCCATGTCGAAGGCGCTGAAGAAGAAGGGTTTCGTGTTCGTCGGACCCACCACGGCGTACGCGTTGATGCAGGCCACCGGCATCGTCAACGACCACTTGACGACCTGTATAGCCCGGTAAATCTCGTGCACGTGCATCTGCAAAAGGCAGCTGCATAAGGCTCTTTGGGGAAATCAAAAGACAAACGGCTGAACGAGTTGTGCTCCGGCCACTGAACGTGATGAAGTGTCGGCGGGCTCCCCGGCTGTCAGGTGGTTGTCCGGCCGTGACTCGCCCTGCCGGAACGTGGTCGTGGGGCCCACCAAACGTTCAGAAGGGGGTCCGGGCTGTGGCCCGGACCCCCTTCTACGGAAGCTTGTTCGTGCCGTCCGCGGTGAAGGCGGTCCGGAACACGTCGGTTCCGGTCAGCCCGGTCAACTGGGTGCCGGCGGACGTCGTGGTGAGGTAGAGATTCGCTTCGGCGTAAGCGTCTGCCGCATCGTCGTCCGCCGTGCCGAACTGTCGCGTCCAGGTCCGCGTCCGGTCGGGCGCGTACTTCGCCAGCACACCGTCGAACTTGCCCAGTGGTGCGACCAACGATCCGTCGGTGAACCCGCCGACGTGGACAGCGCCGCCCGGATCGACAGCGATCGCGGCCGCCTTGTCGTTCCCGGTGGTTCCGAACTGGTCCCGCCACGTCAGTACGCCGTCCGCGTCGGCACGAGCAACCAGGATGTCCTTGTCGCCGTTCAGCGTTCCCGCGAAATCGCCCGCGGTGTAGCCCGCCAGATCTACGCCGCCCGCCGGATCGGCCGCCATACCCCACACCTCGTCGGACGCCGGCGTGCCGAACTGCTTCGTCCACACCGCATCGCCCCCGGCCGAGTAGCGCGCCAGGAACCCGTCGATCCCGCCGGCCGACGTGCCGAGCTCGCCGGCTGTCATGCCCGCCAGGTAGACCGCGCCGCCCGACACCGCGACCGCCATCCCCTTGTCCTCGCCCGCGCTGCCGGTCTGCCGCAACCACACCTGCTTCCCGTCGGCGTCGAGCCGCGCGACGAACACGTCCTTGTCGCCCTGGTTCGCGCCGCCGAGCGCGCCCTTCGTGTAGCCGCCGACGTACACCGTGGTCCCGTCGACCGCCAGCGAGTAGCTCCGATCCGCCACGCCCGGTACGCCGAACTGCGTCAGCCACCGCCGGTTCCCGTCGGCGTCGTACTGCGCCACGAAGGCATCGTCCGTGGCGTTCCCCGGATGCGCACCGTCCAGGTCGCCGTTCGTGTACCCGGTCACCACGACGCGTCCGTCCGCGTCCACCGCGACGCCGTACGCGCGTTCCGTCCCGCCGGTGCCCAGCGATCGCGTCCACTCCCGCGACCCGTCGGGGCGGAACTTGACCAGCGCCACGTCCGTCCCGCCGGCGTACGGCTGCCCGTCCAGCGCGCCCGCCGCCGCGACCGCCTGATAAACGTTGCCTGCGGCATCTGTCGCGATCCCGCCGGCGCGGTCCTCGCCCGGCGTACCGGTGATCGCCGCCTGCATCGGCGTTGCCGGCGGCTTCCCGAGGTACTGGAAGACGTACTTCGCGCCTTCGGCGAACGTCGGGCCCCATACGTCCCAGTCGTGGCCGCCGTCGACGACGCGGAACTCCGATGTCAGGGTCGGCACCCGGGACGCCTGGTTGAACACGACATGTGCCTCGAAGTCGAGGTCATGGGTCGCGTCGACCGCTCGGGGGTTCTTGTACTCGTCGTCGCCGACCGCGATGAACAGGTGCGAGCGCAGCCCGGTGGCGGCGAACGACTTCAGCGCGGCCGGCCAGTTCAGCTTCAGGTACGTCGCCTCCACGAACGGGTCCTTGCCCTTGCCGAAGGCACCGAATTCACGGGTGCTCGAATCGCCCGGCGGCAGCGGGAAGTACACCGCCGGGCTGAGCGCGATCGCCGCGCCGAAAAGGTCCGGGTGCGCGAGCGCGTACCGCAGCGCGCCGGCGCCGCCCATCGAGTACCCGGCGATCGCCCGGCCGGTGCGATCCGCGACCGTGCGGTACGTCGCGTCGACGTGCGGCACGAGGTCCTCGAGGAACGCGGTCTCGACCGGCCGTCCCGGATCGGTCCCGGTGTAGGCCGAGTCGACGTACCAGCTCGCCCGGCTGCTCCACGGCGCGTCCGGCATGATCGCGATCGTCGGCGGGATCTCACCGCCGCCGATCAGCTCGTCCAGCCGGCTCTTCACCTGCGTCCAGGCGCTCATCGAGTCGCCGCGCCCGTGCAGCAGGTAGATCACCGGGTAGCGCTGCGCCGACGCGTCGTACCCCGCCGGCAGGTAGACGTTGTAGTTGATGTTCTCGCCGAGCGTCGCCGACCGCACGGCGGCCGGCCCGATGGTGCCCGGGGGGACGGCCGGCGTCGCGGTGGACCCGGGCACGACAAAGCTTCCGACCAGCGTGGCGGCGGTCAGAACAGGCAGCAGCAGTTTCCTCACAGGTCAGGTTGTAATCGCTTACGTAAACGATTACAAGGCCTGACCGCTCAGCGGCCGCGGAAGGTGGGCTTCTGCTTGGCGACGAAGGCGTCGACGGCGTTGCGGTGGTCCTCGGTGCCGCCGGTGAGCTGCATCTTGGTCGCCTCGAACGCGATCGACTCGGCGAGTGTGTGGCTGGCCGAGTAGCCGATGGACTGCCGGACGGCGCCGTACGCGACGGTCGGACCGGCCGCGAGCTTCCCGGCCAGCTCGGCGACCGCGCTCTCCAGTGCGTCGGCCGGGACGACCGAACTCGCCAGGCCGAGCTCGAGGGCCTCGGCGGCCGGGATGGTGCGCGGGAAGTACAGGAGCTCGAGCGCCTTCGCCTGGCCGATCAGGCGCGGGAGGGTCCAGGAGATGCCGGTGTCGCAGGACAGCGCGATCCCCGCGAACGCGACGTTGAAGCCCGCGGTGTCGGCCACGATCCGGAAGTCGCACGCGAACGCCATCGACGCGCCGGCCCCGGCCGCGACGCCGTTCACCGCCGCGATCACCGGCTTCGGCATCTCGGCGAGCGCCAGGGCGATCGGCGCGTAGTGGTCCGGCACGGTGCTCCACAGCGCGGCCTGGTCATTGGCCTGCAGCAGCCCGATGTGCTCCTTCAGGTCCTGCCCGACGCAGAAGGCCCGTCCGGTTCCGGTCAGGACGACGACCCGTACGGCCGAGTCGTCGGCGGCGGCCTGGATCGTGTCGCGGAGCAGGACCTTGGTCGGCGTGTCGAGCGCGTTCATCGCCTCCGGCCGGTTGAGGGTGACGGTCGCGACACCTTCGGCGACGGCGTACGTGACGAGATCACTCATCGTGGTCAGCTCCTTGACTGTCAGTGAGATTCAGGCGGGATTTTCAGTGCTGGGTCAGGCAGTTGTCGACGAAACGCCCGGCCGCGGGGCTCAGTCGTTCGGCGTGGAAATCGAAGAACGCGGCGGCCTTCGTCCCGGCCCAGCCGGCCGGCAGCAGTTCGTCCGGAAGCCCCGGATCGCGGAACAGGAACTTGCGCCACTCGTGCACCAGCTCGGACCGGACCGCGAACGCCTGCTCGTCGCCCGTCTCGGCGCCGGCGGCGTCCACCACGGCCTTCGCCTCGATCAGCCAGGCCTCGTACGACGCGCCGAGCTCGTCGAGTTTCCAGACCCGCCGGGCGAACGCCGGAGCGCCGCTGTCGACCGGGGCGCGGAACCGGTCCGCGGCGATGCCCTCCGCCGCGAGGATCTGGTCGACCTCGGCGTCGTTGCGCAGCCCGACCCAGGCGCCGTCGGACAGCGGAGCCCAACCCAGGAAGGAAAGTTGGCCAACCAGCTGGTCGCGGCGGCGGGCGTTCGGGACCTCGCGCAGGATGCCCAGGTGCCAGTGCCGGTCCCAGTCGCCCGGGCCCTCGGAACCGGCCGCCACCGGCGTGCCGTCGGGCGCGGTGCGGTAGATCCGGACGGCCGCGTCGTCGAGGCGGCGACGCGCCCGGGCGGTCAGCGCGTATCCGGGCTGGCCGTCGATCCGGACCGGCTCCAGCCAGCCCTGCCGGACCATCCGGGAGACGGCTGTCCGGACCGCGGGCGGATGGACGCCGAGCGGCGCCAGCAGCCGGACGAGAGCGGCGACCGGAGCCTGCGCACCTCGCGCGCGCAGGTGATCGCCGTACAGGTCGAAGAGGGCTGAACGGGCGTGCACAAGACTCGAGTCTGCCGTATGGTGCACGCCTCTGGCCCGGGATCGGGAATAATGGGGCCTGACACACACAGATACACACTGCGATACGCGCCGACGGCGCATCACCGCAACGGCGCCGGCGACGGAACGTCTGCGCGGTGTCGTCGCTCAACACCGACACTGGGAAGGGGTGCGCGCATGGCGGCGATGAAGCCGCGGACGGGCGATGGTCCGCTCGAGGTCACCAAGGAGGGCCGCGGGATCGTGATGCGGGTTCCGCTCGAGGGCGGCGGCCGGCTCGTCGTCGAGCTCAACGCCGAAGAGGCGACCGAGCTCGGGAACGCACTGAAGGCCGTCGTCGGCTGATCACATCCTCCGGGGGTGACCTTCGCCCCTGCCTTTCACCGACCCCGGTGGGTGCCGCTCTTTTCGGCACCGGCCGGGGTCGTTACGGTTTGCTTTGCCCTATCTGATCCCTGTCTGATCAAACAGTGAGGTTCGACCCAGTGGCTCGCCGCAGCAGCTCGTCTCCTTTTCCCAGTCTTCCGGTCGTTGCCTGGCAGCCCGGTCTGCCGGTGCACGGGTCGTCGACGTGGGTGATCGTCGTCGGTGCCGAGGACGGTCTTCCGGCGGCCGCGAAGGAAGCGGGGGAGCGACTCGGCGTCGACCTCGACCGGTTGTACGAGGCGCAGTGCGGCACCGGGTTCAGCCCGTCCGCCGGCGCCACGGCGGCGTACCCGCTGCTGACCGGTGACGTCGCCGAGATCCTGCTCGTCGGGGCCGGCGACCTGAGCGCCAAGGACCTGCGACACGCCGGGGCGGCGGTCGCGCGGTTCGGTCGCGGCAAGGACGAACTCACCACTGTCGTTGCCGAAGGCATCGACGATGCGAGGCTGCAGGCGTTCGCCGAGGGCGTGGTGCTCGGCTCGTTCTCGTACACGCAGAAGACGGTCGACCCGGGCAAGCCCGCGGTCGGCACGGTGACGCTGACCGACGGGTCGGCCGCCGTGCGGCAGCCGGCGATCGACCGCGGTGTGGTGATCGGGCGCACCGGCTGGCTGGCCCGGCAACTCGCGATCACCCCGTCGAACGAGAAGGACCCGGCCTGGCTGGCGGCGCGCGCGACCGAGGTCGCCGCCGCGACCGGCCTCGAGGTGACGGTCTGGGACGAGAAGAAGCTCGCCGCGGACGGCTTCGGCGGCATCCTCGCGGTCGGCCAGGGCTCGACCCGGCCGCCGCGGTTCGTCCGGCTCGACTACACGCCCGCGGGCGCGACCAAGAAGACGCCGTACGTCGTGCTCGTCGGCAAGGGCATCACCTACGACACCGGCGGCCTGTCGCTGAAGCCGCGCGAGGGCATGGTGTCGATGAAGCGCGACATGACCGGCGGCGGCTCGGTGATCGCCACGATGTCCGCGCTGCGCGACCTCGGCGCGAACGTCCGGGTGACCGGCCTGGTCTGCGCCGCGGAGAACATGCCGTCCGGTTCGGCGTACCGTCCGGACGACGTGATCCGGCACTTCGGCGGCCGCACCACCGAGGTGAAGAACACCGACGCCGAGGGCCGCCTGGTGCTCGCCGACGGGCTCGCGTACGCCGTGCAGGAGCTGAAGCCCGACGTGCTCGTCGACATCGCCACGCTGACCGGTGCGATCAAGGTGTCGCTCGGCGCGATGCTGTACGGCGGGATGTTCGCGACCGACGACGCGCTGGCGGACAACCTCGCGGATGCCGGCCGGGTGTCCGGTGAGGAGCTGTGGCGGATGCCGCTGCCGGCCGAGTACGAGGAGCTGATCTCGACGCCGATCGCCGACTCGGTGAACAGCTCGAAGGGCCCCGGCTCGATCACGGCGGCACTGTTCCTGAAGGCGTTCGCCGGCGACGTCCCGTGGGCCCACCTCGACCTGTCGTCGATCGCCGAGTCCCCGGCCGACCGCTTCGAGTACTCCGTCGGCGCGACCGGCGCCGGCGCCCGCCTGCTCAGCACCTGGCTGTCCTCCGACACGCCGACCTCCGGCATCGGCTGATCGGGGCTCGTGGCAACTACCTGAAGCGGTCGCGGAGGAAATCGACGATGCGGTCGCGGGCCGGGCGGGCCTGCGGTACCAGGCCGGGCATGCTGATGAACGCGTGTCCGGCCTTGGAGTACTCGCTGACGGCGACTGTGGTGCCCGCCTCCCGCAGCCGCTCGGCGTACACGCGGCCGTGGTCCGCGACCGGGTCGAGCACCGGGATCACCAGGAGCGTCGGCGGCAGCCCGCCGAGGTGGTCGGCGTACAGCGGTGACACCGGGCGCGGATCCGTCCCCTCCGGTACGGCGAGGCGGCGGAAGAATTCGAGCGACTCGCGGGTGAGCGTCGGCGTGTCCGGGTACTGCCGCACCGAGTCGTAGTCGAGCGCGGTCGAGGTCACGTCGACGCAGGCATTGACCAGCACCTGCGCCCGCAAGGACAGTCCCGCGTCGCGGGCCCTCAGTGCGGAGAGTGCGGCCACCATCGAGCCTGCGCTCTCGCCGGCCACAGCGACCCGGGTCGGGTCGATGCCCCACTCGGACGCGTGCTGGAACACGTGCCGCAGGACGTCCCAGCCGTCGTCGACCATCGCCGCGAGCGGAGTTTGGTAGTCCATCAGCCGGTGCTCGACGGAGATGACGACCGCGGACGCCCGGGCGGCGACGTGGCTGTTGATCCAGTCGCACTGCACCGCGGTGCCCACGTAGCCGCCGCCGTGCACATGCAGGACCAGCGGCAGTGTGCCCGAGTTCTTCGGGCGGTGTACCCGGACCCGGATCGTGCGATCGGCGAGCCGGACCTGCTGCCAGCTGATGGTCACGCCGCTGTGCGGGATGCCGGTGAGCAGGCGGGCGAAGCGGGAGTTGACGATCCGGTTCGCGACTTCGCCGAAGGTGGCGAGATCGGCCGGCGTCATCGACCGGTAGTCGGGCTCCTTGCGCACGGAGTAGACCAGGCGGACGCCCAGGGGGGCCCGCTGTGCGGGCGGGGCCAGGGTGGCGGATCTGTTCATCGAGCACCGTCCTTGCGGTTTCGCTACGACTGGTATCGATACCGAAGGTAGCATAACTCGGTAAGGTGGGCTCATGGCTCCCAGCACACGGCCGCCCGGCCGGCCCCGGTCGAGTGTCGACGCGGAGGTGTTCGCCGCAACGCTGGCGACGATCCACGAGCTCGGCTACACCCGGGCCACGGTCGACCGGATCGCGGCGGCGACCGGGATCGCGAAGACGACGATCTACCGGCGGTGGCCGTCCAAAGGCGCGCTCGTGACCGCGTGCCTGGTCGACACCTTCGGCCCGCTGCCCCCGGCCGGCCGCGACCGTGCGCAGGACCTGGCCGCGGCGATCCGCTTCGGGGCGCGCCGGATCGCCGAGCCCGGGGTCGCGGCCGCGTTCGCCGGCGTTTTCACGGACGCGATCGGTGATCCGGAGCTGCGCGAGATCCTGTCCACGCAACTGCAGGACCCGTACCGGAAGGTGCTCATCGAGTCGCTCGGGTTGTCCGAGCAACGCGTCCTGTTCTTCATCGACGTCGTCATCGGCACGCTGCTGCACCGCATGGGCATGACCGGTGAACCGATGGTCGAGTCGGATGTCGAGGCCCTGATCGTGATGCTCCAACGCGAACTGGAGGGTTGGTTACCGTAGATCGCATGGACGGTACGAACGCCTTGGGCGACTACCTCCGGGCCCGGCGTGAGCAGGTGCGGCCCGAGGACGTCGGCATCCGGAGTATCGGCGTGCGCCGCGTCCCCGGGCTGCGGCGCGAGGAGGTCGCACTGCTCGCGGGCATCAGCTCCGACTACTACCTCCGCCTGGAGCAAGGCCGGGACCGCAACCCGTCGGTGCAGGTGCTCGAGGCGCTCGCCGGCGTACTGCGGCTGGATGCCGACGCCACGGCGTACCTGCTCGGGCTCGCGCAGGAGCGCTCCGTCCCGAGACAGCAGCCGCGGGGAGAGCAGGCTCCGGAGAGCATCGTCGAGCTGATCGCCGGGTGGCCGAACAATCCGGCGTACGTGCAGAACAAGTACACCGACGTCCTCGCGGTCAACGCGCTCTGTGCGGCGCTCTCACCGAACTACGCCGTCGGCGTCAACCTGCTGACCGCCGTCCTGCTCGACCCCCGCGAGCAGGACCTGCGCCGGGACTGGGACGAGCTCACCGAGGAAGGCGTCGCCGTGCTGCGCTCCGAGCTCGGCCCGAACGTCGACGACGCGCGGCTGAAAGACCTGGTGGGCGATCTGTCGGTCCGTAGCGAACGGTTCCGGCAGCTGTGGGCGCGCCACGAGGTGCGGCCCCGGCGCGGCCGGCTGAGCAAGCTCACCCATCCGGAGGTCGGGGACCTCGACCTCCGGTCGGACAAGCTGACGATCGGCGGCACCGACAACGTGACGCTGGTCGTCTTCCATGCCGTGCCGGGATCGCGCGACGAGGAGTCGCTCGCCCTGCTCGGCAGCCTGGTCGCCCCTCAGGACGCACCCCGCGTCAGGCCCAGCGAGCATAGGCCCGAATGATCTCCGGGAACGCCGCGAACGCCGTTCCCACATGGTCGACGGCGCCCATCGAATGCACCGTCACGCTCGCTCCGCGGGAGCGCAGGGACGCAGCGCACGAGTCGGCGTTGGACGCGACCACGTCGGTGTCCTTCGTGCCGTTGTAGAGGTGCACCGGGACGCGCGGCGTCCAGTCCTGGCAGATCCGGTCGGCCTGCCGGAGTGCCTGCAGGAACCGGCCGGCGGGGTACTGCAGCCGCTCGGCGAACTCCGGCGTGAACAGCTTCTCGGGCGAGTCCGGCAGGCCGGCGACGATCTCCTCGAAGGTGTGTGAGCCGTCGAACAGTCCCTCGACGGTGGCCGCGTACGGCGCCTGGAACGCCTCGCGCGGATCGTCGTACAACCCGACGGTCCGGTTCCACGCGGTCACGAAGTAGCCGAGGTAGAACGTCGCGGTCGGCGGGATCACGCGCCCGTCGAACGCGGCCGGGAACTCCTGCCCGAGCAGGTCGTACGGTCCCGCGACTGCGCGGATCGCGCCCAGCCGGAACGGCCCGGCCTCGCCGCGGCTCAACGCGCGCCCGAACGCCAGCGAGGCGCGACCGCCCTGCGAGAACCCGGTGACGAGCCCGTCCCGCTTCAGCGCCACCCCATGCCGGGCCGCGAATGACCGCGCGGCCGTCAGCAGATCCACCGACGCGGAGGTCTCGGTCTTCGTGTCGATGTACGGATGCAGGCCCGGCCCCGCGCCCAGCCCGAGGTAGTCCGGCGCCACGCCCACCAGCCCCTGACCCGCGAACAGCGCCGTGACCAGGCGATCCGTCGACGTGTCGTCGACCGAGGCGGCGTCCTTCTTGGTGGCGCTGGTGCCGTGCAGGTACTCCACCACGGTCAGCGCGCCGCGGCGGCCGTCCGGGAGTACGACGATGCCGCTCGCCGTCGTCGGACGGCCGTGGGTGTCGACCGTCCGGTAGATCAGCCGGTACGCCGTGACGCCGTACGACGAGCGCGGCGCAGTGGGGAAGTCGGCTGCCGCCGCGTCGAGCTGGGCCGCTGTCAGGTGGGCGATCGGCGTTGCCGAGACGACTGCGCCGCGCAGACCCAGGACCGTTGCGGCGGCGGGGTTGAAGGCTGCCGGTTGGTTTGTTGCCGCGAAGGCGGCCGCCGGGTAGGCGAGCAGGGCGGCAGTGGCGAGAGTGGCGGCGACCGTCTTGGTCAGGCGAGAAGTCATACCTCAACCCAACCGCCGCCGGCCCCCGCGCAGAATGGTGCGAACTCCCGGACGCAGGTGGGGTTTTGCCTACCCGAGCAGGCTGGTGTACAGCTCGACGGTGCGTTGCGCGACGGCGTCCCACCCGAACTGCGAGACCGCGCGTTCGCGCCCTGCCTTGCCCATCGCTGACGCCTTGGCCGGGTCGTCGACGAGCGCGTTGATCCCGTCCGCCAGACCGCGCTCGAAGGTGTCCGTGTCGTGCTCGTCGTACGGCACCAGGATGCCGGTCACGCCGTCGTCGACGACCTCGGGGATGCCGCCGACCGCGCTCGCGACGACCGCGGTCTCGCAGGCCATCGCCTCCAGGTTGACGATGCCGAGCGGCTCGTAGATCGACGGGCAGCAGAACGCCAGCGCGTGCGTCAGCACCTGCCGGACCTCTTCGCGCGGCAGCATCTCGGAGACCACGAACACGCCGTCCCGGGCCAGCCGCAGGTCGTCGATCAGCGCGTCGGTCTCGGCCTTCAGCTCGGCCGTGTCGGCCGCGCCCGCGAGCAGTACGAGCTGCACCGAGGGGTCCAGCCGCAGCCCGGCCCGGAGCAGGTGCGGCACACCCTTCTGCCGGGTGATCCGGCCGACGAACGTCACGTACGGACGGCTCAGGTCGACGCCGAGCCGCTCGAGCACGTGCGTCGACGGATCCGGCCGGTAGAAGTCCGCGTCGATGCCGTTGGAGATCACGTGCACGCGCGCCGGGTCGATCGACGGGTAGCAGTCGAGGACGTCGGTCCGCATCCCGCGGCTCACCGCGACCACGGCGTCGGCGGCCTCGTACGCGGTCCGCTCGGCCCAGCTCGACAGCCGGTAGCCGCCGCCCAGCTGCTCGGCCTTCCACGGCCGGCGCGGCTCCAGCGAGTGCGCGGTCACCACGTGCGGTACGTCGTACAGCAGCTTGGCCCAGTGCCCCGCCATGTTCGCGTACCAGGTGTGCGAGTGCACGAGCTGCGAGCCGCCGACCGCCGCGGTCATCGTCAGGTCGGTGGACAGGATCCGCAGCGCGGCGTTCGCGGTCGGGATCCGCGGGTCGTCCTCGGAGTGTGCGGTCGCGCCCTGCCGGGGCTCGCCCATGCAGTGCACGTCGACGTCGATCAGCCGGCGCAGCTCGCGGACCAGGAAGTCCACGTGCACCCCCGCCCCGCCGTACACGTCCGGAGGAAACTCACGCGTCAGAATGGCGACCTTCATAAGCTCCGACCATAGGTCATCAGACGACGGCTGTCGGCACCCAGAAGCGCAGCTTTCCGTGTCGTTCGTCTTCCAGTTCGCCGCCGGCTGCCTCGATCACCTTGCGCGACGCCGTGTTGTCCAGGTCGCACGTCACCAGGGCCGGGTCGATGCCGAGCCCGGCGGCGATCGGCAGCGACTGGACGAGCATCTGGGTCGCGTACCCGTTGCGGCGGGCCGACGGGCGGACGAAGTACCCGATGTGCCCGCCGACCTCGGTCAGCGCCGGCGTCAGCTCGTGCCGGATCGAGAGCCGGCCGAGGAACTCGACGCCGTCGACGAACCACAGCACGGTCTGGTGCACGAACCCGGCCGGCAGCACCGTCGCCGGCTCGGCCTCGCTCCTGATCGCCTCGACAAGCCGGTGGAACTCGCCCGGGTCGGCGGCCTGCTCCCGGGTCCACTCGGTGTCGTCGGCGAGCGACCGGGTGCCCATCCAGCGCTCATGATCCGGACCGAGCTCGTCCCAGGCCGCGAGAAACGAACGGTGAACGGCGACGGACGGAACGATGAGGATCGGCATCCTCACAGTGTCGCGACACGAGCAACCGCTTATGCAAGAGGGCTCCCGGCGTTAAGGTGCGGACATGGCAAAGGCGCCCAGAGTTCTCGGAATCGTGCTGGCCGGTGGCGAGGGGAAGCGGTTGATGCCGCTGACGGCGGACCGGGCCAAACCGGCCGTGCCGTTCGGCGGCAGTTATCGCCTGATCGACTTCGTGCTGTCGAATTTGGTCAACGCCGGTTATCGAAATCTCTGTGTGCTGACGCAGTACAAATCGCATTCGCTCGACCGGCACGTCACGCTGACCTGGCGGATGTCCACCCTGCTCGGCAACTACGTGACCTGCGTCCCGGCGCAGCAGCGGCTCGGCCCGCAGTGGTACCAGGGCAGCGCGGACGCGATCTACCAGTCGATGAACCTGATCAAGGACGCCGACCCGGAGTACATCGTGGTCTTCGGCGCCGACCACGTGTACCGGATGGACGCGTCGCAGATGGTCGCCGCGCATATCGAGCGCGGGAACGGCGTGACGGTGGCCGGGATCCGGGTGCCGCGGGCCGAGGCGACCGAGTTCGGCGTGATCAAGACCGCCGCGGACGGGCACGCGATCGAGGAGTTCCTGGAGAAGCCGGCCGACCCGCCCGGGCTGCCCGACTCGCCGGACGAGACCTTCGCGTCGATGGGCAACTACGTGTTCACCCGCGACGTGCTGGTCGAGGCGCTGCGCAAGGACGCCGCGAACCCGGCGTCGCGGCACGACATGGGCGGCGACATCGTCCCGATGCTCGTTGCCGAGGGCAAGGCGGGCGTCTACGACTTCAAGGACAACGACGTACCGGGCGCCCTGGACCGGGACCGTTCGTACTGGCGGGACGTGGGGTCGCTGGACTCCTACCACGAGGCGCACATGGACCTGGTGTCGATCCAGCCGGTGTTCAACCTGTACAACCACGACTGGCCGATCTTCACCTCGCACCCGCAGCTGCCGGGCGCGAAGTTCACCGACGACGCGACGGTCGGCGAGTCGATCGTCTGCCAGGGCTCGATCGTGTCCGGCGCGCACGTCGACCACTCGGTGCTCGGGTCGAACGTGATCGTCAGCGCCGGCGCCGACATCCAGCGCTCGGTGATCATGGACAACTGCCGGATCGGCAAGAACGTCGTGCTGAAGAACGTGATCCTGGACAAGAACGTCGTCGTCCCGGACGGCACCGAGATCGGCGTCGACCAGGACTACGACCGGGAACGCGGCTTCACCGTCTCCAAGGGCGGCGTCACGGTGCTCGGCAAGGGACAGGTGATCGAGCCGCCGAAGGCCGCGATGTCCGATCAGGCCGGCGCCGACGAGGTCACCGAGGCGTGAGCACGCAGGCCGAGGCGCTGCAGCTCGATGCCGCGGATCCCGGGCACCGGGAGCTGTTCGACGTACCGCCGGCGCAGGGCGGCGACCACCCCGAGGTCGCGTACTTCGCCGGCAACTCGCTGGGGCTCCGGCCGAAGGCGACCCGGGCCGAGCTGCTCCAGGACCTGGACTCCTGGGCCGCACTTGGCGTCGAAGGACATCTCGACGCCGAGCGGCCCTGGTTGCCGTACCACGAGCTGTTGACCGGTCCCGCGGCGCGGCTGGTCGGCGCGTTGCCGAGCGAGACGGTCGTGATGAATACGCTCACCGTCAACCTGCACCTGTTGATGGTGTCGTTCTACCGGCCGACGCGGTCGCGGCACCGGATCGTGATCGAGGACTCGGCGTTTCCTTCGGACAGCTACGCCGTCCGGTCGCAGGTCCGCTTCCACGGGTACGACCCGGAGGACGCGGTCGTCCGGTTGCGCCCGCGGCCGGGGGAGAACAGCCTGCGGACGGCGGACGTCGTCGAGCAGCTCGGTGGCGACGTGGCGCTCGTCCTCCTCGGCGGCGTGAACTACCTGACCGGCGAGCTGATGGACATCCCGACGATCACCAAGGCCGGTCACGCGGCCGGCGCGGTCGTCGGATGGGACCTCGCGCACGCGGCCGGCAACGTCCCGCTGGCGTTGCACGACTGGAACGTGGATTTCGCGGCGTGGTGTTCGTACAAGTACCTGAACTCCGGTCCGGGCGCGATCGCCGGTGCGTTCGTGCACGAACGGCATCTCGGCGGGGACCTGCCGCGGTTCGAGGGCTGGTGGAGCACGGAGGCGAAGACGCGGTTCGAGATGACGCCCGAGTCGCGGCCGCCGGCGAGCGCGGACGCATGGCAGGTGTCCAACCCGCCGATCTTCTCGATGAGCCCGGTGCGGACCTCGCTGGAGATCTTCGACCGGATCGGCATCGACGTCCTGCGGGAGCGGAGCGTGCGGCTGACGGCGTACCTCGCGGAGCTGCTCGCGGGCTTCGACGTCATCACGCCGAGCGACCCGGCGCGGCGCGGGGCACAGCTGTCCTTGCGGGTCCGCGGCGGGGCGGGGGAGCTGTCGCGACGGTTGCGGTTCGAGTACGGCG
>Ga0247821_10001152_pt1 | contig 14678 bp, 7 predicted proteins | sample 13C_Glycerol_Day_FD_192481 | JGI IMG/M metagenome (GOLD analysis project Ga0247821, IMG submission 192481) | Soil microbial communities from agricultural site in Penn Yan, New York, United States - 13C_Glycerol_Day14 | ecosystem: Environmental > Terrestrial > Soil > Agricultural land | place... | reverse complement strand
GATAGAAAAAGCCTTGCCGTTGGCTTGACCTGGCAGCATCCATCGCGCACTCTTAACGACGATGAGGTGAACACTACCCTGCAAAACATCCTCACCTCGCTCGAACAAAGGTTGAACACCACGTTAAGGAAATAACGGCATGGGTGCTCTGACGAAAGCTGAGATGGCCGAAAGGCTGTACGAGGAGCTGGGGCTTAACAAGCGTGAGGCCAAGGAGTTGGTCGAGCTGTTTTTCGAAGAAATTCGGCACGCACTTGAAGAGAACGAGCAGGTCAAGCTGTCCGGTTTCGGCAACTTCGACCTTCGCGACAAACGCCAGCGGCCGGGCCGCAACCCCAAGACAGGGGAAGAAATCCCGATCACCGCACGGCGCGTCGTCACCTTTCGTCCAGGGCAGAAGTTGAAGGCCCGGGTTGAGGCCTATGCTGGAACCAAGCCATAACGACGAACTGCCCCCCATACCGGGCAAAAGGTACTTCACCATTGGTGAGGTGAGTGAGCTTTGTGCGGTAAAACCGCACGTGCTGCGGTATTGGGAGCAGGAGTTCGATCAGCTCAATCCCGTGAAGCGGCGGGGGAACCGGCGGTATTATCAGCGGCAGGATGTGCTGATGATTCGCCAGATTCGTGCGCTGCTTTATGATCAGGGGTTCACCATTGGCGGGGCTCGGTTGAGGCTCTCCAGTGATGAGGCCAAGGATGAGTCGAGCCAGTACAAGCAGCTGATTCGGCAGATGATTGTCGAGTTGGAGGATGTGTTGGTGGTGTTGAAGAAGTGACCTGGGGTTTTGGTGAGTGAAAATTTTTGAGAAAAAGCTTTCATTTATCAGAAGGTTAGGGTAGATTCTTCATCGTTCTCAGAGGTTGTGAGAATGTAGTCGGGGCGTAGCGCAGCCCGGTAGCGCACTTGCATGGGGTGCAAGGGGTCGAGTGTTCGAATCACTCCGTCCCGACCAAAAAACCTAGAAAATCCAGTCACTTAGCAGTGACTGGGTTTTTTTATGGGCAGGATTTTTTCCATAAGCCCCCCGTGATCGGTTTTGGTGACCACTTGTGCTGCGCTCGCACTTTGTGTCCGGTGGCGCCATGCCTTTGAAAATGCTTACTGCTTTTGGGGTTTCGATCCCTTCAATTCTGGTGTTCGGTGCGAGGTTTCAGATTGGTCACATCGCTGTGGCAATTGAGTCAGCCCGCCCCTTTGCCGACTCCCTGAGCGCCTGCCCGCAACCAGATAGTAGTGAGCTGTGCACCCAGGTGGCTCATAAACCCGTACTGTCAGAGTAGCGACGACCATGTTGAACCCAGACTGAATGAGGGGCGTGTTGCGATGAGGAGCTGCCTTTGTTGCCGCGAGTGATCCGAAGTGTATGCGGGTTGGGTAGGTGATATCAGTGGAAGCTTACGATTAAACTGCCCCTCCATCTGGATTAGCCGGTGTAGAGCACTCTCAGGTGGTTTCAAAGGCACTCTAATTGCGCGGCATCGGCCATGGCCCGATGACCAGGGGAAGGTTAATGAATGTTTTCGACCTCGATGCAGATCTACTGAGCCGTTATGAGGCTTTCGCTCGATCGTTCACTATGATCCGGGCGAAAGACATCAGCGCACAGGTGGAAGATATCTACCGCAGCGGCAAGTTCTGGCCGGAGCCATTGATCGGGGTTAATCCGCATTTCGAGCCTGGCCGTGCGCTCATGGATCTGGCGGAAGAGGGCGTGGTCGACCCAGATTTGCCTAAGGTCTTTGCCTTCGGCGCAGATCGCTCGCCGATTAGTCTGCACCGCCACCAGGACCAGTCGCTGTCGAAGGCGCTGCAGGGGCGCAACTACATCGTCACCACCGGCACAGGATCGGGCAAGTCGCTGTGCTTCTTCGTACCAATCATTGACCGCATCCTTAAGGCCAAACGCGCCGGAGCCGCGCCGCGCACGCGCGCAATAGTGATCTATCCGATGAACGCGCTGGCGAATTCGCAGCGCGAGGAGCTGGAGAAGTTCATCGAAGGCTGCGGCATTGATCCGCACCTCAAACCAACCTTTGAGCGCTACACCGGCCAGGAAAGCGACACTGAGCGCAAGCGGATCGCGGCGGCGAAGCCCGACATCATCCTGACCAACTTCATGATGCTCGAGCTGCTGATGACCCGGCAGGATGGCCTCGACCAAGAAGTCATCACTAACATGCAGGGGCTGGAGTTCCTGGTACTGGACGAGTTGCACACTTATCGTGGGCGGCAGGGTGCTGACGTCGCGATGTTGGTGCGGCGCGTACGCGAGCGCCTGGGCGCGCAGGACATGCTGTGCATCGGCACCTCGGCGACTATGGCCTCGGGCGACGAGGACGCGGGGCGCAGGGCGGTGGCGAAAGTCGGCACCATACTATTCGGCAGTTCGGTGCACGAGGACGACGTGATTACCGAGAGTCTGTCGCGTTGCACCGAGGGGGTGGCTCGGGCCGAGGCGCTCAAGGCGGCAGTGCTCCAGCCCGAGTCAGTCCCGACTGACTATGAGGCGTTTCGCCGTGATCCGTTGGCGGTGTGGATCGAGATGCACATCGGTCTCGATGAGGAAGAGTCGCGCCGCCGCCGCAGGCCGCAGACGCTGACCGAGGCGGCCGCAACCCTGGCGACGCATACTGGCCTCGATGCAGCCCTCTGCCGCCAGGCGCTGGAAGTGCGCCTAGTCGCGATGAGCGAGTGCAAGGACGAGCGCGACCAGGCATTCATGGCTTTCAAGCTGCACCGTTTCCTATCGGGAGCGGGCCACGCCCATGCCACCTTGCAGCCTGCCGGAAAGCGCCGCGTCGCGCTCGCCGCTGAGAAATACGACCGAGAAGATCGTGCAGCGCGGCTCTACCCAGTGTTTTTCTGTCGCGAGTGCGGGCATGAAGTCCATTCGGTTTCGATTGACGACGAGGGGGTTGTCGTCGCCCGCCCGATCGACCAAGCGCCGCGCGACGGCGTCGACAGCGAGGGGTGGCAGCACGGTTTCCTAGTGCCAGACGCCGATGGCACCCTTACGTTCTCGGGCTCAGTTGAAGACTATCCCGATGACTGGTTGGAAGTGACCAAGTCCGGCGATCCGCGCCTCAAGTCCAGCCATCGTGGCAAGCACGACGGGCGCATGATGTTGCTCGGTGCGGATGGGCGCGGCGATATGGACGGGGTACGTGCCTGGTTCTTCCCCGGAAAGTTCCGCTTCTGTCCGCATTGCCGCAACCAGCCCCCGCCGCAGGCGCGCGACTTCAACAAGCTGGCGGGCCTCTCGGCCGAAGGGCGCAGCTCTGCGACAACGCTCATCACTGCCACTGCGCTTGACTGGATGGAGCGCGGGCAGGTGCCCGCCGAGAAAGCACGGCGCAAGCTGTTGGGGTTCACCGACAATCGTCAGGACGCGGCGTTGCAGTCGGGTCATTTTAACGACTTCATCTTCGTCACTCTGCTGCGGGGGGCGATGCTGCGCGCCGTGCGCGCTGCTGGAGACGAGGGGTTAAGACACGAGCAGTTCGGTGATGCGCTCCGACGCGCGCTCGGCTTCAATCCGGAGGACAAGGGCCGCCGCGCGGCCTGGATGCTGGATCCGGACCCAAAGGGCTTCGCCGCGCTCGACGAGGCGAAGACTGCAATCAACCGCGTGTTGGCCCATCGCATGTGGAACGACCTGCGGCGAGGCTGGCGCTTCACTAATCCGAACCTTGACCAGCTTGACCTTATCCAAATTGAGTATCCCGGCGTCGCTATGCTGGCCGAGGACGAAGAAAGCTGCGGCGGCAAAGATCAGGAGTGCCTGACCGATGTTCAGAGCCGTGGCTTCGCGATCCTCTCGACGATTCCGGCCGAGATGCGCCTGGCGATGTTCCGCGACCTTTTCGACACGATGCGTCAGGGGCTGGCGGTCGCGGTCGATGCGCTCGATCCTGTCGAACTGGAGCAGATCGCCCAGAAATCACGCAGCGTGCTCAAAGATCCCTGGGCTATAAGTGCCGAGGAGCAGTACAAGGATCTCAACTTTCTCAACACCCTGGTGGTTGGGGTGGCGGCGGGTAAGCATGACCGTGTGGTGCGTGTCTCGGCGCGCAGCGGGCTGGCACACAGGCTAGTAAAGCTGGCGGGCATGAAAATTCCCCTTGCTGATCGCGAGTCTTTGCTGGAGGCGATGCTGGCGGCCGCTGCAAAACATCAGGTAGTGCGTCAGTTCTCGGTCGGATCCCTGGCGGGCTGGCGGCTCGCGCCCAGTGCGGTGCGACTGCGGCCTGGCGAGGGGAAGCCCGATAACGGCAAGGGCAACGCTTTCTTCGCTGGCCTCTATGCCGATGTCGCAGCTAGGCTCGGAACACCGGGCGACCTGCCGATGGCCTTCGAAGCGCGCGAGCATACCGCCCAGGTTGATTCGCTACTGCGCGAACTGCGCGAATGTCGCTTCCGCTTCGGCGCCAATGACAAGGCCCGCATGTCCGAGATGGCGGGCGAGGCACGCGTTATCAATGAGAAGCGCGATTTCCTGCCGCTGCTTTACTGCTCGCCGACGATGGAGCTAGGCGTCGACATCTCGCAGCTCAACGTCGTTTACTTGCGCAATGCTCCGCCGACGCCGGCTAATTACGCTCAGCGGGCGGGTCGCGCCGGGCGCAGCGGGCAGGCGGCACTCGTCGTGACCTACTGCGCGGCGCAGAGCCCCCACGACCAGTATTATTTTGAGCGACGGATCGATCTCGTCGCCGGTATCGTCAAAGCTCCGGCGATCGACCTCGTCAATGCTGATCTGCTGTCTGCCCACGTCCATGCCGAGTGGTTGGCTGCGGCGAAGGAGTCGTTGGGTAAGTCCATCCCCGATAATCTCGACATGGATGCCGAGGGTCTTCCGGTTAGGCCCGGCACTCTCGCCGCCTTCGCTAGGGCGACAATGGACATCGAGGCGCAGGCGCGGGCAGGGAGGATCGTTGCCTCGGCTTTGCCGGTAGAGGGGGCGCCGCAGATCGGCAATCCAGTTTCGTTCGTCGCCAACTTGTGGGGCAATAGTTCGAAGGAATTTGACGCCGCCTTCCGACGCTGGCGAGAACTCTATCGCTCCGCCTGCCTGGATCGCGACGAAGCACATCGTATTGGCCAGCGTACCGGCCTCGGCGCACAGGAGCGGCGCGAGGCGCGGGCACGTTATGTCGGTGCGGACAAACAGGTGGAACTGCTGGCGACGGGCGTATCCTCCCAAAGCTCGGACTTTTATGTTTACCGTTATCTGGCGACGGAAGGGTTCCTCCCGGGTTACAACTTCCCGCGCCTGCCACTCTACGCCTTCATCGATGCCGACAAGTCCTCCACGGTGTTGCAGCGCCCGCGATTCCTTGCGATCGCGGAGTTCGGGCCGAATAGCCTCGTTTACCACGAAGGCAAGGCTTATCGCTGCAACCGCGCAAAGCTGTCTGCCGGCTCGCGCAACGAGGACAATACACTCGTCACGCGCACTATAAAGTGCTGTCAGTCCTGCGGCGCAGCGCACGAAAGCGAGACGCAAGAGCGTTGCGTGGTCTGTAATGATCCTCTAACCGACGAAGGGCGGCTCTCGAAACTCTATCGCATCGAGAACGTTGATGCCGTCCCGGGCGCGAGGATCACGGCCAACGACGAGGATCGGCAGCGGCGTGGGTTTGACTTGCGCACGATCTTCGAGTGGGACACCCAGCGGCAAGAAGATCTGCTGCTCAAGGCTGATGAAAGCCCGCTAGCTACGCTGTCCTATGGCCCGCAAACGAAGCTCTCACGCGTGAATCTGGGCTTGCGACGGCGCAAGGAGAAGGCGCATACCGGCTTCGACATCGACACGTTGACTGGCCGCTGGCTCAATGACCCCGATGCAGACGATGAACAGGGCGAAGATCCCAAGGCAGCACGTCGCCAGTCGATTGTCCCGGTTGTGGAGGATACCAAGAACGCTCTGCTGGTGCGTTTTGGCCAGGGCCTAGAGCTCTCTACAGCGCAGATGGCAACACTTCAGCACGCTCTGATTCGTGCCATCGAGGCCGAGCACGTCCTGGAAACTGGAGAACTTTTGGGAGAGCCGCTGCCCACCCGAGAGGATCGCAAGGCAATCCTGCTCTACGAGGCTACTGAGGGCGGGGCGGGCGTGCTCAAGCGGCTGATGGATGGCCCGAAACGTTGGCAGCGCATCGCCGAAGTAGCGCTGGGCCTTATGCATCTTGAGCTGGGGGAGAATGGTTACCTGCACGATACTGAAGATGCCTGCGTCGCAGGGTGTTACCGCTGTCTGCTGTCCTACTACAACCAGCCCGACCACGAGATGATCGACCGTGAGGACGAGAAGGTACGAGGCGTGCTCGAGCGCATGGCGCGCTGCGAGCGTGACCGTCCGGCCAATACTGCCCCGAACGCCGACGATCCTTGGGTGGTGGCGCTTACCCGCTGGAATGCGCCCGTGCCACGGTCTGAGATCGTCGTCGGCACTGCCTGGCCGCTTTGCTGGCCGGACCTACTGGTCATGGCCGTCGTCGGAACCCCTCCGCCCGAACTCGTCACCCGCTGTGCGGCGATTGGACGTGACCTCATCGAACTGCCGGAATTGCCCGGCGAGACAATGCCGCCCGCATTGGCGACGGCGCTTGGAGTGCCTGTATGAATTCCCCCCTATCGACCGGCCAGTTTCAGACCGGCGACCTCGTTAAGGCCCGCGAACGTGAGTGGATCGTGCTCGGCAAACCGGGCGAGGGGCTAATGCGGGTGCGCCCGCTATCCGGTTCGGAGGAGGATGCCATCGTCATCGCCACCGCGCTGGAGCGAACCCCTGTCCAACCTGCAACCTTTGATCCTCCTCGTTCCGATCAGCTCGACACGCAGGATGCGGCGCGAATGCTGGCCGATGCTCTGCGCCTTTCGCTGCGACGCGGGGCTGGGCCGTTCCGCAGCGCGGCGCATCTCGGCGTCGAGCCGCGTGCCTATCAGTTGGTTCCACTGCTCATGGCGATGCGCCTCGAGGTGAAGCGTCTTTTGATCGCCGACGATGTAGGTATCGGCAAGACCATCGAGGCGGGCATGATCCTACGCGAGATGCTCGACCGTAGCGAGATTGAGCGCTTCGCCGTCCTGTGCCCGCCGCACCTCGTCGACCAGTGGGTTGGGGAACTGGCAGAGAAGTTCGACATAGATGCCGTTGCTGTTACTTCCAGTCGCGCTCGTTCACTGGAGCGTGGTCTTGCGCCTGGTGATACGATTTTCGCTGTACATCCCTTCACCGTTGTCAGCCTCGACTACATCAAGGCAGATAGCCGCCGTGCCAGCTTCGCGCAGACCTGCCCTGAATTCGTCATCGTCGATGAGGCGCACACCTGCGTAGGTGGCAATGAGAGCGGCACCCACCAGCGCTTCGCCTTGCTTGAATCGCTGGCCGAGAGGGCCGGGCGGCATCTGCTTTTGCTTACGGCAACTCCACACAGCGGTAACCAGGATGCCTATGCGCGCCTGCTCAGCCTATTGCATTCAGATCTAAAAGGCGGTCCGGATCTGCCCGATGCTAACGCCGTCGAGCGTTATCGCCGCCGCCTTGCCCAGCACTTCGTGCAGCGCCGCCGCCCCGACATTGCTGACAAGTGGGGGGAAGCTCGCGCCTTCGCCATTCCGATGAAGAAGGACGCGCCTTATGCGCTCACTGGAAACTTCCAGAACTTCCAGGAGGACGTGTTGGAATATTGCGTCGGCGTTGCTACTCGCGTCGAGGGTGAGAAGGCGCGCCGCCTGGCTTTCTGGGGCACGCTGGCACTGATGCGCTGTGTTGGTTCCTCACCCGCCGCCGCGCTCAGCGCGCTGCGCAACAGACTCGGTGGAATGGCCGAGCAGGACGCGCTCGAACCCATCCTATTTGACAGTGATGAGGGCGACTTCGCCGACACTGACCTCGAGCCCGCCACCGCCCTCGATACCGAGGAAGTCGCCGAACTGCGCACCTTGATTACCAAAGCGGAAAGATTGGTCGACAGCTTCGACAAGGATCCCAAGGTGCTCGAGCTGACCCGCTGGGTCACATACCTGACAAAGGAGAAGGGCGCACGTCCAGTCGTATTCTGTCGTTTTATCAACACTGCAGAGGCCGTCGGGGCAGCGCTGCAATCGGTATTTAAGAAGCAAAAGGTTGAAGTCGTCACCGGTCGCCTCACTCCCGAGGAGCGCCGCCTGCGCGTCGAGGCGCTGGAGGAATATCCTGACCGCATCCTCGTTGCTACCGACTGCCTTTCAGAGGGTATTAACCTGCAGCGGCTGTTCAACGCAGTGATCCACTACGACCTTAACTGGAATCCCACCCGCCACCAGCAGCGCGACGGGCGGGTCGATCGCTTCGGCCAGCAGGCGACGGAAGTCTGGTCGGTGATGATGTTCGGCGAGAACTCGATCATTGACGGCGCCGTCATCAAAGTCATCAAGGACAAGATGGAGCGCATCCAGAAGGAAACCGGTGTCGTCGTCCCGGTGCCTGAAGACTCTGCCAGTGTCTCCAACGCACTAATGCAGGCCATGCTTCTGCATTCCAGCAGACCCCGTGCGCAAGGCATGTTCGACTTCGGTGATGCTGCCGTAAAGCTCGACGACCAATGGAGGAATGCCGAGGAGGACGCCCGCCGCAGCCAGACGCGCTATGCCCAGTCCGCGCTCAAGCCCGAGGAGGTTCTCCCCGAATGGCACCGCCTGCGCGCCCTTCTCGGCGGGCCTGAGGAGGTGAGCCGTTTCACCCGCCGCGCGTTATTGCGTATCGACAAGCCTCTTGGCGAGCAGGGCTCGTACTGGCGCGTCCACTACGATGACATGCCCCAGCAGTTGCGCGAGCGGCTCGCGGCACGCAGACTCACCGGCACCCGCTTGATCGGATTCGAGGACAATCTGCCACCTGAGGTTGCCCATGTCGGCCGCACCCACCCGCTCGTAGCGCTACTGGCCGAAACCATGGCCGAGGGCGCCCTCGATCCCGCCTCCGTCGAGGGCAAGGTCGCGCTCGGTCGCGCCGGGGCCTGGCGCACGCGCGCGGTGGATACGCTCACCACAGTCTTACTGCTGCGCCTGCGTTTCAAGCTGACCACCAGCGGCCGCCGTACCCTATTGGCCGAGGAAGCCACTGCGCTCGCCTTTAGCCCGGCCGCCACCGAGGCATTCGTTCTGGGTGCGGATGCGCTCGCGCTGCTGGAGGCCGACGCCAGTGGCAATATCGAGCCTTCTGTCATCGCCCGCCAGATCGACGCGGCGCTTACCCGTCTAGAAGGTTACCAGCACGCCATCGCTGCCTACGCAAGTATGCGCGCAACCCAGTTGTCCGAGGATCACGACCGCGTGAAGGCTGCAACCCGTGGTGAAGGTGCCACCACCGAAGTGGAGCCTGTACTGCCTGCCGACGTCATCGGCCTCTACGTTCTCGTGCCGGAGGCGAACTGATGAGTCGCTTTTCCCGTGCCGCTGAGCTTGGTCTCGATGCCGTAACCATCGAAGGTGGCTTGATCGCCCCCGAGCAGGTGCAGAAGATCGCCGCAGCCCCCTCCACGCCGAAACTTGCAGCAAGCTATGACTGCCCCCGAGGCACCAGCCTGAACGACGAGATCGCTCGCTACTTCCGCATCGGCCAGGCGCTTTGGTCAGACTACGATCGAATCGAGCACAAGACCGTCGCGCACACCGCTCAGTTTGTGTATGACCTGCTTTCGCAGTGTTTTGGTTTCGACGACCTTGCTGGGCCGGTAGATCATGTTGAGGGCAACCGTCGCTACCGTCTTGCCTGGGAGGCCAGGGCGGGCCGCGTCCCTGTCGTTGTGGCAGCGCCTGCTGTGGGTAGTGAGGCGTTCAACCTGTCCGCCCTCGAGTTCGGCGACGGTGCGGGTGGTGGCCGCCTCAAACGCAGCCCGGTCTCGTTGCTGCAGGACTGGCTCAACAGTGCCGACCAGGCACTGTGGGGACTCGTCTTTGCGGGCGATAAAGTGCGCCTGATGCGCGACAATGCGAGCCTAACCCGCCCTGCATGGATCGAGGCAGACCTCGGCGCTATCTTCCGTGAGGAGATGTTCGCCGACTTCACCGCATGGTGGTTGCTTACCCACGCCACCCGCTTCGGCGCGGCAGGGGCTCCGATGTCCGACTGCGCGCTGGAGGAATGGCGCGCGGAAGGGCTGAAGCAGGGCGAGACTGCCCGCGCCGACCTCTACAAGAATGTCAGACAGGCTCTGGCCGAACTCGGCCAGGGTGTGGTCGAGGCGAATCCCGACCTGCGCAGGAGGCTGGCTGATAAAACCGAGCTCACCGCGTTTTTTGAGGAACTGCTACGCACCGCCTACCGCTTGATCTTCCTCGCTGTCGCTGAGGACCGAGACCTGCTTCACCACGGCCGTGTCAGCCTTGAGGCTCGTGCGCTCTATCGTGACAGCTATTCCTTCGGTTTCTGGCGCGAACGCGCACGGCGTCGGGTGGCGCGCGATACACATCACGACGCGTGGGAGGCGATGAAAATTACCCTCGCCAGCCTAGAGCACGGGCAGGATCTGCTCGGCCTTCCTGCGCTAGGTGGCCTATTCGCCACCGAGTCTACGCCGATGATGAACGTCGCGAAGATCAGCAACCGGCGTTTTTTGACCGCGCTGTTCCACCTCGGCTTCATCATGCGAAATGGCGCGACGCATCGCATCAACTGGCGTGATCTCAAGACGGAGGAGCTGGGCAGCGTTTACGAGGGCCTGCTTGAGATCACTCCTCAGCTGGGCACCAATGATGTCTTCGACCTCGACGACAGCGCGCACGGCAATGCCCGCAAAACCAGTGGGAGCTATTACACACCCGACAGTTTGGTTGAGACGCTGCTCGACAGCGCACTCGATCCGGTGCTCCAGAAGGCCGAGGACGAGGCCGACACGCCCGAGCGAAAGATCGCTGCGATCCTCGACCTCAAGGTGATCGACCCAGCCTGCGGATCGGGCCACTTCCTTCTGGGTGCCGCCCGCCGAATGGCTGATCGGGTGGCGAAGTTGCGCAACGAGGACGCCGGCAAGGAGGAGACCCAAGCCGCCCTGCGTGATGTCGTCAGCCGCTGCATCCACGGCGTCGATCGCAACCCGATGGCGGTGGAGCTCGCGAAAGTGGCGCTATGGATTGAAAGCGTCTCGCCAGGCAAGCCGCTCGGCTTCCTCGACGGCAATATCCGCTGCGGCGACGCGCTACTGGGAGTGTTCGACCTTGACGCGCTGGAACAGGGCATCCCCGACGAGGCTTACAAGCCGCTGGCGGGGGATAATCAGGACGCGGCCAAGTACTACCTTAAGGCCAACCGTGACGCCAAGGCCGGGCAGGGTGCATTCGACTTCGCCGGTGGTGGTGGGGCTATGCCTCCGGCGAAGCTGGCGGCCAACCTAAGCGTGATCCGTAAAATGCCCGAGGACACCGTGGGCCAGGTGGAGAAGAAGCGCGCAGCTTACGTAGCCTGGCGCGACGACCCGGCGCGCCAGGCTACTCACGTCGCCTGCGATCTCTTCGTCGCCGCTTTCCTGCTGCCCAAGATCGAGGTGCCCGGCAGTAATGGCGAGGGACTGGTGCCGACGACGACCGAAGTGCGCTGGCAACTGGCGGGACAGCAGATCAACAGCCAACTCTACGCCGCCACGCTGAAAGTGTCCGAAGACGCGCGCCTGTTGCACTGGCCGCTCGCATTTCCGGACGTGATGATTGAGCGTGGTGGCTTCGACGTGGTGCTAGGCAATCCGCCGTGGGATACGATGAGCCCTGATGTTAAGGAGTTCTTCTCGGCTTATGAACCCGAGATCCGCTTCATGTCACCCAACGATCAAAAGCAGCGCCTAGATGAGTTGCTGGAAAGTGACGAGCTTGCGTCTGCGTGGGAGGCAGAAAAGAGCCGTCTGTATCGAGCAGCTAACTTCCTTCGCAATGGGGAGCGGTTCACGCTCTTTGCAGAGGGCAATCTCGGCAAAGGTGACTTTAACGTTTACCGGATGTTCGTCGAGTTTGCATTCCGCGGCACAAGGCCCGGTGGCGTGGCTGCGCAAATCGTGCCGGAAAACTTCTACAACGGTGCCAACGCCGCCGCGCTACGCCAGTTTGCTTTTGAGCGGATGCGCCTGCTCACGCTTATCACGTTAGAAAATACGCGGCGGGTCTGGTTTGACATCCATGCCGCTCAGAAGTTTTGCCTGTATGCAGCGGCTTCGGGGGGCGCGACCACGATTATCCCGGCGGCGTTCGGCATCAATAGCGAGGCCAAGCTGGCAGATTTGCCTGAACCATTGCCGTTCCAGATACCGCTTTCGCTTGTTCACGAGCTCAGCCCAGCGGCTCTCGCGATACCCGAATTCGCCGATCCGCGCGACGTGTCAATTGCGCGGAAACTTCATGAGCGCTTACCTGCTTTTGGAGCAGTTACCCCAGGGGCGCATGATCGCGTCTACATGCGCGAAATTGACATGGGAACTGATCGGGATCTCTTCTGCGAAGATACCGATGCCATCCCTCTGTTCGAAGGGCGTATGGTGGAGGCGTTTGATTACCGTGCGAAGGGCTATGTAGGAGGGCGCGGCCGCCAATCTGAATGGGCTGATTTGGCTTTCGATGATTCCTCCAAGGCTATCCGGCCACAATGGTTTGTTCTTGAGGAGAACGTGCCAGAAAAGCTAACTGAGCGCTGGCAAGACTACCGAATTGGTTTTTGCGATGTGGCCAGCCCCTCGAATTCGCGCACTCTAGTCGCCGCGATGATCCCTCCTTACACGCTGTGCGGCCATAAAGTTCCGACGCTTTCCTTCTCCCCCCCAGCCGATGAGCTTTCGCTACTTTGGCTCGGCCTTGCCAATTCTTTCACGTTAGATTTTTTGGCTCGCCAGAAAGTCGCTTTGACGATGTCCTATACGATCGTAGACAGCTTTCCGCTGCCAAGGCGATACCAAAACACTGCTGTTGAGCAAGCAATTGCTTCGCGTGCTGCAAGGTTGAGCTGTAGCGGCAAGGAGATGGCGGCGCTCTGGGCAAGACTTCCCAGTTCCTGGTCCAAATTGCCTCCTGCTGATGATCCGGCAACACGGCGATTGCTGAGGGCGGAACTCGACGTCTTAGTCGCCCGCGACTTCTTTGGCTTAACTCGTGAGGAGATGCGGTACCTGCTCGACCCCTCATCGGTCCTCGGGCCTGATTGTGGGATTGAGACCTTCGGTGCGCTCAAAAGGGCAGAGACGCGTAAAGGGCAGCCATTCACCTCCTTTGACCTAATTATGGAGGCCTGGGATGCGCTTGATGTCCCTCGCTGATCTTATGGTAACCAACCGTCCCTTGGCCCTCGTCGCGTGGGGCGAGGATTGCACCCGGCTCTTTTTCCCCGCATCCCACGACACCCTTGTCGCCACGGGCCTTCGTCCGCGCCTGGAAGGTTATAAATGATCTCCACCTCTCTGCGCCGTACCAGTCCGCACCCAATCCTGCGGACCGAACTTGAGCAGGCCGCCTGGAACCACGGTTATCGCCGAGCCAACGGCGAGGCGGATGGGTGGCTGTGGTTCCGCTCGGACGAAGGCGTACCCGGCGAAGTGGCACTGGCCTGCGGAGCTGGCGACGACGGCGCGCCCTGGTTCCTCGCAGTGGAGCATGCCGGGGTGGCGCAAGTCCTTACTTCCGAGTTGCCTGAGGCGGTCTCCGGCCCTGCCCCAGCGTCGTGCAAAGGAGTGTTCGCCTTCGCTCGGCAAGCCGAGATGCGCCGCGCACTGAGCCGCGCCTTCCATCTAGCCCGCAGTCTGCCAACCTTTCCCTTCACCCAGTTTGAGGCCGAGGTTGCTGAGCTGGGTGATACCGAGATAGACCGTATCGTGCGTCAGCGCGTTGGACAGGGCTTCTTCCGCGCTGCGCTGATCGATTACTGGGGCGCCTGCCCGCTTACTGGCGTCAGCGATCCTGCGCTATTGCGCGCTAGCCACATCGTCCCCTGGGCCGAATGCGCAAGTGACGCCGAGCGCCTCGATGTGTTTAACGGCTTGCTCTTGTGTGCCCACTGGGACGCCGCCTTCGACGCGGGGCTGGTAAGCTTTTCTGATGACGGCTCGGTGATCGCTAGTCCAAACCTCAGCGCCAAGGCTGAGGCCGTTCTGAATCTTTCCAACGTATCGCCCCTTCATCTTGAGGCCCCGCACCGCTTACAGATGGCGCGTCATCGCAAGAAGTTTGGCTTCGAGTAGTTAAAGATCCGTATGGCGCATGTATGAAGGCAGTGGCCGAGAGCCGGATGAGCTGGCCTAATAGATATCGAGAACAAATTCGGTGTTGTTGACCGGACCTGGTGGCCGATATTCGCTTGCTGCACGAACTCCACTTGTTTTGGAGCTTTGAGCTCGGCTAGCGCTTGTAGGGTTGGGCGAGCTTTCTTCGACTTTGCAGACATGGCCCGATATTGACTTGAGACCCCTCTGGCTTTGTATGCCGGAGGAACCATCGAAGTGCACAAGATGATGATCGCCAGAACCTTAAATATATAAGGCTGGCGGAAGCCCCCTATAGAGGTGACCACGCTATCCCTCCAGCGCGCTCTCAAAACCGGATGAGTGAAGTTTTCCTGGCTCTCTTAGAAAAGTCTATGTGAGTGTCCGTTATTGGCCGATTCTGTTGAAAAAATCGATTTCTGAGAGAGCTGCTATTCGCAGCTCAAAAAACGCTCGAC
>Ga0247821_10001150_pt1 | contig 14681 bp, 8 predicted proteins | sample 13C_Glycerol_Day_FD_192481 | JGI IMG/M metagenome (GOLD analysis project Ga0247821, IMG submission 192481) | Soil microbial communities from agricultural site in Penn Yan, New York, United States - 13C_Glycerol_Day14 | ecosystem: Environmental > Terrestrial > Soil > Agricultural land | place... | reverse complement strand
GATCATATACACCTCGCCGTGCGCGAAGTTGATCATGCCGATAATGCCATAGACCATTGTGTAGCCGATGGCGATCAGACCATAGACAGACCCCAGGGTCAGTCCATTGATCAGTTGCTGCAGAAAAATACCATCCATAACGCAATCTCACGTATTTGAGATTGCACAAGCGCCGACTACGGTGAGCCCCGGATGAAGCGGCCCTCGCAGCGCAGGGTTGTGCAGATCTACGAGAAAAGACAGGTACGGCGCAGAACCGGGTAGCGACCCGGGCTCAGGCCCGGGTCGGATACCGTTGTTATTTTTGTTTTTCCAGCTGGTGGTATTTGCCGTCTTTGTCCCACTGATAGACCACGTAGTCGGAAACAGTCAGGTCGCCCTTGGCGTCCCACTTCTTCTCGCCCATCACGGTTTTCACCGGATTGGCCTTGAGCCACTTGGCAGCGTCTTCGCCCTTGTTGGACTTGGCGCCGTTGAAGGCCGCAGCCAGGGCCTGGACCGAGGCATAGGCGTACAGGGTGTAGCCCTCGGGCTCGGTGCCCGCCTTGCGGAAGGCATCCACCACCGCCTTGCTCTCTGGCAGCAGGCGTGGGTCGGCGCCGAAGGTCATGTACACACCATCGACGTATTGCGCGCCGCCGGCGGTGGTCACCAGCTCGTCAGTCACGATGCCGTCATCGGACATGAACTTGACGTCCTTCAGGCCTTGCTCGCGCATCTGCCGAACCAGTGGGCCGGCTTCCGGGTGCAGGCCGCCGAAGTAGACGACGTCGGCGCCCGACGCGCGGATCTTGGTGACCACGGCGCTGAAGTCCTTCTCGCCACGGGTCAGGCCTTCATACAGCACTGGGGTCACGCCACGCTTGGCCAGCTGCGCCTTGGTGGCATCGGCCAGGCCCTGGCCGTAGGTGTCCTTGTCGTGCAGCACGACCACTTTCTTGCCCTTGAGCACGTCGACGATGTAGTCGCCGGCAACGATGCCCTGCTGGTCGTCACGCCCGCACATACGGAACATGCCGGTCAGGCCGCGCTCGGTCACTTGCGGGTTGGTCGAACCCGGGGTGATGGCGATGACACCGGCTTCGTCGTACACCTCCGAAGCCGGGATGGTGTTGGAGGAGCAGAAGTGCCCGACCACACCCGCTACCTTGTCCTGGTCCACCAGGCGGTTGGCCACGGCCACAGCCTGCTTGGGTTCGCACGCATCGTCGCCCTTGACCAGGACGATCTTCTCGCCGTTGACCCCACCCGCGGCGTTGACGGCATCTGCCGCCGCCTGGGCACCTTTCATGTACTGCTCGCCAAACGCTGCGTTGGCACCGGTCATCGGGCCTGCTACACCGATCTTGATGTCGGCCTGAACATACGAAGAAACACCCAGCGCCGTAGCTACGGCAAGGGCAAGAAAGCCTTTCTTGTAAAACGTCTGCGACATGAGGTGGTGCTCCTGGAGTTTTTTTTGGTTGGCACTACAACTTTCAGCAATTGCTCTGAGCAAGGGCCGTGCCATTGGTTTTTTATTCTGGGAAAACTCGTTAAGAAGTTGCCGGAGCCAGAGCCGCGTCCTTTTTTTATTGGCTGTGCAACCCTCTGCCTCATGCTGAGCGCCACCACCACCAAACAAAAAGAGCAACCGCCATGTGCCATCATTGCAACCCCGGCAAGTGTTTACGTGCAACCAGCCTGTAACAGGATGCGTAACCGAACTGCACATCCTTGGTGCGCGACTGCTACAGCGGGCACCATTACAGGCTAGACGCTGAGACGGGAAACTGCTGCGACTTGTAGCTGCTACCGATGTACCCGCGGCGGGCCGCCCACCTGCCCAAAAAAGGCTGGCACAATGGCAAGGTCTGTGCGTCGTTGCTGGCAGTTAATGGCGCGCGCCCCCTACGGAGCCCCTTATGAGCGAGAGCGCCTTCGCCGATCGCATCGTGCAGAACCTGCTCGACACCGACTTCTACAAGCTGACCATGATGCAAGCGGTGCTGCACAACTACCCCAACGTCGACGTCGAATGGGAGTTCCGTTGCCGCAATGGCGAAGACCTGCGCCCCTATCTGGCGCAGATCCGCGAACAGATCGAGCAACTGTGTGAACTGAACCTGGGTAATGGCCAGCTGGGCTTCCTGGAGCAGATCAGCTTTTTGAAGCCCGACTTCCTGCGCTTCCTCGGGCTGTTCCGCTTCAACTTGCGCTACCTGCAATTGGGCATCGAGAACGATCAGCTGTACTTGCGCCTGCGCGGCCCCTGGCTGCATGTGATTCTGTTTGAAGTGCCGCTGCTGGCCATCATCAGCGAAGTCCGCAACCGCCATCGTTATCCACAGGCCAAGCTCAGCGACGCCCGTGACCAGCTGTACCGCAAGTTCGACTGGCTCAGGGCCCACGCCAGCGGTGACGAACTGGCGGAATTGCAGGTGGCCGACTTCGGTACCCGCCGACGCTTCTCCTACAAGGTCCAGGAAGAAGTGGTGCGGGTGCTCAAGGAGGACTTCCCGGCGCGTTTCGTCGGTACCAGCAACGTGCACCTGGCACGGAAACTGGATATCAAGCCCCTGGGCACCATGGCCCATGAGTGGATCATGGCCCACCAGCAACTGGGCCCGCGCCTGATCGAAAGCCAGATCGCCGCACTCGATTGCTGGGTTCGCGAGTACCGCGGCCTGCTCGGCATCGCCCTGACCGACTGCATCACCATGGATGCCTTTCTGGGCGACTTCGACCTGTACTTCGCCAAGCTCTTCGATGGCCTGCGCCACGACTCGGGCGACCCGGTGCAATGGGCCGAGAAAGCCATCGTCCACTACCAGAACCTGGGGATCGACCCGATGACCAAGACCCTGGTGTTCTCCGATGGCCTGAACCTGACCAAGTCGCTGGAGATCTTCCGTGCCCTGCGTGGCCGGATCAACGTCAGCTTCGGCATCGGCACCAACCTGACCTGCGATATTCCCGGGGTGGCGCCGATGAGCATCGTGCTTAAAATGACCGACTGCAACGGCCAGCCTGTCGCCAAGATTTCCGACGAGGCGGCCAAGACCCAATGCCGCGACGAGAACTTCGTCGCCTACCTGCGCCACGTGTTCAAAGTGCCCAAGGAGTAATTCATGCAAGCCGTCCAGCGAGAGATTGCGCAAGCGCTCAAGGTCCAGCCGCCCTTCGCCGACCGCGCCGCGCTCGATGCCGACGTGGCCCGTCGCGTGGCGTTCATCAAGCAGTGCTTGAACAATGCCCGACTCAAGACCCTGGTGCTGGGCATCAGTGGTGGCGTCGATTCGCTGACTGCGGCGCTGATGGCGCAACGGGCAATCAACGAGCTGCGCAGCGAAACCGGCAATCCGGACTATCGCTTCATCGCCGTGCGCCTGCCCTACCAGGTGCAGCAGGACGAACATGACGCCCAGGCCTGCCTGGACGTCATCAAGGCCGACGAAGTACATACCGTGGACATCGCCCCGGCCGTGCGCGCCCTGGCGGCCGAGGTCAAGGCACTGGAGAACGGCTCGCCGACGATGGTCGATTTCGTGGTCGGCAACACCAAGGCGCGCATGCGCATGGTCGCCCAGTACACCATTGCCGGCGCCCGCCAGGGCCTGGTGATCGGCACCGACCACGCCGCTGAAGCGGTGATGGGCTTCTTTACCAAGTTCGGTGATGGCTCCTGCGACCTGGCGCCCTTGAGCGGGCTGGTGAAAAACCAGGTACGGGCGATCGCACGCAGCTTTGGCGCGCCTGAATCATTGGTGGAAAAGGTGCCGACGGCGGACCTGGAAGACCTGGCCCCGGGCAAACCGGACGAAGCGTCCCATGGCGTGACCTACGCCCAGATCGACGCCTTCCTGCACGGTGAGCCGGTGAGCGAGGAAGCGTTCCAGATCATCAAGGGGACGTACGAGAAAACCCAGCACAAGCGCGAGATGCCGTTCGCGCCGTAAAACGCATCGCGGGGCAAGCCCGCTCCTATTGCAGGAGCGGGCTTGCCCCGCGATTGGCTACTGAATTACTTCAGCGTCACAGTGCCTTTCATCATCGAGATGTGGCCTGGGAACGAGCAGAAGAAGCCGTACTTCTCGTCAGCCTTCAGCTTGGAAACGTCAAAGGTCACCGAGTCGGATTCCTTGGCGCCGATCACCTTGGTGTGGGCGATAACGCGCTCGTCACCGGCCTTCAGGTAATCCTTGTCGATGCCTGCGCTCAGACCGTCGGTGGCAATCGGCTGCATGTCAGCTTCTTTGCTGATCACCAGGTTGTGGCCCATGACGTTCTTCGGCAAGTTACCGGAGTGAGTCAGTTCAACGGTAAAGGTCTTGCAGCTCTTGTCGATTTCGATGGCCTTGGTGTTGAAGGACATCTGGTCGGTAGAGTCGACCGTGACCTTGCACTCCGCGGCGAATACCTGAGCGCTGGCGAGGGTCAGCAAGGATACTGCAACAACTTTGGCAAACATCGTGAATCTCCATGGCAGGGGTTTTTATCAGTTTGAAGACTGCCTGAAACCGCAAGGCGGGCCCATGATGTGGGTCAAACGCTGGCAGTTAGCCAGGCAGTAAATTTGTTCTATGGATTGTATACACGAAATCTAAGTGCCCATCATGCACCTTTGCGCGACGATGAGACAACCTCTCATTTAGGCGTAATCATCATGTCCCTCAATAGTCTTATGCGCAGTCTCCTGGCGGCCTATGCCTGCGGCGCCAGCGGTGCTACGTGCGAATTCGCACGACCGGAGTGATCTCAAACGGCCGCTATTGATGCCACATTGCAGACTTGGAAGCTACTGGCTTGACCCTTACTCTGTGTGCGTTTGTAACCGGAGATGAATAATGCCTGTACGTTCCGTTTGTGTGTTCTGTGGCGCCAGCACTGGCGTCAACCCGGCTTATCGCGAGGCGGCCATTGCCCTCGGCCAGGCCATTGCCGGGCGCGGCCTGACGCTGGTGTATGGCGGCGGCGCGGTCGGCCTGATGGGAATCGTTGCGGACGCGGCCATGGCCGCTGGCGGTGAAGTGATCGGGATCATCCCCCAGGCCCTGAAAAACGCCGAGATCGGCCACACCGGCCTGACCCGCCTGGAAGTGGTCGACGGCATGCACGCACGCAAGGCGCGCATGGCAGAACTGAGCGATGCCTTTGTGGCCCTGCCGGGTGGCCTGGGCACGCTGGAAGAGTTGTTTGAAGTCTGGACCTGGGGGCAACTGGGCTACCACGCCAAGCCGCTGGGCCTGCTGGACGTCAACGGTTTCTACACCAAGCTGGGCAGCTTTCTCGACCATGTGGTGGAAGAAGGCTTCGTTCGCCCGCAACACCGCGCCATGCTCAAGCTGGCCGTAACCCCTGATGAGTTGCTCGACGCCATGGAAGATTTCGAGGCGCCGGTACTGCCCAAGTGGGTCGATAAAAAACCCGATTGAACCGCAACACACTGTAGGAGCGGGCTTGCCCCGCGATAGCGATTTAGATGCCACACCGCTATCGCGGGGCAAGCCCGCTCCTACACGAGGTCCAGCGGCATGACGGTGACCTGCACCTCCGGGTCATGACTCCCGCCTCCCAGAATCACCCCGCGCAACGGCGACACATCGGAGAAGTCCCGGCCCCAGGCCAGGGTGATGTGCTCCAGCGCGGGCCGCAGGTTGTTGGTGGGATCGAAGTCGACCCAGCCTTGCACCGGGCAGAACACCGACATCCATGCGTGGGAGGCATCGGCACCGACCAGGCGCGGCTGACCCGGTGGCGGCCGGGTCAGCAAATAGCCGCTGACGTAGCGCGCCGCCAGGCCCCGCGAACGCAGGCAGGCCAGCATCAGGTGGGCAAAGTCCTGGCACACGCCCCGACGACGCTCCAGCACCTCCACCAAGGGCGTGGCGACCTGGGTGGCCTCGGCATCGAAGGTGAACTCGGTAAAGATCTTTTCCATCAACGCCTGCACACCCAGCAGCAGCGGCTGCCCCGGCGTAAAGCACGACTCGCTGAACGCCACAAAGCGCTGCTTCAAGCGCACATACGGCGACTCGAACCGATAGCGGCAGGCCTCCAGGTGTTCGGCCGACAGCGGCTGGCTGGCATACGACAGCCCCTCGCGCACCTGCTCCCAGGCAGGCGAACGGCTGAAATCCGGCTCGGCACGGGCCATCACTTCGATCTGCAATCGCGCCACCACCCGAAGCTGCTCATGGGGACGCTCGAAGGCCAGGCGTGTCACCGGGTTGCCGAACACATCCCACTCATCGCGGCGCTGGGAGGGCTCGGGGCTGACTTGCAGCACCTGGGCGCTGCAGCGCTGCCAGGCACAGGGGCGCGGCCACAGGTGCGCCAGTTGCTGGGCCAGGGACACGGGACTGTCATAGTGGTAATGGGTGTCGTGGATGACCTGATAGTGCGCGCTCATCAGACTGATACCGTTTGCTGGCTGACATCATCGACATGGGCGAAATGACGCAAGGCCAGACGCTCTGAAATCTCACCGCTAGCCCGGGCGATCGACTGCAGCAGATCGGCAAGGCCAGCCAGCACCGCTTGCACACTCGCGCTGCCGAACAGCGACTCTTCCAGGCTGCGCAAATCGAAATGCCTGAGCTGTTCAGCCAGCCGTGCGAGGCCGGGATCGCGGGTGCTGCCGAACTCTTCGCACAGGCGTTCATAGGCACGCACCAGCAACTTGAGCTGGAACAACACGGCATGGGGGTTCTGCTCATCGAGCAGCAGCAGATCGAGCACCGGAATCAACTGCGCCACGGCCAGGTAGCGCGAGCGGTAGGTGATGCTGCTGTTGCCCAGCTCCAGCAACCACTCAAGCCCGGCCTGATCGAACGCGGCCGGCCCCCGCAAAAAGGCCGCCAGGCTGCTGCACAACGATTGCAGGCGTTCGATACGCCGGCCGATCATCAGGAAGCGCCAGCCCTCGTCCCGGGTCATATCGTCCAGGGCAAAGCCGGACAGCGCCGCCATGGACATCACCAGGCGATTGAGAAAATCCACCCGCTCGCCAAAGTCCGCCGCCTCATCGTCAAGGCTTCGGGTCTCGCGTTGCAGCTCCACCAGGGCTTGCCAGTTTTCCCGCGAGAGCTTGCCGCGGACCTGGGATGCAGCCCACTGCAAGCGCTGCAGATTGGCACGCAGGCTGAAGGCCCAGTCGTCATCGGCCAGTGCCGCACGCAAGCGCTCAGGCAGCGTCCCCTCTTCCGGCAACAACGAAAGTTCGTCCGCCAGGGTAACGGCTGCTTGCAGGGCCAGTGGGTCGTCGCCGTCCAGGTAGCGGGTGAGGATGATCCGCAGCAACCGCGCACTGGCATCGCAGCGCTCGCAGTAGCGCCCGAACCAGAACAGGTTTTCCACCACCCGCGAGGGCAGGTACGGGTCCTGGCGGATCAGGTCGGCCACGCCCAGGTTGCGGCTTGCCCGCCACTGATCGCCAACGGGTGCTGCCTCGCCCAATACCCAGGTGTCTTTGCTGGCGCCACCGCGCTGCATCGACACCACCTCGGCATCGGCTTGCGCCGCGACCCGGGTCAGGCCGCCGGGCAGTATCCGGTAACCGTCTTGCGAGGCCACGGCATACACCCGCATGCCAACGGCCCGCGACTGCAACTGGCCGTGTTCAAGCTGCCACACCGGTGCCTGGGACAGCTGCGCCAGCTCCTGAGCGACATACGCATAGGGCCGTGCCTGAATCCGCGCCGCCAGCGCCTGGCGCTGGGCGGCATCCAGGTCCCGTCCGAACACCGGGCTGAAGCTCTGGGAGGGAAACGCCGGCTTGACCAGCAACTGCGGCAGCCGCTCCAGCGCTCGCGCCATGACCGATGGCTCGCCACACCACCAGGTGGCAACCGACGGCAGGCGCAAGTCTTCACCAAACAGGCGTTGATTGATTGCCGGTAAAAAGCCCAGCAAGCCAGGCGACTCCAGCACGCCGCTGCCCAGGGCATTGGCGACCAGCACCCGCCCCTGGCGCACCGCGTCGAGCAACCCCGGCACACCCAGGGCTGAATCGGTGCGCAGTTCCAGCGGATCGCAGAAGTCATCGTCCAGGCGCCGCATGATGGCGTGAACCCGGCGAAGGCCGCTGAGGGTCTTGAGGTAGACCGTGGCATCGCGCACGGTCAGGTCGCTGCCTTCTACCAGCGGATAGCCCAGCTGGCGTGCCAGGTACAGGTGCTCGAAGTAGCTTTCGTTAAAGCGCCCCGGCGTCAGCAGGACCACCAGGGGCGCCTCGCTGTCGCTGGGTGCAAGGCGGATGAGGCTTTGCTGCAAAGTGCGGAAAAAACCGGCCAGATGCTGCACCTTCAGGTCGCGGTACAACTCGGGCAAGGCACGGGAAACGATGACGCGGTTTTCCAGTGCATAACCGGCACCCGAGGGCGCCTGGGTACGGTCGGCGGTGACCCACCAGCGGCCATCCGGCGCCCGCGCCAGGTCCACGGCATACACGTGCAGGAAGGTCCCTTCGGGTGGGCGAATACCCTGGCACGGCCAGAGAAAATTATTGTGCCCATACACCAGCTCGGCCGGCAGCAGCCCTTCGCCGATCAACTGCTGCGGGCCATAGATATCCGCCAGCACCGCATTGAGCAGGCGTGCACGCTGGGCAACGCCCTCGGCCAGGTGCTGCCACTCGTCAGCCGGTAGCAGGTTCGGCAGCAGGTCCAGCTCCCATGGGCGATCGGCACCCTTGGGGTCGGCATAGATGTTGTAGGTGACGCCGTTTTCCTGCAGCTGCCGGGTCAGGGAAGCCTGGCGCTGCGCCAGTTGCGCCGGCCCGCTGCGCTGCAGGTAATCGCACAGCGGCTGCCAGTGCCCGCGCACCGTGCCTTGAGCGTCGAGCATTTCATGGTAGGTCCCCGGGTTCAGCGGGTAGGCATCAAACAGATCAGGCATGGCAGTGCTCGAGGACCATGGGTGATTTCAGAGTAGCGCTCAGTAGCGGCGCAGATCCAGGGTAAAGGGCAGCTCGGCGTCGATGCGCACGTCCGGCACCGGTAGCGCGCCCGGGCTGTGGCCCAGACGGAAGAACCGCGCCTGGCGCCGGCTCTGGGCTTCGTTGGCATTGACCGGAAAGCTGTCATAGTTGCGCCCGCCGGGATGCGCCACATGGTACTGGCAGCCGCCGAGTGAACGCCCCATCCAGGTATCGAGCAGGTCGAACACCAGCGGCGCATGCACCGGGATGGTCGGCTGCAGGCAGTTGGCGGGCTGCCAGGCGCGGTAGCGCACCGCCGCCACATACTCGCCAACGCGCCCGGTGGGCTGCAGCGGCACGGCGACCCCGTTGCAGGTCAGTCGATAGCGGTCGGCACTCATGCCACTGACCTTGACCTGCAGGCGCTCCAGGGACGAATCCACATAACGCACATTGCCACCGCCAGCGCCCTCCTCGCCCAGCACATGCCAGGGTTCAAGGGCCTGGCGCAGTTCAAGCGCAATACCGTTGACGGTGTAATCGCCCACTTTGGGAAAGCGGAACTCCAGGTGCGCGGCAAACCACTCGGCACGCAGCGCAAAGCCCGCAGCGTTGAGCTCGACCAGTACGTCGGCAAAATCCTGCTCGATAAAATGCGCCAGCATGAAGCGATCGTGCAGCTCCGTACCCCAGCGGGTCAGGCGCTCTGGCGCATAGGGCTCACGCCAGAAACGCGCCACCAGCGCCCGCAACAACAATTGCTGCACCAGGCTCATGCGCGCATGGGGCGGCATTTCAAAGGCGCGCAACTCCAACAGGCCAAGGCGCCCGGCAGGGCCATCCGGTGAGTAGAGCTTGTCGATGCAGAACTCGGCGCGGTGGGTGTTGCCGGTCACGTCGATCAGCAAGTTACGCAACAGCCGATCAACCAGCCACGGTGCACACGCCTCGCCCGGTGCCGGCATCTGCGCGAAGGCGATTTCCAGCTCATACAGTGAGTCATTGCGCGCCTCGTCGACGCGGGGCGCCTGGGAGGTCGGGCCAATGAACAGGCCGGAGAACAGGTACGACAGTGACGGGTGGTTGTGCCAGTAGCTGATCAGGCTGCGCAGCAGGTCTGGCCTGCGCAGGAACGGCGAGTCGGCAGGCGTGGCGCCGCCAAGCACGAAGTGGTTGCCACCGCCGGTGCCGGTGTGGCGCCCGTCGATCATGAATTTTTCGCTGATCAGTCGCGTCTGCCGTGCCTGCTCATAAAGGAATTCGGTGCGCTCGACCAGCTCGTCCCAACTGGCCGAAGGCTGGACATTGACCTCGATGACGCCCGGGTCCGGGGTCACCTTGAAGTTCACCAGGCGCGGATCGGCAGGCGGCTCGTAGCCTTCGAGCAACACCGGGCAATGCAGCTCCTGGGCGGTAGCCTCGATGACCGCCACCAGCTCCAGGTAATCCTCCAGCCGCGACAGCGGTGGCATGAACACATACAGCCGGCCATCGCGGGGCTCGGCGCACACGGCGGTACGGGTCAGCCAGTCGGCCGAGGCATCGACCTTGGGGGCTTGCTGCTCGTGCTCATCCACCGCATGGCCGGCACTGGCATTGGCCAGCGAATCGCGATCCGGCAGCTCGCCCAGCGGCTGATTGGGATCGGTGGGGTGTACGTACGGATACTCTGCCGCACTCACCCAGGGCTGCGCCGCCAGTGGCAAGCGGTACCCCAGCGGAGAATCACCCGGCACCAGCCGGCAGTGCTGGTCACGCAGGAACCAGCGCCCGCTCTGCCAGCGCTGCTCATCGGCGCTGCGCGCCAGCGGCAGTACCTGACCGATGACCCGGTCCAGCCCCTGGCCGAACACCTTGCGCAAACGCGCACGCTCCATTTCATCACCCAGGCGCGCATCTTCGGCATGCACGTTGGAGGGCAGACCGCCCTCTCGCCACAGGTAATACAGCGCGTCCTCGTAGGCTGGGAACACATAGCGGGTCGGCAGCCGGAGCCGCTCGGCGACACTGGCGAGAAAGCGCCCGGCCAGGTGACTGTCGGCGCCATGATCCTGCGTCTCGTCGGCGATCAGCGCCGGGTTGTTCCACACCGGCTCGCCGTCACGACGCCAGAAGCAGTTCAGCGACCAGCGCGGCAACTGCTCGCCCGGGTACCACTTGCCCTGCCCGAAGTGCACCAGCCCCTTGGGCGCGTAATGGCTGCGCAGGCGCTGGAACAACGCTGTCGCCAGGCGCCGCTTGTTCGCCCCCAGCGCCGTGGTGTTCCATTCGGCGCCATCAGGGTCGTCGATGGCGACGAAGGTGGGCTCACCGCCCATGGTCAGGCGCACGTCCGCCGCCTTGAGTTCGCTGTCGACCTGACGGCCCAGGGCGACGATGGCCTGCCATTGCTCATCGCTGTAAGGCAGCGTCACCCGGGGCGACTCCCACAGCCGTTCCACGCTCATTTCATGGGAAAAGTCGCACTCACAGGGCTCGACCAGACCGCTTATAGGCGCCGCTGACGTTGGATCAGGGCTACAGGCCAGCGGAATATGCCCTTCACCGGCAAACAGCCCTGACGTCGCGTCCAGGCCGATCCAGCCGGCGCCCGGCAGGTAAACCTCGCACCAGGCGTGCAGGTCGGTGAAATCCTCTTCGCTGCCTGACGGCCCGTCCAGCGCCTTGACGTCTGCCTTGAGCTGGATCAGGTAGCCCGAGACAAACCGTGCCGCCAGCCCCAGGTGGCGCAGCAACTGCACCAGCAGCCAGGCCGAGTCCCGGCAGGAACCCGAGCGGCTCTCCAGGGTGTGCTCCGGCGTTTGGACACCGGGCTCCAGACGGATCAGGTAGCGGATGTCCTGGCTCAAGCGCTGGTTCAGGGCGACGAGGAAATCCACACTGGCCTGGGGCGTACGCTCGATACTTTCCAGGTAGCGGGAGAACAGGGGCGTCAGCGGCAGTGTTTCGAGGTAGGGCGTGAGCTCGTGACGTTCATCGCGGCCGTAGCTGAAGGGAATCTGCTCGGCGTAAGGCTCAAGGAAAAAGTCGAAGGGGTTGAACACCGCCATTTCGGCGACCAGGTCCACTTCCACCCGCAAGTTGTCGACCTTTTCCGGGAACACCAGGCGGGCAAGGTAGTTACCCTGGGGGTCCTGCTGCCAATTGATGAAGTGCCCGGCCGGCTGCACCTTCAAGGCATAGGAAAGAATGCGCGTACGGCTATGGGCGGCCGGGCGCAGCCGCACAATTTGCGGACCCAGTTCGATGGCACGGTCATAGTGGTATTCGGTGACATGGTGCAACGCGACATGGATCGACACGGCGGGCCTCCTGCGAGCCTGGACGGTAGCGGAACCGCGCAAGACTTGTGCCATGCGGCCAGCCCAGCGAATTCCGGTGTACAGCCCCGGCAGGCGCACCAAAAGCGCACTGCAACGAAGCTGCCGTGCAAGCCTTGCACAGATTTGAGGCTTTTCCAGGCAGGAGCGGGCTTGGCCCGCGATTGCGGTGTGCCGGGCCAATGGCTATCGCGGGGCAAGCCCGCTCCTACAAGAGGCGGACACAAAAACGCCAGCCCGAGGGCTGGCGTTTGTGTTAGCGCGGAATGACCGGCTGGCGAGCGGGCTTTTTCTTGCCCTTGCCGCCTTTGGCGGCATCCTTGCGGGCCTTGGCCGCTTCCTGGTTGCGGGCGAACGCTGCGGCCTTGGCCTCTTCGCGCTTGTCCCACGGCTTGGAGCCGTCGCTGGCACGTGGCGGCAAGCCGCTGTGCTGGGTGAGGATCTTCTGCTCCTTGCCCACCTTGTGGCTGCCCGCCGGGGTCGAGTTCTTGCGGCGAGCACTCTGGTAGGTGTCGGTGGTCGGCTGGTGCAGCGGAATCAGCTGGTGCTTGCCCGGGCCGATCAGGTCGGCACGGCCCATGCGCTCCAGGGCTTCACGCAGCATCGGCCAGCCCTTCGGATCGTGATAGCGCAGGAAGGCCTTGTGCAAACGGCGCTGCTGCTCGCTCTTGACGATGGTCACCGGGTCGCTCTTGTAGGTGACCTTGCGCAGCGGGTTCTTGCCCGAGTGGTACATCGCAGTGGCCGACGCCATCGGCGAGGGGTAGAAGGCCTGTACCTGGTCGGCACGGAAGCCGTTGCCCTTGAGCCACAGGGCCAGGTTCATCATGTCTTCGTCGGTGGTCCCCGGGTGCGCGGCGATGAAGTACGGGATCAGGTACTGCTCCTTGCCCGCCTCTTTCGAGTACTTCTCGAACATGCGCTTGAAGCGATCGTAGCTGCCGATGCCCGGCTTCATCATCTGATTGAGCGGACCTTCCTCGGTGTGCTCCGGAGCGATTTTCAGGTAGCCGCCCACGTGGTGGGTGACCAGCTCCTTGACGTACTCCGGCGATTCCACGGCCAGGTCGTAGCGCAGGCCCGAGGCAATCAGGATCTTCTTCACACCCGGCAGTGCACGGGCGCTGCGGTACAGTTTGATCAGCGACGAGTGGTCGGTGTTCAGGTTCGGGCAGATCCCTGGGAACACGCACGACGGCTTGCGGCACGCCGATTCGATCTCGGGGCTCTTGCAGGCAATGCGGTACATGTTCGCGGTCGGGCCACCGAGGTCGGAAATGACGCCGGTAAAGCCTGGCACTTTGTCGCGAATTTCTTCGATCTCACGAATGATCGAATCGTGGGAGCGGTTCTGGATGATGCGGCCTTCATGCTCGGTGATCGAGCAGAAGGTACAGCCGCCAAAGCAGCCGCGCATGATGTTCACCGAGAAACGGATCATGTCGTAGGCCGGGATTTTCTCCTTGCCGTACGCCGGGTGCGGAATGCGCGCATAGGGCATACCGAACACGTAGTCCATTTCTTCGGTGGTCATCGGAATGGGTGGCGGGTTGAACCATACGTCCACTTCGCCGTGCTTCTGCACCAGGGCGCGGGCGTTACCCGGGTTGGTCTCCAGGTGCAGCACGCGGTTGGCGTGGGCATAGAGCACGGCATCGCCGCGGACCTTCTCGAACGAAGGCAGGCGAATGACCGTCTTGTCACGGGTCATGCGCGGGCTGGCCAGGATCTGCACGACCTTGGCTTCGTTCGGGTCTTCGACCGGGCCCTTCTCCTGCTCGATGGCGCAGGCCTGGGTGTCCTGGGTGTTCACGTACGGGTTGATGATCTTGTCGATCTTGCCCGGACGGTCGATACGCGTGGAGTCGACTTCGTACCAGCCTTGCGGCGTGTCACGACGCACGAAGGCGGTGCCACGGATGTCGGTGATGTTCTCGATCTTTTCACCAAACGCCAGGCGCTGGGCCACTTCGACGATAGCCCGCTCGGCGTTGCCGTACAGCAGGATATCGGCGCAGGCGTCGATCAGGATCGAGTGGCGGACCTTGTCCTGCCAGTAGTCGTAGTGTGCGATCCGGCGCAGGGAAGCCTCGATGCCACCGAGCACGATCGGCACATGCTTGTAGGCTTCCTTGCAGCGCTGGCTGTAGACCAGGCTGGCGCGGTCAGGACGCTTGCCGGCCATGCCGCCCGGGGTATAGGCGTCGTCGGAGCGGATCTTCTTGTCGGCGGTGTAGCGGTTGATCATCGAGTCCATGTTGCCGGCCGCGACGCCGAAGAACAGATTCGGCTCGCCCAGCTTCATGAAATCGTCTTTGGACTGCCAGTTCGGCTGGGCAATGATGCCCACGCGAAAGCCCTGGGCTTCGAGCAGACGGCCGATGATCGCCATGCCGAACGACGGATGATCGACGTAGGCATCACCGGTCACGATGATGATGTCGCAGGAATCCCAGCCGAGC
>Ga0247821_10001148_pt1 | contig 14690 bp, 10 predicted proteins | sample 13C_Glycerol_Day_FD_192481 | JGI IMG/M metagenome (GOLD analysis project Ga0247821, IMG submission 192481) | Soil microbial communities from agricultural site in Penn Yan, New York, United States - 13C_Glycerol_Day14 | ecosystem: Environmental > Terrestrial > Soil > Agricultural land | place... | reverse complement strand
GTCGTCGAGCACCGCGAGCGCGAGGAGGAAGATGCGCACGCGGGTCGGCAGGAACCGCCCGAACACGGCGAGCACGCCCAGCGCGAACGCGATGTCGGTCGCCGTCGGGATCGGCCAGCCGTCGACAGTCGGGGTTCCGGCGGTGAAGGCGAGGAAGATCGCGGCGGGCACGATCACGCCGCCCAGCGCGGCGATCGCGGGGAGCAGCGCCCTCGAGAGCGAGTTGAGCTCGCCGATGACGAGCTCGCGCTTCAGCTCCACGGCGACGATGAAGAAGAAGACCGCGAGCAGCCCATCGCTGATCCAGTGCCCGGCCGAGAGGTCGAGCCCGAGCCACGGCATGTCGAGGTGGGCGTCCCTCACGTCGATGACGGTGGATCCGAACGGCACGTTCGCGATGACGAGGCCGAGCACGGCGGCGACGAGGAGCAGTGCGGCGGCGAATCGCTCGGAGCGGAGGACGTTCATGGGACTCCTGTCGGGAAGTCTCGGTGCGACAGGCGGTGCCGCGCGCCGGGCGTGGGTGGATGGCGACGACGTTCGACGTCGGCCGACCAGCCTTCCCGGCACTCCGCCGCCAATCCTATCGGGGCGGGCGCCGGCAGCGCCTAGCATGGCGGAGACGGCACGGCGCAGGTGGGCCCTCCGTCGGAGGGAGCGACCGTGGGCGACATCCGGAACCAGGCGCAGGGCACGACCACGGCCGGGGCTGCGGCGATCGAACGACCCGCGGACGGCTCCGCGCTCGATGAGCTCGTCGCGACCGTCGCGCTGCTGCGCGCTCCCGGAGGCTGCCCCTGGGACGCCGACCAGACCCACGAGAGCCTCCTGCAGTACCTCGTGGAGGAGAGCTGGGAGCTCATCGAGGCGATCGAGGCGGGCGACCGCGACGAGATGATCGAGGAGCTCGGCGACGTGCTCTACCAGGTGCTCTTCCACGCCGACCTCGCCGCCCACACGCCCGGCGAGGACTTCGACATCCAGGATGTCGCGGCGCACATGACCGCCAAGATGGTGTCGCGGCATCCGCACGTCTTCGGCGGCGACCGCACGGCCGAGACGGCCGACGACGTCGTCTCGTTCTGGGACGAGCTGAAGGCCGACGAGAAGCCGCACCGCACGAGCGTGCTCGACGGGATCCCGCGGGGCATGCCGGCGCTCGCCCGCGCCCAGAAGGTGCTCGGCAAGGCCGCGAAGGTCGGCGTCACGGTCGGTCCGACGCCGGCTGAGGCGACGGATGCCGCGCCGCCGGCGTCACCCGCCACGGAGGACGAGCTCGGGCGCACGCTGCTCGCGCTCGTGGCATCCGCTCGCTCGCAGGGACTCGACGCCGAGCGTGCCCTGCGCGGCGCCATGCGCGGGCTCGAGGACGAGGTGCGTGCCGCCGAGCGCTCGGCTGACGGCGACGACCCGGCGGTCGCGCCTCCGCTCGCCTGACGGCGACGACCCGGCGGTCGCGCCTCCGCTCGCCTGACGGCGACGACCCGGCGGTCGCGCCTCCGCTCGCCTGAGCCTGCGGCCACTCGGATCCCGGCGGGCAGGGGCTTCACCGGCACTCCACCCGCTTCTGCCTCTTTTCGCCGCCGCAATCGGTCGAGTCCAGCGGCGGGACGGAGCGCGAGGACAGGTCCCGGCGTGGAGGCGTGCGAGGGCCACGCGGTCGGCGTACCGTCGGGGCAGGAGGCATCGACGAGGAGGGGACATGGGCATCGAGGAGGAACGGATCGCCGAGTTCTTCGACGCGTACGCCGCCGCGCTCCGGGAGTTCGACGCCGACGCCACGGCGGCGCTCTGGGGCCTCCCCGGGATGATCGTCACCGACGACTTCGCGGGCGCCCTCGAGAGCCGCGCCGACATGGCCGCAGGCCTCGCGTCGTCGTATCCGCTCTACCGCATGCTCGGGCTCGAGTCCGCGCTGCCCGAGATCCGCGCCGTGAGCGCCCTCACGGACCGGATCACCACCGTGCGCGTGCGGTGGAGCTACCTCGACGCCGGCGACGAGGTGATCGTCACGACCGACTACGAGTACCTCCTGCGCGACGACGCCGACGGCCTGCGCGTGTACCTCGCGGTCGGGATCGACGAGGCGGAGGCGCTGCAACGCGCGGCCCGCACCCGCGGCGTCGACCTCGACCTGTTCGGCTGAAGCGGCGGGGGAGTGCGAGCCACGCCGCTCGCAGCACCCTCCGCGCACGAGCGACGGGCGCCGCGCGCAGCATCCCGGGCACGGGACACCGCTCCCTCGCCCCGCCGCGCACGGGCGATACTGCGCCCGTCGCCCCGCCGCGCACGGGCGCTCGCCCGCTTGCTGGAAGAATGATCGGCATGGCCGCATCCGTCACCCCTCCGCGCGGCATGCGCGACTTCCTGCCCGCCGAGAAGGCCCGGCGCGAGCACGCCCTCGGCGTCATCCGCGGCGTGTACGCGGCCCACGGCTTCGACGAGATCGAGACGCCCGTGATGGAGGACTCGTCGCGACTCCACGCCGGCCTCGGTGGCGACAACGAGAAGATCGCATTCGCCGTGATGAAGCGCGGGCTCTCTCCCGACGACCTCGCCGCGGCCGCGGCATCCGGAGACGCCCTCTCGCTCGCGGACCTCGGCCTGCGATACGACCTCACCGTGCCGCTGGCCCGGTTCTACGCGACGCACCGTGCCGCGCTGCCGCCCGTGTTCCGCGCCATCCAGATCGCGCCGGTGTGGCGCGCCGAGCGCCCGCAGAAGGGCCGCTACCGCCAGTTCGTGCAGTGCGACATCGACATCATCGGCGAGGCCGGCCCGCTCGCCGAGCTCGAACTGCTCACCGCAACGGTCGCGACACTCGACGCGCTCGGCCTCGGCGGATGCACCATCCGCCTGAACGACCGGCGCATCCTGGCCGGCATCCTCGCCTCGTGGGGCGTGCAGGCGGAGCTGCGCGAGCGCGCGCTCATCACGATCGACAAGCTCGACAAGATCGGCACGACGGGGGTCGCGGCCGAGTTGCGCGAGCACGGCGTCGTCACGAGCGGCGCGGATGTCGCGGCCGAGCTCGAGGCGCTCACCGCCGCCGACTGGCACCTGCTCGATCGCCAGTCGTCGCAGACCGGGCAGAGCGTGCCGCCGCCCGCCTGGCTCGACCGCGAGGCGTACGACGACCTGCTCGCCCTGCGCGCCGCACTGCCCGATGCCGCGATCGAGTTCGATCCCACGCTCGTCCGCGGCATGGGCTACTACACCGGGACGATCTTCGAGATCGCGCACCCCGACTACGGCTACTCGCTCGGCGGCGGCGGCCGCTACGACCACATGATCGGGCGCTTCCTCGGCCAGGAGGTGCCGGCGTGCGGCTTCTCGATCGGGTTCGAGCGCATCGTCGACCTCCTCGCCGTGCGCGACGAGGCGCGTCCGCGCGCGGTGGTGCTCCTGCACGACGCGGATGCCCCGGCGGCGCAGCTGCTCGCCCTGAAGTCGGAGCTCGTGGCATCCGGAACCCGTGTGCGGCTCGAGCGGCGCGTGAAGAACATGCGCGCCCTCCTCGACCGGGTCTCCGCCGACGGGTTCGACGCCTTCGCGAGCGTCGGCCCCGAGACGACGGATGCCGCGTCTCTCGCGTTCCGCGAGCTCACCGCCTGACGCGCGCCGGCCTGCCACGCGACCTCGTGGCCGTCGGCGATGCGATCGTGACCGGACCCAGACGGGGCGTCGATCGAGTTCCCGGGCCCGCGACCATCGCCGAGCTGGGCGATGCGGTCTCGACATGGGGGAGCCGCCGCGGTGCCCGCGCCCTGTCGGCCGCACTCCCTCTCGTTCGCATCGGCGCGGAATCGCGACCCGAGACCCGCACCAGGCTCCTGCTCATCGATGACGGGTTGCCCGAGCACCTTCCGAACCATCCGACGCCCCTGGCGGACGGTCGGGTGCTCCACCAGACCTGAAGTACCTCGAATGGCGCATCGTGTTCGAACGGATGCCGCGCCCCGGAGGCAGACGGATGCCGCGCGTCCGCGGCATCCGGCCCTGGACGTCATGTCCGCGCACGCCTCACTAGACTGGGCGGCGGATCACGACGGAGTCGTCCGACGCACACCCCCATCACAGAGGAGTTCACTGTGGCATTCATCGAAGCTGTAGGCGCCCGCGAGATCCTGGATTCTCGCGGCAACCCGACCGTCGAGGTCGAGGTGCTCCTCGACGACGGGTCGCTCGCCCGTGCGGCGGTGCCCTCGGGCGCATCGACCGGCGCCTTCGAGGCGTACGAGCTGCGCGACGGCGACAGCAACCGCTACCTCGGCAAGGGCGTGCAGAAGGCCGTCGACGCCGTGCTCGACGAGCTGGGCCCGGCCATCGAGGACCTCGACGCCGCCGACCAGCGTGTCGTCGACGCGGCCCTCATCGAGGCCGACGGCACCGAGAACAAGAGCCGCCTCGGCGCCAACGCCATCCTCGGCGTGAGCCTCGCCGTGGCCAAGGCCGCCGCGGACTCGGCCGACCTGCCGCTGTTCCGCTACCTCGGCGGCCCGAACGCCCACGTGCTGCCCGTGCCGATGATGAACATCATCAACGGCGGCGCCCACGCCGACACCGGCGTGGACATCCAGGAGTTCATGATCCTGCCGATCGGTGCGCCGACCTACTCCGAGGGCCTCCGCTGGGGCGTCGAGACCTACCACGCGCTGAAGAGCCTGCTGAAGTCGAAGGGCCTGTCCACCGGCCTCGGCGACGAGGGCGGCTTCGCCCCCGACTTCGAGCACAACCGCGCGGCGCTGGACTTCATCGCCGAGGCGATCGGCAAGGCGGGCTTCACGCTCGGCACCGACATCGCGCTCGGCCTCGACGTCGCGGCGTCCGAGTTCTTCGAGAACGGTGTCTACCGATTCGAGGGCAAGGACCGCACCGCGGCCGAGATGAACGAGTACTACGCCGAGATCGCGGCCGCGTACCCGCTCATCTCCATCGAGGACCCGCTGGACGAGGACGACTGGGACGGCTGGGCCGAGCTCACCACGACGCTCGGCACGAAGCTGCAGCTCGTCGGCGACGACCTCTTCGTCACCAACCCGGCACGCCTCGCCAACGGCATCGCCAAGCACGTCGGCAACTCGATCCTCGTGAAGGTCAACCAGATCGGCACGCTCACCGAGACCCTCGACGCCGTGAAGCTCGCCCAGCGCGCCGGCTACACCGCCGTGCTCTCGCACCGATCGGGTGAGACCGAGGACACGACGATCGCGGACCTCGCCGTCGCGACCGACTGCGGCCAGATCAAGACGGGCGCGCCCGCCCGGAGCGAGCGCGTCGCCAAGTACAATCAGCTCCTGAGGATCGAAGAAGAACTCGGTGAGGCCGCGGTGTACGCGGGCCGCACGGCGTTCCCCCGATTCACGGCCTGACCGGCTTGGATCTCGTGACGGGGGCGGCCGTGGGGCCGCCCCCGTTCTCCTTTCCGGGTCGGTGAGGAGGGGCGATGCATCCGGATGCTCCGCGCCCGCCCCGATCCTCGGGGAACCCGCGTGGCGGGTCGAAGCCCGCACCCGCCGCGGCGAAGCCCGACGCTGCACGCGCCGGCCGTGGCTCCGCGTCGTCCCGCACGGGGCGGGGCGGCAGTGCCGCGAAGCCGTCGACCGGCCGCGGGACGCCCGCCGACCGCTCGGGTTGGCTCAGCGGCATCCGATTCTCAGGCTTCTCGCTCATCATGATGGGTGTGCTCGTGCTCGCGGTGGTGGTGCTCGCGCCGACGATCGCGGCGTTCGCCCAGCAGCGCCAGCAGATCGCCGAGCTGCGCGCGGCCGTCTCGCAGCAGGAGGACGAGGTGCAGCGCCTGCGCGACGAGCGGGAACGCTGGAACGACGAGACGTTCATCGTGACCCAGGCGCGCGAGCGGCTGTACTACGTGATGCCGGGCGAGGTGAGCTACCTCGTCATCGACGACCGGACCGAGGCGGCGAAGGCCGACGCCGCCGCAGCGGTCTCTGCCGAAGTGACCGAATCGAAGGGCGATTGGATGCGCACCCTGCTCGACTCCGTGATGACCGCGGGACTCGCTCCCGCGTCCACGACTCCCGCGTCCACGGCTCCCGCCGAGGTGCCCGCCGGTGCGCCGGCAGAGGAGAGCGACCGATGACGCGGCCGCCGTTCGAGCCCGTGAGCGAGCGCGACATCCGCATCGTGTCGGCCCAGCTGGGTCGTCCCGCCCGCGACGTCGTCGGCATCCCCGCGCGCTGCGCGTGCGGCGCCCCGACGGTCGTGGCGACCGCGCCCCGCCTGTCCGACGGCACGCCGTTCCCCACGCTGTACTACCTCACGCATCCCGTCGCCACCGCGGCGATGTCGTTCCTCGAGGCGGCCCAGGTGATGGTGGAGTGCACCGAGCTGCTCGCCGCCGATCCCGACGTGCGCACCGCGTACGAGCGCGCCCACCGCGACTACCTCGCCGACCGCGAGTCCATCGCGGTCGTGCCCGAGCTCGTCGGCATCTCGGCCGGCGGCATGCCGACCCGCGTGAAGTGCCTGCACGCGCTGGCCGCCCACGCCCTCTCGGCCGGTCCCGGCGCGAACCCCATCGGCGACATCGCGCTCGAGCGCTCGTCGTGGTCGCCCGACGTCTGCCAGTGCCCCGACTACGGCGTCGACGTGCCCGACCCGGCGGACCCCGCCGACGACGACACCGGAGGCAGGGCGTGACCAGGCCCGACGGCCGACCACTCGCGGCACTCGCGAAGGGTGCTGCGGCGGTGGCCGCGGCGACGCTCATCGCGCTCGTGGGAGCGACGCCGGCGCACGCCGACACCGTGCGCGACCTCGAGTACTGGCTCAACGACTACGGCTTCACGACGGCATGGAACTCGTCTCGCGGCGAGGGCGTCACCGTCGCCGTGATCGACACCGGAGTGAACGGCGAGGTCGCCGAGCTGAAGGGCGCGGTCACGGGCGGCACGGATGTCTCCGGCCTCGGCACCCCGAACGGGCAGACGCCGGTCGGCGAGGACCCGAACCACGGCACGATGGTCGCCTCGCTCCTCGCGGGCCGCGGCACCGGCGAGGGCAACGGCGTGATCGGCGTCGCACCCGAGGCCGACCTGCTGACCGCGTCGGTCGCGTTCGGCCAGGAGACGGGCGCCGAGAAGTCGAACGACGACCAGATCGCGGAGGCGGTTCGCTGGGCGGTCGACAGCGGCGCAGACGTCATCAACATGTCGCTCACCCGCAACACGCGCGACTGGCCCGAGAGCTGGGACGACGCGTTCACGTACGCCTTCGAGCACGACGTGGTGGTCGTCGCCGCAGCCGGCAACCGCGGCAGCGGCACCAGCGAGGTCGGCGCGCCCGCGACGATCCCGGGCGTGCTCACGGTCGCCGGGGTCGACCGCGAGAAGAACGCGAGCTTCGACGCGAGCTCCCAGGGCATCACGATCGCGGTCGCGGCGCCCAGCGAGGACCTCGTCGGCGTGCTGCCCGACGGCAGCTACGTGCAGTGGAGCGGCACGAGCGCGGCGGCGCCGATCGTGTCGGGCCTCGTCGCGCTCATCCGCAGCGAGTATCCCGAGCTCGACGCCGCGAACGTCATCGAACGACTCATTCGGACGGCCGACCCGCACGGGCACGAGGTGCCGAGCCCGTTGTACGGGTGGGGCATCATCGATCCGGTCACTGCGATGACCGCCGAGGTTCCAGAGGTCGAGTCCAGTCCGCTCGGAAGCCTCGCGGAATGGATCACCATCCACCGGCGAGCGGATGCCCCGGCCGCACCGACCGACGACGAGGCCCAGGAGATCGTGCCGATCGCCGACCCGCCGCTGCCTCGTTCGGACGGCGCGCAGACGCTCCTGCCGACCGCGTGGACGCTCGCCTATATCACCGTCCCGCTCTCGCTCGTCGCCGGGTTTGGTACGCTAGCAGCGCTGTTGGGCATCGGCGCCACTCGGCATACCAGGCGGACTGTCCGCACTCGCGAGCAGTGATCGCGCGTATCAGGCCGCACGTACCAAAACTGAGGAGTCCATTCACCGTGCCCAAGATTCTCATCGTCGGCGGTGGCTATGCGGGGTTCTACACGGCGTGGAAACTCGAGAAGTGGCTGCGGCCGGGCGAGGCCGAGGTCACCGTCGTCGACCCGCTTCCCTACATGACGTACCAGCCCTTCCTGCCCGAGGTCGCCGCGGGTTCGATCGAGCCGCGTCACGCGGTGGTGTCGCAGCGCCGGCACCTCAAGAAGACGAATGTCGTGACCGCCAAGGTCACGCGCATCGATCACGCCTCGAAGACCGCCACGATCACGCCCGAGGTGGGTGAGCCGTGGGAGTTCGAGTACGACGTGGTCGTCGTCACGGGCGGTGCCGTCTCGCGCACGTTCCCCATCCCGGGCATCGCCGAGAACGCGGTCGGCCTGAAGTCGATCGAGGAGGCCGTGTACATCCGCGACCGGGTCCTCACCAACTTCGACAAGGCATCGACCCTCCCGCCCGGCCCCGAGCGCGAGCGCCTGCTGACCTTCGTCGTGGTCGGCGGCGGCTTCGCGGGCATCGAGGCGTTCGCCGAGCTCCGTTCGTTCGCGAGCGCGCTGCTCGAGTACTACCCCCAGCTCACCTTCGATGAGACCCACTTCCACCTCATCGAGGCGATGGGTCGCATCATGCCCGAGGTGTCGCTCGAGACGAGCCACTGGGTCATCAAGCATCTCGCCCAGCGCGGGGCGGAGATCCATCTCGACACGCAGCTCTCGAGCGCGGTCGACGGGAAGATCGAGCTCTCGACCGGCGAGACCTTCGAGACCGACCTCATCGTCTGGACGGCGGGGGTCATGGCGAACCCGGCCATCGTCCGCTCGAGCGACCTCCCCGTCGAGGAGCGCGGCCGCGTGCAGACCCGTGCCGACCTCCGCGTGGGCGACGAGGACGACTTCGTGCCCGACGCATGGGCGGCCGGCGACATCGCCGCGGTGCCCGACCTCTCAGGCGGCGGCGTCGGCGGCTACTGCGTGCCCAATGCGCAGCACGCCGTGCGCCAGGGCAAGCTGATGGCGAAGAACATCGTCGCAGTGCTGCGCGGCGAGGAGCCCAAGGAGTACTTCCACAAGAACCTCGGCGCCGTGGCCGGCCTCGGCGTCGGCTCCGGTGTGTTCCAGTCGGGCAAGCTCGCGCTCAAGGGCCTCATCGCCTGGTTCGCGCACCGCGGCTACCACGGCCTCGCGATGCCCAGCTGGGAGCGCAAGTTCCGCGTCTTCTGGGGCTGGTGGAACAACTTCTGGCTCGGCCGCGACATCGTGTCGCTCGCCGCAGTGCAGCAGCCCCGCGCGTCGTTCGAGGAGTTCGCCGCGCGTCCGAAGCCGCCGGCCGCCGTCGCGCCGGCACCGGCGCCCGCCGTGGCATCCGGCAAGCCCGCGCCGAAGGCCGTCAAGGCGAAGGCCGCGCCCGCCGAGTCGAAGCCGGCAGAGGCGAAGGCCGAGGCGAAGGCCGACGCCCAGCCGGTCGCCGCGAAGTAGTGTGGGACGCGGCGCCGCCTGAGCGCGGCGCCGCGCTCCCGTAGCCCAATCGGCAGAGGCAGGCGACTTAAACTCGCCGCAGTCTGGGTTCGAATCCCAGCGGGAGCACTGTTCTGAATGACCTCAGATCCCCGGAATCACGCGGAAGTTGGGGCCTCTACACTTCAGCTTGAGTGGCCCGTGGCAACACCTTGGCAACAACCGCAGCCGTGCGGGCGTCATCGAGAGCAGTCGAGACCGCCTCGAGGTCGTCGTCGAACAGGTCCGCGTAGACGTCGAGGGTCATGGCAGCAGACGCGTGGCCGAGCATCCGCTGGACGGCCTTGACGTTCGCGCCGGCGCTGATCGCCAAGCTCGCGGCTGTGTGCCGGAGGTCGTGAGGCGTGACCCTCGGGAAGTCGCGTTCGGCCTCCTGCGCCCGCCTGACGGCCGCCACGAACCATCCTCGCGATGAGTGGGGGATCACCATGTGCGAGACGCCGTCGCCGAACAGGATGCCCTCGCGGCCCTTGCCCTCGCACAGGCGGGCTAGCGGCTCGGCCAGGAACGGCGGATACGGGACCGACCGCGTCGCATGGGTCTTCGGCGTGCCCAGGTGGATCTTGCCGTTGACCTTCACCGCGTTCTCCTCGACCCGGACACGACGTCGTAGAGCGTCGAGGTGCTTCACGCGGAGCCCGGTCGCCTCACCCCACCGGAGGCCGGTATACGCGAGGAAGTGCACGAGGGTGGGATGTGCCGACGAATCGGCGAGGAGCTCGACCTGCGTGTGGGTCAGGTAGACCTTGGCCTTGCCCTTCTTGCGGGGGAGCGTGAGGTCGCGGGCCGGATTCGAGGCGATACGCCGATCCTTGACGGCGACGTCGAGGATGCCGGCAAGGATCCCGTAGGCACGCAGCGTGCTGGTTGCGCTCATCCGCTTCGCCAGGTCGGAGACCCAAGTCTGCACCTCGCTGTGGCGAATCCCGCCGATTTCGCGTGCTCCCCAGATCGGGCGCACGTGCAGCCGCCAGGTCGACTCGAGTGGGGCGAACGCCGAGGGCTTCAGCAATTGCTCTTGTGCGGCGAGCCAGACGTCACCGAGGCCGTCGACGCGAGCCCTCGCCGAGGATGCGTCAATGAACTCGCCGCGAGCCTTCGAAAGCTCGACCTCGGCAAGGTAGAGTTCCGCGTCCCGTTTGGTTCTGAAGCCGCGCTTCTGGCCTTGACTGTGGTCGGGTTTGCGATATACGACGCGGTAGCGCCGGCCCCCTGAGGTCGAGTATGCGAGGACGCTACCCACGAGCTGCGACCTGCCGAATTGAATGTGCGACTTCGTAATTGAGTTCCACGGGGTCAGGCTAGCTAGAACCATCGACAGCGTTTGGCCCCGGAGGTCCTCACGATGACACCTGTGGATAACGCCGCAGTTGTTCGCGTGTAGGGGTACGGAAACCGACCCCCTCAGGGGTACGGTGATCGACCCCCTTAGGAGTACGGTGAGCGACCCTCCAGGGGTACGGTGAGCGTCCCCCTTAAGAAGCAGGAAGAAACAGGAAGAACAGTAATGAAGCAGTAGGGCCTGTTTGAACGCACGCATTGTGGAGCTTGGAAGTACTCGCGCCGCCAAGCTGAACATCCCATTCTGCGAACCATCGTGCCTATGGCCGCAGGTATCGGATAGGTCCCCTAGCCTGACAGCTGGAGGAATTGCATGTGGAAACCCACTAGTGAAGAGAGCATCCAGCTCGCGATCGACGAGCGAACGCTCTTGGAATCGTCCTGGCTCGATGTCAAAGCCGCGACTGGCGACTCGGACGGTGCTCGTCGCGAGACGGCAAAGGACCTGGCGAGCTTTGCGCTCGATGGAGGCGCCTTGCTGATCGGTATTGCTGAGGACAAGGCCACACGTTCGTTTTCTCTATCCCCAATAGAGCTCCACGACGCCGTAGAGAAGCTTGAGCAGATTGCTGCAAACCGCGTGGATCCGCCGCTGCACATTCGGGTCGTCGAGATACCTTCGCAGGCAAATAGCGACGAGGGTTATCTTTACGTCGAGATTCCTCCTAGCCCCCAAGCGCCGCATATGGTCGGAGGGATCTACTACGCCCGCGGTGAAAGGACGACTCGTCGCCTCTCGGATGCGGAGGTTGTCCGGCTACACATGCAGCGCCAAGTTCGCGATCAAGCGGCCGATCGCGCACTTCGCGAACTGATCGCCCGCGATCCCGTACCGCTTGAAAGTCGGCAAACGGGACATCTCTACCTGGTCGGGGAGCCACTCTCCGGATCTGGAGAGATGGCGCGGGAGGTCACGCGATCACTAAACAACCACCTGATGTTCGATCTGCGCCAGGTCGCAGAGAGGGCGCTCCCCAAAGACTTGCGTGAGATTGCCCCAAGTATCGGCTACGCACAACAACTCGTCAGGAGAGCTAGGGGAGCCGCATTCTCAAGCCTCGAGAACGGTTCGCGTGCTCTTCGAGACCTGCAGCAAGACCGAACCATGGTTGACGTGGAGGTTGAGGAATCGGGTGCCATCCGAATGACGTTCGGCCGTGCGACCGACCTCTCTGGGCGTGGCGAATCCGAGGTGATCTTCGACGTATTGGCGGTGGCGAACGCGCTCCGCTTGGTGCACTGGGCCCGTGTACTTTCCGAGAAGACTGACTACCGGGGCGCATGGGCGTTCGGGCTTGCTGCGACGAACCTCCATGGGCTCAAGAGTTATCAGGCGTTCGCCGAGTGGGGGTTCGATCTCGACTATGACTTCTACGATCGCGAATCGTACGAGGCAACGACGGCGGCGCATGTATCCGAGCTGGAGAACAGCCCTGGCGCAGTTGCCGATCGTCTGGTGGGTGGGCTGCTTCGAGGGCTGGGCACAGAGTCGAAGTACTCCGAGCACTTGGGTGGACGGTCCGCGTGATGCCGAGCGACCGTTCGTCACCCGAGCGCGGCGACGCGAAGTCATTGGCTAGCTTCAATGTTCAGACACTCATCGAATCAGACTGGCGAGCGGCCACCGGCGAAGTCCTGTCCTGGCTGGAGGCTGACAACAAGCGGCGATCTGAGGCCGACTTCTTACTCGACTTCCTTATTGCGCGGAGTGCCCGCATTGCGCCGACGGCGGACCTTGGCACAGCGATCGCGGCGATCTTCCTTTCCCTGGTTGCCGTGCTTCTCTCAGTGAGTGAGGGCCTACAGAGCGCATGGCTGATCGCAGGCACCGTCGTGTTCTCGGTAGCAGCAGGAGCTGTCGCCGTCTTCTTCCTCGGGTTTAGTTTCCTCGCACGGTCACGTTCGCATCATGACCTTGAGTTGCTGGTACGAGTGCGCGCGGTCGTGCTCGAGGATGCGCTTGTGCGATCGACGTTGACACGACGGGCTCGATCTCGCGCACCGCTCGACCGGCTCTTCCAGGCAGGTGATCGAGGCTGAGTTAGTTCGCTTTGAGGAACGTGGCCGTTCGCGTGCCCGTTCATCCGGCGCGAATAGGCAACCGAACGGATCACCCCGTTCTTTCCGTCTCCTGCCGCCCCTGCCGCGCTTCGCGCGCTTCCCAACCTCCCCCACTCATCCTTCGTTCTTCATGGGGGAGGTTGGGAAGTAAAGCAGGGGCGGCAGGACAGGGAAAGAAGCCATAGGAGCATGAAACAACGGCGAGACGGTCCAAGGATCAGAGGACAGACGCGGGCGCTGGAATAGGTGATTGATGGTGCGCCTTGGTGACGAAGCTCTCCTCGGGTTGGCATAGGAACGAGTGGAGGGTCGCCGTGCGGGCGTTCAGAAAGTCACGAGGCAGCGACCCACGGAGCCGGCTCGGGCGGTACACATAAGCGCCGGTGCACATAACCACTGTCCCGATAATGTCGCCGAATCACCCGGGTCGTGTGCCTTCGCGTTGCGGACGTCGTGTGGGTCAAGTCGCGGCGGTCTGACTGGTTCAGCACCTGCACCGCACCTTCTGCGGGTCGACCTGCGGCAATCGGAGGGCGTCGGGTCGGGCGGTTAGCCTACCTGTTCCGACGACATGCACCGGCCGCTCGCTGCGCGCAGACAGTTGCATTCAACGCGCCCTCATCGGGCACCTTCGCGGGCGGGTCTATTGCGAATCACCACCAGGGTCGAGACTTGCGGGTTCGTGGTCAACCGGCGCCCATCTCGTGGAGCGTCGCCGATCGACCCGTCACCGCGTCTGGATACGCGTTCAGATCGTTCCTGTGAGTTGCTCGTCATTCGGGCCGTTGACCGAAAAGAAGGCTCCGGCGGGGATGCCGCTCTTTGTGGCATCGCGGAGCGAGTCGGCAACGACGGTCATGTCGGCTGACTTCGTTACATCGGCAGTGATGATTGGCATCGAATCGGTGCGCTGAGTCGCGGAGAGGTATCTCAAGGAGCTCATACGTCCGATTCTCTCCAATGCAGTTGCCAGCTCCTCTGTTGGCCAATCTGAGGAGATACCGACGGCAACACGAGTGGTCACCTCGCCTGTCCACGCCACCGTTACCCACGGCACATCACCGCCGCCCTCGCGCAACGTGCCTCGCACCGTAGGCAGGATGGTCGTAAGCGTTGTTGACGGGGCTATTGATGCGTGCAAGCTAGGTGAGTACGACTCCCCATCCACAGAAAGAACCTCGGGGATGGACCGAAGCGCGATCGCAGTCCTGACGCTGCCGGCGGAAATCGCACGGAGGCTGGTTGGGGCAATACCAGGGCCGCCGGGAATGCGAAGGGCGAGCCGTATTCTCTGACCGTGCCCCTGCGCTTCTTCGATGAGTGGAGCGAGGGCCAACGGCAAGCTGGTGATGTCAGCGGGTGAGTCGGCGTCGACCGTTAGCTGGATGTACCACTCGCCGGGTCTGTCTTTGGGATCGACTTCTTTGACCGTTGCTTCTGCGGATTGGACGCCGCGAAGTTCCTCCACGGAGTCGGCGAGGTCCGCCGCCGCTTGCTGCGATCCTTGTGGAGGATCCGGGTGGAACGAGCAGGCTGCGAGGGTGAAAGCGGCCAGCGTGAGGCAGGTCGCAGCAGCAACCAAACGCCGTTGTTCCGGTCTGCGCGTTCTCATTCGCGCAGCCAACCGGCGTTGGCTGCGAAAACGCCGTGTGTCGATCGGACCGATCGTCTGCGCGAACGCCCATTCCCTGAGTGTCAGAAGCTTCAAGTTGCGATTGGGGCGAACTTCGTGGAACGCCCTAGCGAACCCGCCCATGAACGACTGGTAGGCAGCGATCATCACCGGGAG
>Ga0247821_10001146_pt1 | contig 14697 bp, 9 predicted proteins | sample 13C_Glycerol_Day_FD_192481 | JGI IMG/M metagenome (GOLD analysis project Ga0247821, IMG submission 192481) | Soil microbial communities from agricultural site in Penn Yan, New York, United States - 13C_Glycerol_Day14 | ecosystem: Environmental > Terrestrial > Soil > Agricultural land | place... | reverse complement strand
GCGCCCAGCCGTGGCTGGTGGCTGGCGGCCGCCAGTTGCTGGGTCAGGCTGGTGAGCATCACCAGTACCCAGGCGCTGGCGACCCCGGTGCCGAAGCGCAATAGCAGGTGGCTCCAGAAGCCCTGGGCCCAGAACGAGGCCAGGGTGAGCGCCACGCAGAGCCATAGTCCACCGTGCAAGCGAGCGCTGACCTGGCCGGGGCGGCGAGCACACATGGCGTCCAGGGCCCCCAGGAGGTAGCCCAGGTAGTTGGCTGCGGCGATCAGGCCCGCGGCCGTCAGGCCGATCTGGCCTTCATTGATCAGGTGCGGCAGTTGCGGAGTGAGGGCGAAGCGGCCGATACCCATGGCCATCATCAAGGCGATGGCGCTGGCAAGTAGCTGAATGAGCGGGGACATGGTCGGGTTCCTGAAGCGGGATCAGTGACCATCAGGCTACGGGCGATTGACTTTCAGCAAAATTGAATAATCATGAGCAACTTGTTCTGTTCTGGAGAATATATGATGGACTTCAGCCAGCTGCGGATATTTCAGGCGGTCGCCGAGGAGGGGTCGATTACCCGCGCTGCCGAGCGTTTGCACCGGGTGCCGTCGAACCTCTCTACGCGTCTGCGCCAACTTGAGGAGCAGCTGGGGGTCGAGCTGTTTCGTCGCGAACGCCAGCGTCTGCAGTTGTCGCCGGCGGGCAAGGTGCTGCTCGACTATGCCGGGCGCATGCTGGCGCTGCGCGATGAAGCCTGTGCGGCGGTGCAGGGCGGGCAGCCGGCCGGGGATTTCGCCCTGGGCACCATGTACAGCACCGCAGCGATTCACCTGCCGGCACTGCTGGCGCGCTATCACAAGGCGTATCCGGCGGTGAACCTGCAGGTGCAGGCAGCGCCCAGTGGCGAGTTGCTCGAAGGCCTGATCAGTGGTCGCCTGGATGCGGCGCTGGTGGATGGCCCGCTGGCACTGGCCGGGCTCGACGGTGTGCCGCTGTGCGATGAGACCCTGGTGCTGATCACTGAGCCGGATCATCCGCCGGTGCGCAGTGCGCAGGATGTCACCGGCCGGGCGGTATTCACCTTTCGCCAGGGCTGCTCGTACCGCATGCGCCTGGAGGCCTGGTATGCACACGATCACGCGGCCATGGGCCGGGTGATGGAGATCGAGTCATACCCGAGTATGTTGGCGTGCGTGATTGCCGGGGCGGGGGTGGCGCTGATGGCGCAGTCGATGCTCGACAGCTTGCCCGGACGCGAGCGTGTTGCAGCGCACCGCTTGCAGGCGCCTTTTGACCAGGCCACTACCTGGCTGATGTGGCGCAAGGGAATGCGCGGGGCGAACTTGAGTGCCTGGATAGATCTGCAACAAGGGGAAACAGTTGCAGGGGCGGGCGAAGTGGCGGTCAGTGCTTGATCAAGATCAAACTAGCCCCAACTTGTAGACCATGAGCATGCGTAAAGTACGACATAGGACTATGATCTGTATGAAGCATCGCAGGATTGAATCGCCGTGCAGGCTGACCCGTAAGGGGGAGTTATGAGAAATAATCTGTTCAATTGGCTTCATGACCTGGCTGCGGCCCTGGGCTTGATTCCACCGCCGTTGCAGCCGGTGCCGATCCCCACCGATGAGGAGCAGCGCAAGCGCCAGCCTCGTCGCTAGCGCCTGGCCAGGGCCGCCGCATCAGTATGATGCGACGGCCACCGCTGGCCTGATCAGGCCAGATTCACCGCACCCGCTGTCCGGCGGGACATCAGGCTTACCACCACAAAGCTCACCAGCGCGATCGACAGGCTGTAGTAGATCGGCGTGTTGGCATCCATCCCATCCTTGATCATGAACACCAGGGCGGTGACAAAGCCCAGGGTCATGCTGGTGATGGCGCCAGCGGTGGTTGCACGTTTCCAGTAGATCGCACCGATCAGTGGCACCAGCATCCCGCCTACCAGCAGGTTGTAGGCCAGGGTCAAGGCGCTGATCACGTCCTCTACCACCAGGGCGATACCCAGCACGGCAATACCGGTCAGCAGGGTGAACAGGCGGTTGATCGCCAGGCTCGATTGCTTGCCGCCGCGCAGTCTTGGCAGCAGGTCTTCGGTGAGCACGGTCGAGGCTGCCAGCAGGCCGGCACTGGCCGTGGACATCATGGCTGCCAGGGCTGCAGCGATCACCAGGCCGCGGATGCCGTCAGGCAGGGCGGATTTGACGATGGCGGCAAAGGCGTTGTTGGCGTTGGCAAGGTCCGGCAGCAGCACATGGGCGGCCATACCGATCACCGCACACACCAGGCCGTAGATCACGCAGTAGATACCGGCGGTGGTACCGGCGCGCTTGGCGACTTTTTCGTCACGGGCAGTGAACACACGCTGCCAGATGTCCTGACCGATCAGGATGCCGAAGAAGTAGATCAGGAAGTAGGTGATGATGGTGTCCCAGCCGATGGTGGTCAGGCTGAAGTTCGACGCCGGCAGCTTGGCCACCAGCTCATCCCAGCCGCCCACGCGGTACAGGCAGATCGGCAGCAGGACGAACATCAGGCCCACGGTCTTGATCACGAACTGGACGATGTCGGTCAGGGTCAGCGACCACATGCCGCCGATGGTCGAGTACACCACTACCACGCCACCACCGAGCAGGATTGCAGCCCAGAACGGCATCTCGAACAGCACCTGCAGCACGGTACCGATGGCCAGGGTCGAGGTCACGGCGATCATCAGTGCGTAAGCGAGCATGATCACGGCGCTGGCCTGACGGGCCATGGGGTTGTAACGCTGCTCCAGCACCTGGGTCACGGTGAAGATCTTCAGGCGCAGCAGGGGTTTGGCCAGGAACAGGTTCAGGGCAATGATGCCCAGGCCCAGGGCTGCGCACAGCCAGAAGCCGGAAATGCCATGTACGTAACCCAGGCGTACGGTGCCTACGGTGGAGGCGCCGCCCAGTACCGTTGCCGCCATGGTGCCCATGTACAGGCTTGGGCCCAGGTTGCGTCCGGCCACAAGGTAATCTTCATGGGTTTTTGCCCGGCGCATGCCGTAATAGCCCAGCGCGAGCATGCCGGCCGCATAGATCAGAACAACGAATAAGTCCAAGGCCATGGGGGTGTCTCCGATTATCTTTATTATGGTGAGATCGATCCTGACGCCAGGCATGCCCGGCGCCGGTCATTCGTCTACTGCGCAGGCCGCGTGTGCGGCCCGGCTTTCATGGCTCCTGCCCTTGTAACTTCCCTGGTGCCTGTCGGTCAGCGGCGAGCGACGCCCGGCAAGACACAGAGCATTTCGTACAGCAGGTTGGCACCCAGCAACGAGGTGTTGCCGGTGGTGTCGTAAGGGGGCGAGACTTCTACCAGATCGCAGCCGATCAGGTCCAGACCCTGGCAGCCACGGATGATTTCCATGGCCTGGATGGTGGTCAGGCCGCCGATTTCCGGGGTCCCGGTGCCCGGTGCCCAGGCAGGATCGATACCGTCGATGTCGAAGCTGAGGTACACCGGACCACCGCCGACCTTCTCACGCACTTCGGCCATCAACGGCGCAAGGGATTTGTGCCAGCACTCTTCGGCCTGGACCACACGGAAGCCCTGCTTGCGGCTCCAGTTGAAGTCTTCGGCGGTGTAGCCCTGGGCGCGCAGGCCGATCTGCACCACGCGGTCGCAGTCCAGCAGGCCTTCTTCCACCGCGCGGCGGAAGGTGGTGCCGTGGGCGATTTTCTCGCCGAACATGTGATCGTTGACGTCGGCATGGGCATCGATATGCACCAGGCCCACCTTGCCGTGCTTTTTGTGGATGGCACGCAGGATCGGCAGGGTAATGGTGTGGTCGCCACCCATGGTCATTGGGATGACGTTGTGCTCGAGGATTTCGTCGTAGGCCTCTTCGATGATGCGCACGGCTTCAAGCAGGTTGAAGGTGTTGATCGCAACGTCGCCGATATCGGCGACCGACATCGAATCGAAGGGGGCAGCGCCGGTCGCCATGTTGTAGGGACGGATCATCACCGACTCGGCACGGATCTGCCGTGGACCAAAGCGGGTGCCGGAACGCAGCGAGGTACCGATATCCAGCGGGATACCGATGAAGGCCGCGTCCAGGCCCTCGGCGCTTTGCAGGTGAGGAAGGCGGAGCATGGTGGCGATGCCGCCGAAACGCGGCATTTCGTTGCCGCCCAGTGGTTGGTGCAGAATCTTGTCCACGGTCGGGCCTCATCGATTCGATTGTTCTAGTTGTTGGAACCTGTCTGCCTGGGTCGGCTAAAACCCTGAAGCGCTGGCTGGCAGGTGCATTGCGGCAGAGTCTGCAAAATGTAGTGCTCGAGAAGAATCGCTACAGGCAAATACTTAGTTCAGGTTTTTCTAAACTAATGCGTGGAATCTGGTTAGACTTTTGCCACTTGCCGCCTTTCGGACCCCGCTTTCCATGGCCTCTGCACTGCCTGACCTGAAACTCCTGCGCATCTTCGTCAGCGTGGTGCGCCACCAGGGGTTCGCCAATGCCCAGCGCGAACTGAACCTCTCGACCTCGGCCATCAGCACTTACATGAGCCAGCTGGAAGCTGCGCTGGGTATCGTGCTGTGCCACCGTGGGCGGGGCGGTTTCAGCCTGACCAGCAAGGGCGAGCTGTTTCACCAGGAGACCTTGCGCCTGCTGGCGGAAATGGACGGCTTCGAGCAGTACGCCGCCGCCCTCAAGGGTGAACTGCGCGGCACGCTGAACCTGGGGGTGATCGACTCCACCGTCGGCGACCGGGCCTTGCCCCTGGCCGAGGCCATTGGCGCCTACAGCCAGGAGCACCCGGCCGTGCACCTGCACCTGTCGGTGTCCAGCCCCTACGAGTTGCAACTGGGCGTGCAGGACAACCGCCTGGACCTGGCCATCGGTGCCTTTTCAACCCGCATGAGCGGGCTGGTCTATCAGCCGCTGTACCGCGAACAGCACTGGCTGTACTGCAGCAACCGTCATCCGCTGTTCAACGAACGGCGCATTCCCGAGCAGGTCATCACCCAGCAGCGCATGGTCGGACGCGGCTACTGGAGCCAGGCCGAGCTTGCCCGCCACGGCTTCAAACACAGTGCGGCCACGGTGGAGAGCATGGAAGCGCAGCTGATTCTGGTGCTGTCGGGCGCCTACATCGGCTACTTGCCGGAACACTACGCCCAGGCCTGGGCCGACAAGGGTGATTTGCGCGTGCTGTCGCCGGCGACTTTCGGCTATCAGGCACCCTTTTCCATGATCATCCGTCGTGGCCGCAGTCGCGAACCCTTGATCCAGACCTTCCGCGACTTGCTCAAGGCGCAGCTCACACCCGCTTGAGTGCATTGGCTCCTGAAAAATGTCCGAATGGCCATATGGATTCTTGAAATAATTGGCAACACCGGCATAAAGGCTCTGCTACACCTGTATCTGCTTTGATGAATTTTCCCTTCGTATTTCAAGCAGAGACCGCCCGATGCGCATGAATTTGCCCGTCACAGAGCACGAAAGAACCTTCCCCGCCGACCAGCGGCTTATTTCCACCACCGACCTCAACAGCCGCATCACCTATTGCAACGACGCCTTTGTCGCCATCAGTGGCTTTACCTACGACGAATTGCTTGGTCAGCCGCACAACCTGGTGCGCCACCCGGACATGCCGCCCGCGGTGTTCGGCCATATGTGGGAAACGATCAAACAGGGCAAGCCGTGGATGGGCGTGGTGAAGAACCGGGCCAAGAACGGTGACTGCTACTGGGTCAGCGCCTATGTGACGGCGATCTACGAGAACGGCCGGATCAGTGGCTACGAGTCGGTGCGCTCGGTGCCGACGCGCGATCAAATCCGCCGCGCCACGGCCCTGTATGCACGGTTGCGCCAGGGACGCTCGGCAGTGTCCTGGGCCGCGCGCGTGGGTGAGGTGCTCGAGCATGGCTGGCCACTTATTGGCGCCGGGCTGTTGTCGGCGGCCGGGTACCTGTGGCTGGCGCCTTATGCGGCCCTCGGCGTGTTGATGACCAGCCTGCTCAGTGCCTGGTACCTGATCGAGTCGCGCCAGAACCGGGTGATCAAGCGTACCCTGGCCGAACACCCCAAGGCATTCACCAGCCCGTTGGTGGCCTTGACCTACAGCAGCAACAGCGGTTTGCAGGGGCAACTGGACCTGGCCATCCTGAGCGAGGAGGCGCGTTTGCAAACAGCCCTTACCCGCCTGGTGGATGCGGGTGTCGGGGTCAAGTCGCGTGCGGCGCAATCTTCGGACCTTTCCGGCGCCCAGGCGCAGATGCTGGACCGCCAGCGCAGCGAAACCGATCAGTCGGCCACCGCCATCGCGCAGATGGCCGCGACCATCCAGGAAGTCACCCACAACGTCCAGAGCACCGCCACGGCGGCGGCTGACGCCGATCAACTGGCCCAGCAGGGCAGTGACCTTGCCCAGCAGAGCCTGCGGGCCATGGGCAGCATGAGCGAGGCGGTCAGTGATATCGGCCAGGCGGTCAATGAACTGGCCGGCCAGACCCAGTCGATCGGCAGCGTGGTGGATGTGATTACGTCGATTGCCGAGCAGACCAACCTGCTGGCACTCAATGCCGCCATCGAAGCGGCGCGTGCAGGGGAACAAGGTCGCGGCTTTGCGGTGGTGGCCGATGAAGTTCGTTCCCTGGCCCAGCGCACCCGGGCGTCCACGGAAGAAATCCACCAGATCATCGCCTCGCTGCGTTCCGGCGCGGATCGGGCGGTGTCGACGGCCAGCCGCGGCGAGCAGATATCCCGCGATAGCGTGCAGCGAGTCGAAGCGGTGCAGTCGGCCCTGGTGGGCATCACCCAGGCGGTGAGCCGCATCACCGGCATGAGCCAGCAGATGGCCACGGCCTCTGAGCAGCAGAGCCATGTGGCCGAGGATATCAACCAACAGATCACCCGCATTGCCCAGCTTTGCGACCACAGCGCAGGCCAGGCCAAGCAGGGGGCTGAAATCAGCCAGGACCTGGAACGCATGGCCGACTACCTGTACAGCCTGGCAGAACGCTTCAACCGCTGACCCTTTCCCTCTCCCACAGGGAAGTGGGCTTTTTTCGGGACTGCTGTGGCACACTTTGCCCGCCCAGGAGAACCCGATGTCCAGAATCCAGTGCGAGCGCTGCCTGCGCCCACAATCCCATTGCCTTTGTCCGCTGATCCCGTCCCTCGACAGTCGCACCCGCGTGCTGGTGTTGCAGCACCCCAGCGAAGTGCGTCACGCCCTCAATACCGCAAAACTGGCCGCGCTGGGTTTGCGCAATGCCCAGTTGCAGGTGGGCGAGGTGTTCGAGGATCTGGCCGGATTGATCGAAGTGCCGGGCTATCGCAGTGCATTGCTGTTCCCGGGTGACGATGCACAGCCGCTGATGAGTTATGCCGACGGGGATGAGCGTCCGTGGTTGCTGGTGGTGCCCGACGGCACCTGGCGCAAGGCAAGCAAATTGCTGCACCTGAACCCGTTGCTGGCGGCCTTGCCGCGGGTGACCCTGGCCCAGGTTTTGCCGTCCCGCTATCGCTTGCGCAAGGCCCCGGCCGAAGGGGCGTTGTCGACCCTGGAGGCGGTCGTGCAGGCGTTGAATGTGCTGGAGGCCCCCGTGAATTTCGATGCCTTGCTCAAGCCGTTCGAGGCGTTGATCGAAGGACAGATCGAGGCGATGGGCCAGCAGACCTATGAACGCAACCATGTAGGAGCGGGCTTGCCCCGCGAAGCGATGTAACAGTGAGATCGCTATCGCGGGGCAAGCCCGCTCCTACAGGTCTTTCAGCGTTCGCGCATGGCCTCGGTGCGGGCCTTGAGCACGGGTTTTAGCAGGTAGTCGAGTACGCTTTTCTGTCCGGTGATGATGTCCACCGTGGCGGTCATGCCGGGGATGATCAGCAGGGGCTTGTTGTCGCCGCCGAGGTGGTTCTTGTCGGTGCGCACCTGGATCAGGTAGAAGGAATTGCCTTTGTCGTCGGTCACGGTGTCGGCACTGATCAGTTCGAGCTTGGCCTTCAGCCCGCCATAGATGGTGTAGTCATAGGCACTGAACTTGACCATCGCGGCCTGCCCCGGGTGCAGGAACGCCACGTCCTGGGGCCGAACCTTGGCCTCGATCAGCAGATTGTCCTCCAGGGGTACGATCTCCAGCAGGTCACTGCCCGGCTGTACCACGCCGCCGATGGTGTTGACCTTGAGCAGCTTGATGATCCCATGCACCGGTGAGACCACCGTGGTGCGGGTGACACGGTCATCAATGGCGATGCTCGAGGCGGTGATCTTCGACAGGTCGGTGCGTTTCTCGTTGAGCTCCTTGGCCGCCTCCGAGCGAAAGCCGGCTTCCGATTCTTCGATCTTGCTCTTGATCTCGGCCACCGCCGCCTCGGCCCGGGGGATTGCCAGGGTGGTGGCGTTCAGCGAGCCGCGGGCTTCCACGGTGCTGCGCTTGAGCCGCAGGATCTCCACCGGTGAGATCGCCCCGGTGCCCACCAGCGGCGTCGACATGTTCAGCTCTTGCTGCAACAGGGCCAGGGCCGAGCGGTACTGCTCGGCCTTGGAGCGAAACTCGGCCAGTTCCTGGGTCTTCTGCCGCAGTTGTTCATTGAGGGTCTGCTTTTCGCTGGTCAGGCGACGCTGGCGGGACTGGTACAGCGACAACTCGTCCTCGGCCACTTGCGGTGCCTTGCTGCGCACTTCCTCGGAGACCTGGAAAGGCCGGCCTTCGGCTTCGGCCGACAGGCGCTCGACCTGGGCGGTGAGGGCATAGCGGTCGGCCTCGCTCTCACCCTTGTTGGACAAAAAGCGGGTGTCGTCCAGACGCAGCAGGGTATCGCCCTTGTTCACCATCTGGCCTTCGCGCACGAAGATCTCGGTGACGATGCCGCCTTCCAGGTTCTGGATCACTTGCACCTTGCTGGAGGGGATCGCCTTGCCTTCACCCATGGTCACCTCGTCGAGCACCGCGAACCACGACCAGGCCAGGGCGACGAGCAACAGCGCCGCCGCCAGCCATACGGTGATGCGCGACAGGCGCGGGGAGTCCTGCAAGGTGGCGCCGGCCACATCGGGCATGTAGTCGTGTTCGGCGGTCTTGCCGAAGCTTTGCAGGTAGCTGCGCAGGCCGTGGCTGTTGGACATGAGTGGCCCCTCTAGATGGCTGTACCGACACGACCTTTTCGCAGTGCATCGATGACCGCTTCCTTCGGCCCGTCGGCGACCACCTTGCCGTTGTCCAGCACCAACAGGCGGTCGACCAGGCTGAGCATCGAGGTGCGGTGGGTGACCAGCAGCAGGGTCTTGCCCTGGACCCAGTCGTGCAAGCGATGACGCAACTGGTCTTCGCTGGCGTTATCCATGTGGCTGGTGGGTTCGTCGAGGATCATGATCGGCGGCTCCAGCAGCATCGCCCGGGCCATCAGCACGGCCTGGCGTTGGCCGCCGGACAGCAACTGGCCACGCTCGCCCACCGGGCGGTCGAAGCCTTGCGGGTGCTGGCGGGCCAGTTCGCTGACACCGGTGAGCTCGGCCACCTCGAGCATGCGGGCATCGCTGACGTAGCGCGCGCCGAGGGTGAGGTTGTCGCGCAGGCTGCCGGCCAGCAAGGGCAGGTCGTGGGCCACGTAGCCGATCTGGTTGCGCAAGTCGGCGATGTCGAGTTGGCGCAGGTCGAGGTTGTCGAGCAGGATCTGGCCTTCGTCGGGGGCGTAGAACCCCATCATCAGGCGGGCCAGGGTGCTTTTGCCGGAGCCGCTGCGACCGATGATGCCGATACGCTCGCCCGGCTTGACGCTGAAGCTCACGCTATTGAGCGCGGCGGCGTTCTGCCCGCCATAGCGAAAGGTGACGTGGCTGACCTCAAGGGCTCCGTGCAGTTGTGTGCGCTCCAGCGGCTGCTGGTCGGGCTGGCGCTCCTGGGGCAGGGCCATGAGGGCGTCGGTGCTGCGCATGGTCAACTGCGCCTGTTGGTAGCGGGTGATCAATCCGGCGATCTGTCCCAAAGGCGCCAACACCCGGCTGCCGAGCATGTAGCTGGCCACCAGGGCGCCCACGCTGAGGTTGCCGGCAATGATGCTGTAGACCCCGGCAACAATGGTTGCCATGCCGCAGAACTGCTGTATGAACAGCGTGCCATTGGTCGCCAGGGCCGAGAGGTTGCGGGCGTGGGCGTCCAGGCGGGTGAGGGCGCCGTGGGTGCTTTCCCACTGGTACTGGCGCTCGCTTTCGGCGCTGCAGGCCTTGAGGGTTTCAAGGCCGCCCAGGGTTTCGATCAACAGGGCCTGGCGCACGGCACCCAGGGCCAGGCTTTTTTGTACGGTGTCGCGCAGGCGCACCTGGATGAACAGCGCAAAGAGAATGGTCACCGGAAAGGCGATCAGCGGGATCACCACCAGCCAGCCACCGAGCAGGCCGATGACCAGGAGCATCAGCACCACGAAGGGCAGGTCGATGATGCTGGTCAGGGTCACGGCGGTGAGAAATTCGCGCAGTCCTTGAAAGTCATGGATGCTCTGGGCAAACCCGCCGATGGTGGCCGGGCGGGCCTTCATCGACATGCCGGTGATGCGTTCAAACAAGGTGGCGGAAAGAATCAGATCGGTTTTTTTGCCGGCCTGATCGAGTAGATGGGCGCGTACCACGCGCAAGATCAGTTCAAAGAGGGTGCCGATCAACAGGCCGGCGACCAGGACCCACAAGGTCGAGAGGGCCTGGTTGGGCACCACCCGGTCGTAGGTCTGCATGACGAACAACGGCACCATCAGGCCGAGCAGGTTGATCAGCAGGCTGGCAAGAATGGCATCGCTGTACAACCAGCGGGACAGCTTGAGCGTATCGCGAAACCAGGCGTTGACCCGTGGCATCAGCGGTGCGCGCAAGTCTTCGAGTTCATGCCGGGGGCGGGCGAACAAGGCCTCGCCACTGTAGGCCTGGTTCAGTTCCTCGCGGCTGACCCATTGCTCGCCGCCTTCGGCTTCGCTGGGCAGGATCAGCAGTCGGCCATCATCGCCAAAGCGCCGCAACACGGCGCAACGGCCTTCCTTGAGCAGCAACAGCACCGGCAAGTTGAGCGCCGAAATGGCGCTCAAGTCCCGGCGCAGCACCCGTGCCTGCAAGCCTGCACGGGCGGCGGCCCGGGGCAGCAGGTCCAGGCCCAGGCGCTGCTGCGCCAAGGGCAGGCCGGCACTGAGGCCTGCGCGCGTGACCGTGCAACCATGCAGCTTGCAGAGAATCAGCAGTCCATCGAGTAACGGGTCATCGAAACTCTGGCGCGGATCCGCCGCCGGGCTTGCAGGTTGCATGCTGGTCACAGTGGCCTACTCCTGCTGCATGTCGGGGAATCAGCGCATATCGGGCAAGCGCGCCTCGCTCTTCACTTCGCTCTTGGCGATGGCCTCGGGCGGCAGCGAGATACGTTGCTTGCTCAGCAGCTCGCCCATGTTGGCCAGTACCCGATACATCGAGAACTCCTCGGTGTAGCGCACTTCGGTGTAGCGGCGGTTGGCGTTGTACAGCTCGTTTTCACTGTCGAGCAGGTCGAGCAGGGTCCGTTGTCCCAGGCCGAACTGATCCTGGTAGGCCGCGCGCACCCGGGTGGTGGTGTCGGCGTATTCACGGGCGGTCGGGGTTTGCAGGCGGGCGTTGGTCATGGCGTTCCACGACAGCGCCAGGTTCTCGTTGAGCGTGCGCAGGGCGTTGTTGCGGATGTCCATGGCCTGGTTGATCTTGTGCGCATCGGACTGCAGGCGTGCCTTGTCGCTACCGCCGCGGAACAGGTTGTAGCTCAGCTCGACGCCGGCTTGCCAGTCGTTGTTGTCGTGGCCGACCTGGCCTGCGGTGTTGTTGTTGGCACCGGTGGCCAGCACTGCGTCAAGGCGCGGGTAGAACGGCGACTTGGCCACTTCGTACTGCTGCTCGGCAGCTTGCACGTCGGCCTGGGCCGATTTCAGGTAGGGGTTGTTGTCGAGCATGCCCTGGCGAGCGTCGGGCAGGGTGGCGGGCAGTTCGCCCTTGATGGTGACCGGTGTTTCCAGCTCGTCGGCCTGGCGGCCGATGACGCTGTAGAAGTTGGCTTCGGCGTCGGCCAGGTCCACTTCAGCGGTGTAAAGGTTGTTCTCTGCCAGTGCCCGACGGGCGGTGGACTGGTCACGGTCGGCGTTGCTGCCTACGCCACGTTCGCTGCGCAGGCCGATCTGGTCATTGACGCGCAGGTGAGCTTGCAGGTTGTTCTTGGCCAGGGTGACCAGTTCGCGGCGCTTGAGCACCTCCAGGTACACCTCGATGGCGCGCAGGGCAATGCTTTCGGCAGTGGCCTGGGTGTAGTAGGCGCGGGAGTTGACCACCGCTTCGGTACGGCCCACCTCGTTGGGGGTGTTGAAGCCGTCGAACAGCATCTGCCGCAGGCGCAGGTCAGACTGGGTGTAGTTCAAGGTTTCCTTGTTGTGGTTGCGCGTGTTGTCGGGATTGAAGGTGCGGGTGTTGGTGTTGTCCGACTTTTGCCGGCCGTAACCGCCAACCAGGTCGACACTTGGAAAATAGCCCCCTCTGGCTACCTTCACGTCTTCGTCTGCCGAGAGCCGGCTGTTGCGGCTGGCGTTGATTTCTGGATGTTGGTCCACGGCGCTTTGCACAGCTTCCGTAATCGACATCGCCTGAGCATTGGCACATGCCATGGCCAAAAGGATTGCGCTGGTGATGGGGGTCAAAACGCGCATGGGGTACTTCTCCCTGAATTCTAATATTGGGTGTTGCTGTCGCCAAAAAATTGACGAATTTCTAAGGTCAAACCGTTTCAGGCTTGTAACAAGTTAGCTAAGAACATTTATAAGCCCAGCTAAGAAGATTTTTTCATAAGGGTTATGCGAAAAAAAACTTATGCGTTCTAAGGAAACGGAGACATTGTTGATATCAGGCGGTCCCGTTGAGTCAACGCCAGTGGGTATTTTCGGGCGCCCAAGAAAGTTCAAATATCTTTGCAGCAAAGGGCACGGATGTAGCGGTGGGGAGGGAGGAAAAGCGACAATATTTTGGCAGATGCCAAATGGCCAGTCGACTTTTCCGCTGATCGGAACACAGCCAGCGAAGTGTAGATTGCAGCGCAATCCACTTCGCTCCGCGTATTCCGGATGTTGACCCAAGGCACTCCTGATGGGTCTTCCACGCGCTCCAAGCACTTTCCTGTGAAACCGTTGTGCATCCCAGGAGAGCGCCCATGGCCAAGTTAATCGGTGTCGTCAGCAAAATTGTCGGTGAAGTCTTCGCTGTGGCCAGTGACGGGACACGTCGGGCGCTGGTTGAAGGTGACCGGCTGTTTGTAGGCGAGCAGCTGGATACAGGCGTTGCGGGCGCCGTGGCCGTCCATCTGCAAAATGGCAGCGAGTTGACCCTGGGGCGTGGCAGCAGCCTGCAACTGTCGGACGCGCTGCTGGCCAACCGCGCACCGCACGTGGACACCCCCGAGGCGTCGACGCCGAGCCAGGCGCAACTCACCGATGTAGAGAAGCTCCAGCAAGCGATTGCCTCCGGTGTCGACCCGAGCCAGGAAGCCGATCCGACCGCTGCTGGCCCAGGCAGTGGCGGGGCGCCGGGGGCGGTGGGTGGCGGTCACTCTTTTGTACTGCTCACTGAAGTGGCCGGACGGGTCGATCCGGTTATCGGCTTTCCGACGGCGGGCTTCAACGGATTTCCAGAGCTGGCCGACCTGGATGTCGGTTTGTTCAATAACAATGAAGCGCCTCCAGTGCTGGTGGCGCCCCCCGAGCCGGCTGCAGACAACCCGGTCAGCCTCGAAGGGCTGGCGGTGGACGGTGGCGAGTTGAGCTTGAACGAGGCCAACCTGGCGCAGGGCTCGGCCAGTAACCCGGCCGCCCTGACCCAGGCCGGCAGCTTCACCGTGGTAGCGCCAGACGGGGTGTTCAACCTCAATGTCGGTGGTATCAATGTGGTGACTGCGGGCGCGGTGACCGGCGTGGGGCAGTCCATTACCACCGGGCTCGGCAATGTCCTGACCATCACCGGCTACGATGCTGCCACTGGCGTCGTCAGCTACAGCTACACCCTCACCGGTGCCGAGGCCCATGCCGCTGGCAACGGTGCCAACGGGCTGGGCGAAAGCTTCACGGTACTGGTCAGCGACACCGATGGTGATGTGGCCAGCGGCTCGCTGGATGTCACCGTCATAGACGATGTGCCCCGGGCTGAAGGCGACACCAACTCGGTGACTGCCACCGAGAACCAGCTGACCCTGACGGGCAATGTGCTGACCAACGACGTGCAGGGCGCCGACCGGATAACCACCGGCCCGATCACCCCCGGCACCTTCACCGGCAAGTACGGCACCCTGGTGCTGGCCGCCGACGGAACCTACACCTACACCCTGAACACCGCCGACCCGGACTTCATCAATCTGCACGGTGGCGGTACGGGCGTCGAGACCTTCACCTACACCCTCAGCGATGCCGATGGTGATACCAGCACCGCCAACCTGGTACTCAACGTCAGCAACCTCAACGACTCGGTCACCCTCAATGGGCTGAACGTCAACGGCGGCGAACTGACCGTTTTCGAGAAGAACCTCGGTGACGGCAGCGCGCCGAATACTTCGGCACTGACCAAGACGGGCAGCTTCACCATCACCGCTCCGGATGGTGTGCAGAGCATGACCGTGCATGGCGTCAGTGTGATCACCGGCGGGGTGGCCAACACCTTCCCGCAGGTCATCAACACCCAGCTGGGCAACACCCTGACC
>Ga0247821_10001143_pt1 | contig 14726 bp, 14 predicted proteins | sample 13C_Glycerol_Day_FD_192481 | JGI IMG/M metagenome (GOLD analysis project Ga0247821, IMG submission 192481) | Soil microbial communities from agricultural site in Penn Yan, New York, United States - 13C_Glycerol_Day14 | ecosystem: Environmental > Terrestrial > Soil > Agricultural land | place... | reverse complement strand
GACCTCGACCGCGAGATCGCCGGTGGCCTGCAGGAAGTGCTGGCCGCATTCCGCGACCAGCGCGACTCCGTCCGAGTGCGGATCGCCGTGGCGGCCGTGCAGGATGACGGGCGTGCCGGTGCCGAGGCCATCGGGCATCACGAGATGGATCGCCGGCACCCCAATGGCGGCGGCGGCGCGCGCATTGCGGTCGAACGCCGGATACACCCAGAAGGGCTCGACCGACTGCGAGGTCGAATGCAGGTCGAGGATGTGGTCCGCCGCCGCAAGCACCGGCCGGAGTTCGCGCGCACGGCGCAGTTCGGGACTGCTCTCACCGCCTTCGAGCCAGTCGGGCGACCAGATGCGGTTCAGGTTGTGCACCAGCTGCCGGCTGGCGAACGGGTCGTCGTGCGAGAAAGACTCGTACGCCTCGACATTCGCGAAGCTCACGGTGAGCACGCCGCGCAGCGGCCGCACTTCGCGGTCGAGCAGGTGCGTCGCGGCGACCATCCCGCAGAACTCGTTGCCGTGCGTGAGCGCGTTGACCAGGACGTGCGGCCCGGGACGCCCCGAGTCGAAACGGTGCACGTAGGGGATGCCGGTGTTGCCGGCCCGATAAGGGGCCAGGTCGCGGGGCAGGAGTTCGAGCGTGGGAGCGGCGTCGGTCATTCGGGATCCATCATTCGTGCGGAGGGTCTCTCAGGCGCCTGCAGCCTCCGCCACGATCGGACGCAGTCTGGGCAAGGCCCTGGACTCGGCGCGATGCACGGACATGTGGATTCCTTCGAGGACGTCCGTCTGCGCGTCGCGGTACACGAGGTGACCGTTCAGGGACGAACCGCGGCCCTGGATCTTAAGGAGTGCGGTCGCCGGCAGTGCCGCCGCGTCGATGTCGGACGGCCCGAGCGTGACATAACCGTCCGAGATCTTGCCTGCCAGCGACACCTTCAGTTCCACGCAGCGCCCCGCGGAACAACGCCTGATCCAGAGCAGCCCGTGGACATCCCGGGTGTGCTGCTGGAGCCTCAGGGTGATTTCGGTCCATTCCCCGGCGACGGGGGTCGACGCATTCCCCAACCCGGTCCATTCGCCGGAAATGGTTTCTCCGCGGTATCTCCAGCGGCGCCACAGCGGCAGCACGTCCTGCAGCCACAGGTCTTTCAGCGTCAGGAGGAAGAAGGTGGCGACCAGGCCGCCGCCGGCACCCAGCAGAAGGTAGATGTCTGTCTCATCCATACACCGACTTTCTCATGTCGCGGGCCCTGCCCTGTTTGCACTTGAAACAGAGGAGGCACGTGCGCATCCGGTCGCAAGGCGGTGCTAGTGGGCCACCATGCCGGCGGCGCGCTGCACCTCCATGCGGATCTCCTCGGTGAGCCGGGCCTTGAGTTCGGCGAACACGGGGGTGGTCTTCATCGAGTAGTGCCGCGGATGCTGCAGGGGCACCGGCAGGTCGCACTTGATGCGGCCCGGGCGCGCGCTCATCACGACGACGCGGTTGCCCATGAAGATGGCTTCGTCGATGTCGTGGGTGACGAACAGCACCGTCTTGCGCTCGTCCTCCCAGATGCCCAGCAGCAGCTCCTGCATCAGCTCTCGCGTCTGGTGGTCGAGCGCGCCGAACGGCTCGTCCATCAGCAGGATGCGCGGGTCGTTGGCCAGCGCGCGGGCCAGCGCCACGCGCTGCTGCATGCCGCCCGAAAGCTGCTTGGGAAAATGGTTCTCGAAACCCTTCAGGCCGACCTTGCCGATGAAGCGGTGCGCGATGGCGTGCTGCTCGGGCAGCGGCATGCCTTTCTCTCGCAGGCCGAAGCACACGTTCTGCAACACCGTGAGCCAGGGAAAGAGCGTGTAGCTCTGGAACACCATGCCCCGGTCGGCGCCCGGGCCGGCCACGGGCCGGCCGTCCAGCGCGATGCTGCCGCCCGTGGGCGTGTCCAGCCCCGCCACCATGCGCAGCAGCGTGCTCTTGCCGCAACCGGAAGGCCCGAGGATGGTGATGAAGTCGTTCTCCTGCACCGACAGGTCGGTGGCCTGCAGGGCGACCGTGCCGCCGCCGAAGGTCTTGCCGACGGCGCGGATCTGCAGGGTGGGCATGCCGCTGCCCAAGGCGAGGTCGTCGCGTTTCATCGGATCTGCGCCCACGGGAAGAGCTTGCGGTTGAAGGCCTTGAAGGCGAAGTCGGTCACCAGCCCGATCAGGCCGATCACCAGGATGCCGAAGATGATCTGGTCCGTGGCCAGCAGCGCCTGGCTGTCGGTGATCATGTGGCCGATGCCGCTGGAAGCGCCGATCAGCTCGGCCACGATCACGTAGGTCCAGGCCCAGCCCAGCACCATGCGCAGCGTCTCGGCGATCTCGGGCGCGCTGGAGGGCAGCAGCACGCGGGTGACGATGCCGCGGTCCAGCGCACCGAGCGTGTACGCCGCCTCCACCAGGTCGCGGCGCGTGTTGCCCACGCTCACCGCGATCATCAGCACCAGCTGGAAGAACGAGCCGATGAAGATCACCGCCAGCTTCTGCGCCTCGCCGATGCCGGCCCAGAGGATCAGCAGCGGGATGAAGGCCGAGGCGGGCAGGTAGCGCGCGAAGCTGACGAAGGGCTCGAAGAACGCCTCCACCGGCTTGTAGGCGCCCATCAGCACGCCCAGCGGCACGGCGAGGGCCGCGGCGATGAGAAAGCCGCCCACCACGCGCCACACCGTCATGCCGATGTCGTGCAGGAAGCCGTACTGCGTGAGCAGCGTCCAGCCCGACTTGAACATGGTCAGCGGGTCGGCGAGGAACTGCTTGGGCACCAGGCCGCCGAGGGTGAAGGCGGCCCAGACCAGGAAGAAGACGGCGAAGAACGCCACGCCGAGCGTGGCGCGCGTGCCGGGGGCGACGGGAGCTAGAGGTTTCATCGCGGGGCCAACGGTTTCAACTCACTTGATGAACCGCGTGTCCGCCAGCTTCGCGAGGTCCGGCGCCTGCTTGATGATGCCGGCCTCCACCAGCAGCTCGGCCGCTTCCTTGCTGAAGGCGGCGTGCTCGCCGGCGAAGAACTTCTGGTTGGCCTCGCGGTCCTGCCAGCGCAGGTATTTCTGGCTGGCCTCGAACTGCTCGGGGCTCTGCTTGACGTCGGCGCCCATGATCTCGAAGCTCTTCTTCGGATCCTTCCTGATCATGTCCACGGCCTCGAAGTAGCCGTCGGCCAGCGCCTTGGCGGCCTTGGGGTTGTCGGCCAGGAACTTGGGCGTGCAGCCGAACGTGTCCATCACCATCGGGTAGTCCAGCGTGGTCGCGATGATCTTGCCGGCCTCGGGCTTGGCGCGCACCGCGCCGAGGTAGGGCTCGTAGGTCATCGCGGCGTCCAGCCCGCTGGTGCCCGCGATCATCGCGTTGGCCGCGGCCTGCGGCTCGAGGTTGACCACCTTCACGTCCTTGGGCGTGAGGCCGTTCTTCTTGAGCATCCAGGCCAGCGTGAAGTACGGCGCGGTGCCCGGCGCGCTGGCGGCCACGGTCTTGCCCTTGAGGTCGCCGATCTTGGCGATGCCGGGCTTGACCACCATGCCGTCGGCGCCGTAGCTCTTGTCCAGCTGGAAGATCTGGGTGGTGGCCACGCCGTTGGCGTTCCACACGATCCAGGTCTCCACGGTGGTGGCGGCGCACTGCACGTCGCCCGAGGCGATGGCCAGGTGGCGGTCCTTCTGCGGGATCTTCCTGAGCGTGACGTCCAGGCCGTGCTTCTTGAAGATGCCGGCTTCCTTGGCCAGCGTGAGCGGCGCGAAGCCGGTCCAGCCGGAGATGCCGATGGCCACGGCGGTGTCCTGCGCGTGCGCGGCCACGCCGGACAGGGCGATGAGCGAGAGGGCGAACAGCTTCTTCATGGGAAGTCTCCTGGGTTGGGAAGAAGGGATGGACTGCAATCTATGCACGCGTCATGCCAGTCGCAATGCGTGCAATTCCGGGATGTAGCGCTCGGTGGCGCGGCCGATGTCGCCGCCGGCCACCAGGTGGTGCACCGCCTCGATGTCGCGCGCCAGGCTGCGGTCGGCCATCATGGCCGGCGACACGCTGCGCACCAGGCGCAGCACGCCCTCCAGTGCCGGCGCGCTGCTCAGCGGGCGCAGGAACTCGATGCCCTGCGCGGCGGCCAGCAGCTCGATCGCGAGGATGTGGGCGGTATTGCGCAGCATGGGCGCGAGCCGCCGCGCGGCGAACGTCGCCATGCTCACGTGGTCTTCCTGGTTGGCCGAGGTGGGCAGGCTGTCCACGCTGGCCGGGTGCGCCAGCGACTTGTTCTCCGAGGCCAGTGCCGCCGCGGTGACGTGCACGATCATGAAGCCGGAGTTCAGGCCCGGATCGGGCGTGAGGAAAGGCGGCAGCCGCGACACCACGGTGTCCACCAGCATGGCCACGCGGCGCTCGCTGATGGCGCCGATCTCGGCGATGGCCACGGCCAGTGCATCGGCCGCCAGCGCGACCGGCTCGGCGTGGAAGTTGCCGCCCGAGACCATGGCGCCGCCGTCGGCGAACACCAGCGGGTTGTCGGTGACGGCGTTGGCTTCACGCACCAGCACCTGCGCCGCATGGCGCATCTGGTCGAGGCAGGCGCCCATCACCTGCGGCTGGCAGCGCAGGCAGTACGGGTCCTGAACGCGGTCGTCGCCTTCCAGGTGCGAGCGGCGGATCTCGCTGCCCTGCGCCAGGGCGCGGTAGGCGGCCGCGCAGTCGATCTGCCCGGGCTGGCCGCGCACCGCGTGGATGCGCGGATCGAACGGGCCGTCGCTGCCGCGCGCCGCGTCCAGCGTCACCGCCCCGGTGATCACGGCCGACTCGAAAAGCTTGTCGGCCGCGAGCAGGGCGTCGAGCGCCAGCGCGGTCGAGACCTGCGTGCCGTTGATCAGCGCCAGTCCTTCCTTGGCGCCCAGCTGCAGCGGGCGCAGGCCGGCGCGCTCCAGCGCCTGGCCGGCCGGCAGCCGCTGGCCGCCGAAGAAGGCCTCGCCCTCGCCGATCAGCGGCAGGCACAGGTGGGCCAGGGGCGCCAGGTCGCCCGAGGCGCCCACCGAGCCCTGGCCCGGCACGACGGGGATGACGCCGTGGTTGTAGAGCGCCAGCAGGCCGTCGACCACCTCCTCGCGCACGCCCGAGAAGCCGCGCGCCAGGCTGGCCGCCTTGAGCAGGAGCACCAGGCGCACGGCGCGCTCGGACAGCGGCTCGCCCACGCCGACCGAGTGCGAACGCAGCAGCTTCAGTTGCAGCAGCGCCAGGTCGTCGCGGGCGATGCGGGTGGTGGCCAGCTTGCCGAAGCCGGTGTTGACGCCGTACACCGGCGCGTCGCCGGCCGTCGCCTGGCGCACCAGCTCGGCGCTGGCGCGGATCGCGGTGCGGCAGGCGGGATCGAGGTCGAGGCGCTCATGCGGCGCCTCCCACACTTCGCGCAGTTGAGCCAGGGTGAGCTCGCCGGGGTGCAGCAGCATGCTCATCCCAGCATCGGCAGGTTCAGGCCGTGCTCGCGGGCGCACTCGACGGCGATGTCGTAGCCCGCGTCGGCGTGGCGCATCACGCCGGTGGCCGGGTCGTTCCACAGCACGCGTTCGATGCGGGCGGCGGCCTCGGGCGTGCCGTCGCACACCATCACCACGCCGGCGTGCTGCGAGTAGCCCATGCCGACGCCGCCGCCATGGTGCAGGCTGACCCAGCTGGCGCCGCTGGCCGTGTTGAGCAGGGCGTTGAGCAGGGGCCAGTCGCTGACGGCGTCGCTGCCGTCGCGCATGGCCTCGGTTTCGCGGTTGGGCGAAGCGACCGAGCCACTGTCCAGGTGGTCGCGGCCGATGACGATCGGCGCCTTGAGTTCGCCGGTGCGCACCATCTCGTTGAACGCCAGGCCGGCCTTGTGGCGCTCGCCCAGGCCGATCCAGCAGATGCGGGCGGGCAGGCCCTGGAAGCTGATGCGCTCGCCCGCCATGTCGAGCCAGCGGTGCAGGTGCTGGTTGGCGGGGAACAGCTCCTTCATCTTCGCGTCGGTCTTGCGGATGTCCTCCGGATCGCCGGAGAGCGCCACCCAGCGGAACGGGCCGACGCCGCGGCAGAACAGCGGCCGGATGTACGCGGGCACGAAGCCGGGGTACGCGAACGCATCGGCCACGCCGAAGTCCTGGGCCACCTGGCGCAGGTTGTTGCCGTAGTCGACCGTCGGCACGCCCATGGCGTGGAAGGCGAGCATCGCGCGCACATGGGCCACGCAGGATTCGCCGGCCGCCTGCTTCAACCGCTCGTGCTGCGCCGGATCCTGCTGGGCCGCCTGCCACTGTTCCACGCTCCAGCCGAGTGGCAGGTAGCCGTTGATGAGATCGTGGGCCGAGGTCTGGTCGGTGACGATGTCGGGGCGCGGGCCGCCGGCCTGCGCGCGACGGGCCAGCTCGGGCACGATCTCGGCGGCGTTGCCGCACAGCCCGATCGACACCGCCTCCTTGCGGCGGGTGTGGTGGGCGATCAGGGCCAGGGCCTCGTCGAGGTCGCGCGCCTGCTTGTCGAGGTACTTGGTGCGCAGGCGGAAGTCGATGCGCGACTGCTGGCACTCGATGTTCAGCGAGCAGGCGCCGGCGAAGCTGGCGGCCAGCGGCTGCGCGCCGCCCATGCCGCCCAGGCCGGCGGTGAGCACCCAGCGGCCGGCGAGGTCGCCGCCGTAGTGCTGGCGGCCCGCCTCGGCGAAGGTTTCATAGGTCCCCTGCACGATGCCCTGCGTGCCGATGTAGATCCAGCTGCCGGCCGTCATCTGGCCGTACATCATCAGCCCCTTGCGGTCCAGCTCGTTGAAGTGCTCCCAGGTGGCCCACCGGGGCACCAGGTTGGAGTTGGCGATCAGCACGCGCGGCGCGCCCGCATGCGTGCGGAACACGCCCGCCGGCCGGCCCGACTGCACCAGCAGCGTCTCGTCGGGCCGCAGCTTCTTCAGCGTGGCCAGGATGGCCTCGAAGGCCGGCCAGTTGCGCGCCGCCTTGCCGATGCCGCCGTAGACCACCAGCGCATCGGGGTTCTCGGCCACGGCCGGGTCGAGGTTGTTCTGGATCATGCGGAAGGCCGCCTCGATCTGCCAGTCGGCGCAGCTGAGGAGCTGGCCCTGGGGCGCGTGGACCGGGCGCGGGCCGGCGGCGAGGAAAGGCGTCTCTGCGAGGTCGGACATGGGCTGCTCCTGCTTGTCTATACAACTCGATGGGCGCGGAGGATAGTTGTCTATACAAGTGGTTGTCAACTGGGATATGCTCGCCCCCATGGCAAACGACGACATGCCCGCCTACGAACAGGTCAAGGGCTGGATCCGCCAGCACATCGCCAGCGGGCAATGGAAGCCCGGCGATCCCGTGCCCAGCGAGGCGGCGCTGATGGAGCGCTTCGCCGTCAGCCGCATGACGGCGCACCGTGCGCTGCGCGAGCTGGCCGCCGAAGGGCTGGTCACGCGCGTGCAGGGTTCGGGCACGCGCGTGGCCCAGCTGCACCGCATCAGCTCGCGCCTGGTCATCCGCGACATCCACGAGGAGGTGTCCGAGCGCGGCCATGTGCACAGCACGCGCGTCGTGCAGGTGGGCCAGGAGCGGGCCACCGCCGGACTGGCCGAATCGCTCGGCCTCGCGCGCGGCGCGAAGGTGTTCCACAGCGTGCTGGTGCACCTGGAGAACGGCGTGCCCATCCAGTACGAGAACCGCTACGTCAATCCGAAGGCGGCCCCGAACTACCTGGAGGTGGACTTCACCCGCACCTCGCCCACCTCGCACCTGCTGCTGCATGCGCCGCTCACCGAGGCCAGCTACTCCATCGAGGCGTGCCTGCCCACGCCCGAGGAGGCGCGGGCGCTGGACATCCAGGCCAGCGAGCCCTGCCTGGCGATGCTGCGGCGCACCGTCTCCGGCGCGCACGTGGCCAGCATCGCGCGCCAGCTGTACCCGGGCAGCCGCTACAGCTTCAACGGGAATTTCCAGGCATGACGTGGCAGCTCGTTCCGCTGGCCGGCGCCGCGGCGCAGGCGTGGCGCAATGGCGGCGGCCTCACCCGCGAACTGCTCGCCTGGCCCTCGCCCGATGCGTGGCAGGTGCGCATCTCGGTGGCCGACGTCACCGCCGCCGGGCCGTTCTCCACCTTCGAAGGCATCGAACGCTGGTTCGCCGTGCTCGAAGGGGCCGGCGTGGTGCTGCGGGTCGATGGCGTCGCGAAGACCCTGGTTGCGGGGGATGCGCCCTTCCACTTCAGCGGCGAGGCGCGGGTGGACTGCGCGCTGGTGGACGGCTCCACGCGCGACTTCAACCTGATGGCCCCGCCGGGCCGCTCGCGGCTGCACCGCGTGGCGGGCGAGCGCGCTTTCCGGCTGCAAGGCGAGATGCTGGCGGCGGTCTATGCGCACGGTCGCCCGGCCGCGGTGCGCACCGCGGACAGCGTGATCGAAGTGCCCGCCGGCCACCTCGCCTGGTGCCGGCGCCAGTGGGCGGCCAGTGGCACCGTGACGGGCGCCGACGCCCTGTGGATGGAGATCGAGGGATGAGCATGCAGATCTGGACCCACGCCCGCCTGGCGACGATGGCCGCCCGCGCGGACGCGCCGTACGGCCTCGTCGAGGACGGCGCCCTGGCGGTGGAGGACGGACGCATCGCCTGGGTCGGCGCGCGGTCCGACCTGCCGGCCGCGCTGCGCCAGGGCGCGCAGGAGCACGACGCCCGGGGCGCGCTGATCACGCCCGGCCTGATCGACTGCCACACCCACCTGGTGTGGGCCGGCGACCGCGCTCGTGAGTTCGAGATGCGCCTGAACGGCGCCGGCTACGAGGAGATCGCCCGCGCCGGCGGCGGCATCGTCTCCACCGTCAAGGCCACGCGCGCGGCCGACGCCGAATCGCTGCTGCAGCAGAGCGGCCGGCGGCTGCGCCGGCTGCTGGACGAGGGCGTCACCACGGTGGAGATCAAGTCCGGCTACGGCCTGTCGCTGCGGGACGAGGCCAAGTGCCTGCAGGTGGCGCGCACGCTCGCGAAGCGCGAGCGCGTGTCGGTCCGCACCACCTTCCTGGGCGCGCATGCGCTGCCACCCGAGTTCGCCGGCAACGCCGATGGCTACGTCGACGAGGTGGTTGCGATGCTGCCGCTCCTGCACGCGCAGGGGCTGGTGGACGCGGTCGATGCCTTCTGCGAGCGCATCGGTTTTTCCGTCGCGCAGACCCGGCGCGTGTTCGAGGCCGCGCGCGCGCTCGGCCTCCCCGTCAAGCTGCATGCCGAGCAGCTGAGCGACAGCGGCGGCACCGAGCTGGCCGCTTCCTTCGGCGCGCTCAGCTGCGACCACCTCGAGTGGCTCAGCGAGACGGGAGCGCAGGCCATGGCCCGCGCCGGCACGGTCGCGGTGCTGCTGCCCGGCGCGTTCTATTTCCTGCGCGAGACACGGCTGCCGCCGATCGAGCTGCTGCGCCGGCACGGCGTGCCGATGGCGGTGGCCACCGACTGCAATCCGGGCACCTCGCCCTGCACCAGCCTGTTGCTGATGCTGAACATGGCGTGCACGCTGTTCCGCCTCACGCCCGAAGAGGCGCTGGCCGGCGCGACGCGCCATGCCGCCCGCGCGCTGGGCCTGGCCGATCGGGGCCGGCTCGCGCCCGGCCTGCGCGCCGACTTCGTGCTGTGGGACGTGCGCGGCCCGGCCGAACTGAGCTATGCCTTCGGCGCCAACCCGCGCGTCGCCACTGTCGTGGAAGGACTCCCCCGATGACCCACTCCCTGCACCAGGGCAGCGTGCCGCTGCTGGTGAGCATGCCCCACCTGGGCACGCGGATCCCCGAGGCGCTGCGCGCCGCCTACGTGCCGCGCGCGCTCGAGGTGGAAGACACCGACTGGCACCTGGACCGCCTCTATGCCTTCGCGCGCGAGCTGGGCGCCAGCGTGCTGCAGCCGACCGTGTCGCGCTACGTGATCGACCTGAACCGCCCGCCGGACGACGCGCCCATGTACCCGGGCGCCTCCAACACCGAGCTGTGCCCCACGCGCTTCTTCACCGGCGACGCGCTGTACCGCGAAGGCGCGGCGCCCTCGCCCCAGGAGCGCGACGAGCGGCGCGCGAGCTACTGGCAGCCCTACCACGACGAACTGCAGCGCGAGCTGGCGCGCCTCCGGGCGCTGCATGGCTTCGTGCTGCTGTGGGAAGCGCACAGCATCCGCAGCCGCATCCCCTGGCTGTTCGAGGGCTTGCTGCCCGACCTGAACATCGGCACGGCCGACGGCGCCAGCGCCCACGCCTCGGTCACCGAAGCCGTGGCCCGGGCGGCCGGGCGCGCGCCCGCCGGCGTCACGCACGCGGTGAACGGCCGCTTCAAGGGCGGCTTCATCACGCGGCGCTATGGCCGGCCGGCCGAGAACGTCCATGCGGTGCAGCTGGAGATGACGCAGCGGTTGTACATGCGCGAGTCCACGCCCTACGACTGGGACGAGGCCCGCGCCGCAGCCATCCAGCCCGTGCTGCGCGACATGGTCGAGTCGGCGCTGCAGGCGTGCCGGGGGCTCCATGCAGGATGACGGGGACACGCGCTACTTCGCGCAGCGTGCTTGGGTCGGCGGCGCGTGGGCGCGCGACGTGCTGCTGGTGGCCGGCGCCGATGGCCTGTGGTCCGAGGTGCGCGTGGATTGCCCGCCCGCCGATCGCAAGGGCGCGCAGGTGCTGGCCGGCCCGGCCCTGCCGGGCCTGGTGAACGGCCACAGCCATGCCTTCCAGCGCGCCATCGCGGGCCTGACCGAAACCAGCCCGCCCGGCCAGACCGACAGCTTCTGGAGCTGGCGCGACCGCATGTACCAGGTGGCGCTGGCCATCACGCCGCCGCAGCTCGAGCAGATCGCGACGCGGCTGTACGGCGAACTGTTCGCCAACGGCTACACCCACGTCTGCGAATTCCACTACCTGCACAACGACGTGGACGGCCGGCCCTATGCCGATCCGCTCGAGATGTCGCTCGCGCTGGTGCGGGCGGCGCGGCAGGTCGGCATCGGGCTGACGCTGCTGCCCACCCTGTACATGCGCTCGGGTTTCGGGGCCGCGGGCTTGCGGCCGGACCAGCGCCGCTTCGCGTCCACGCCCGAGAGCGTGCTGCGCATCGCCGAAGCCGTGCGGCGCCTGGGCGCAGGCAGCGCCAAGCTGACGGCCGGCATCGCGCTCCATTCCCTGCGTGCGGTGGACGAGGGCGCCCTGCGCGAATGCGCCCAGGCGGCGCGCGCCGCCGGCATGCCGGTGCACATCCACATCGCCGAACAGCAGCTGGAGGTGGACGACTGCCTGCGGCAGCACGGCCGGCGGCCGATCGAGTGGCTGCTGGAGCGCGTGCCGGTGGATGCGCACTGGAACCTGGTCCATGCCACCCAGGCCACGCGCGAGGAACTTCAGGCGGTGCGCGAGGTGGACGCATCCATCGTGCTGTGCCCCACCACCGAGGCCAACCTGGGTGATGGCGTGTTCGACCTCGTCCCGTGGCTGGAAGGCGGTGGCCGCTGGTCGATCGGCTCGGACAGCCATGTCTGCCGCAGCTGGGTCGAAGAGCTGCGGCTGCTGGAGTATTCGCAGCGGCTGCTGCGCCGCGAGCGCAACGTGGCTGCTCGCGCCGCGGGGCAGGACAGCACGGCCGGCGCGCTGTTCGACGGCGCGATGCGTGGCGGCGAGGCGGCCGCGGGTCTGCCGCTGCGCGGCCTGTGCGTGGGTGGGCGCGCCTCGCTGCAGGTGCTGCCGGTGGGCCCGGCGTCGGACGGTCTGCCGGCCGAAGCCGCGCTGGACGCCGCGGTGTTCTCCACGCCGGGACCCGCGCCGGCGGTGGTCCGCTGAAGGCGAGAATTTCCGGACAACCTGTGGAGACGAACGTGAGCGACCACCACACCGATGCGGATGAGCTGCGACAGGCTGCGGAGGTCATCGCGGCAGCGCGAAGAAGCCTGGATCCCCTGGCGCCCCTGCCCCCGCATCTCGTGCCTGAGAGCATCGAAGACGGCTACCGGGTGCAGTCGGAGGTTCATCGGCTCCTCGCAACCGACCTGGGCCCCTGGGTCGGCCACAAGATCGGCTGCACCAGCGAGGTCATGCAGAAGTACCTCGCCATTCCCCACCCTTGCGCAGGTGGCGTCCATGCGCGCGGAGTGCATCGGAGCGGGGCCGTCCTGAATGCGGCGGATTTCGTTCGCGTCGGTGTCGAGTGCGAGATCGCGGTCCGTCTCGGAAAGGATCTCGCTCCCGCGGGCGCACCCTTCACCCGGGATTCGGTGGCGGACAGCATCGAGTGCTACCTGCCGGCGATCGAGATCGTCGACGACCGCTACGTCAAGTGGGAAACGCTGGGCGCGCCGACGCTCATCGCCGACGATTTCTTCGCCGCCGGCATCGTCCTCGGGCGAGCGGTCGCCCGGTCCGCGGTTCCGGATCTTCTCGCCGTGGAAGGTCGGGCCCTGATCAATGGCGAGGAGCGAGGCCGGGGAACCGGGGCCGATGTGCTCGGCCATCCGCACCACGCATTGGCCTGGCTGGCCAATCATCTGGCGAGCCAGGGCACGGGCCTGCGCGCGGGCGAGATCGTGATGACCGGCAGCCTCGTCAAGACCGTCTGGCTCGCCGCCGGCGATGAAGCGAGGATGGAGTTCTCCGGCCTCGGAACCGTGCAGGTCGCGTTCGCCTAGGCCCGGTAGTCGCTCCCCGCACCGGTCAGGGAACCGCTGTTCTTCTCGCGCAGCAGCGCCGCCTCGTCGTCGTACAGGAACGGCAGGAACGCATACCGCTGGCCGGCCGTGACGCGCGAGACGGCGTGCAGCAATGAACAGGAGAAGACGAGCGCGGTCCCGGGCGGCGGCTTGTAGCTGCGGGGGCCGTATTCAGGGAACGAGAGCGCGCCGCCTTCGAACTCGTCGTTGAGGTTGATCGTCACGGCGAACCGGCGGTGCGCGGTGCCCTCCGTGGTGTTGTCGCGGTGCGCACGGAAGTGCCCTCCTTCTTCGGCGGAGTAGCAGGAGACGATGTGGCGCTCCATCCGCGTGGCCTTGAAGAAGTGGATCTTCTCGATCTCCGGCCGCACGCGCCGGGCGAAGCGGCTCTGCACGGTAGCGACGAGGTTCTCGTCCTCGATGATGTAGTCCCTGCGCACCTTGTGGCGGTGGTCGTTGACCAGCACCGTCCTGCCCTCGACGGCGCGCATGAACCCGCTGTCCGCGCCCCCATTGCGCTCATAACGTCCGATCAGGTGCCGGCACAACTCCGGTTCGAACACATGGGAGATGGTGAGGATCGGGGCCGACGCCTCGAAGCCCGGATAGGTCGACACGGGCGGCAGGTTCCGGAGGTACTCGAAGACCTTCCCCCCACCTTCGCCGCCCGCGTCGAACGGGAACACCGCCCGCACCCGCAGGTTGGGATCGAGCACGAACCACAGGCGCCTGTAGTGCGGCCTCGGGTTGGCGACGTCCTCCGGCGCGGCCCCGTAGAGGCGGGCGACACTGCAGTCGAAATCCCAGAAGTGGCGGATGCCCGGCCGTTCTCCGCGGACGCGTCCCGTGGCCTGGTCCTCCGGATCGCCGCTGACGCCGTAGAAGGACACGCGCGTGTCGTCGAACAGTTCGCGGTGGGCCCGGACGGCCTCGAGGACGGCGCGCCCGGCGGCATCCCTCGCGGTTCCGAAGAAGCACATCAGGACGTACTGGCCTGCCGCAGTGTCGAAGTGGTACCTGGGGTTGCTGGTGGAGGCCTGCCGGAACCACGGCGCCGCATCGCCCGGCAGCAGGTTCCGATAGCGCAGCGGGGCGGATCCGGAAGGCGGCGAAGGGGGCATGGGCGGGCTCCGACGGTTCGCAACCATGCTATCTCAGCCGCTGGCGCGGGTGTGCTCTTCAACAGCCTTCAACCCGTCAGCGCTGGAAGACGATGAAGGTGTTCATCAGGAAGTTGGCGCCGAAAGCGACCGCCACGCCGCCGACCTTGGCCAGCGTGGGGAGCAGGCCGAAGGCGGAAACCAGCCAGAGCGTCACCCCGGCGTTCACGCACAGCCCCACCACGGCGAACAGGAGGAATGCGCCGGCCCGGCGCCAGGACCGCCAGTCGCGCCGGTACACCCACGCGGCCGACAGCGAGTAGTTGAACGCCGCGGCCACCAGGAAGCTCGCGACGGCCGACGCCAGCACCTGCCCCGACGGCCCCACGAGCAGGTGGAACAGGGAGATGTCCACCACCGCCGCCAGGCCGCCGACCACGAAATAGGCGCCGGCCTGGCGCAGCAGGGGGAACCCTGGAGCGTCGGGCGCCGGCTCCATGTCAGTTCCCGGCCAGGACGGATCGCGGATCCATCACGGGCCGGAACACGAGTTCGTCGAAGGAGCGGAACGTCAGGTGGCCGGGGATCGGCCGGGCGGAGCGGATCAGCGCGTGGGCGCCGGCCCGCCGTGCCGCCGCGCCGTCGCGGTCGGCCCGATCGCCGACCATCAGGGTTCGCTGGGGGCTGGCTCCGCAGGCCCGCATGATTGCGAGCAGCCCGGCCGGGCCCGGCTTGAGCCGGCCGATGTGCGGGTCGGTCGCGCACACGACGGGGTCGGCCTTCAGGCCCAGCGCCTCCAGCTTGGCCGAGGCGGGGTAGTCCGAGAACACCGCGACCTGCCTGCCCGAGCGCTGCAGCGCGGCGAAGAGCGCATCGACGTGGGGATAGCGGCAGGCCGCCAGCATGGGCAGCGGCTTGCGCTCGAGCCATTCGGAGGCGAGCCGCTCCACGTCCTCGGCCCTCA
>Ga0247821_10001142_pt1 | contig 14727 bp, 7 predicted proteins | sample 13C_Glycerol_Day_FD_192481 | JGI IMG/M metagenome (GOLD analysis project Ga0247821, IMG submission 192481) | Soil microbial communities from agricultural site in Penn Yan, New York, United States - 13C_Glycerol_Day14 | ecosystem: Environmental > Terrestrial > Soil > Agricultural land | place... | reverse complement strand
CAGGGCGTCGCCTCACCATAGCGCCCCTTGCGCAGAGCCAGGTCGATCATCTGCGCTGGCGCCCAGGTCGGTTTCAACTCCAGCCCGGCGCGCCTGGCGAACGCTTGTGCCAGCCCAACGAAAATCTCCCAGTCATGCAGTGCCCCTTCGGGCTTGGCCAGGATCGCCCGGTTGAAGCGCGTCACGTTGCGCACGGCCAGCAGGTTGAACGTGCTGTCGTAATGGTCGTTTTCCAGCGCCCAGGTGGAAGGCAGGATCAGGTCGGCATGGCGGGTAGTCTCGTTGATGTACAGGTCGATGCTGAGCATGAATTCCAACCCCTCCAGCGCCGTATCCAGCTGGCGGCCATTGGGTGTGGACAGCACCGGGTTGCCGGCCACCGTCACCAGGGCACGCACCTGCCCTTCGCCGGGTGTCAGCACTTCTTCGGCCAACGCCGCCACGGGCAGTTCACCGCCGTACTCGGGCAACCCCGACACCCGGCTCTGCCAGGCGTTGAAATGGCCACCCGAGGTGGTCGCCACCAGGTCGACGGCAGGCTCGGTGCACAACGCGCCGCCTTCACGGTCAAGGTTGCCGGTCACCAGGTTGATCAGTTGCACCAGCCAATGGCAAAGGGTGCCGAAGGTCTGGGTCGAAACCCCCATGCGGCCATAGCACACAGCCTTGTCGGCCGCGGCGAAGTCCCGTGCCAGCTGGCGAATGTCTGTCGCGGCAATGCCACAGTGCGCGCTCATGGCCTCTGCGCTGAACGGCGCGATTGCTTCGCGCACCTGCTGCAGGCCGGTGACCGGCAAGTGCGAGCCACGCGCCAGGCCTTCAGCGAACAGGGTGTTGAGCAAGCCACACAACAAGGCCGCATCCCCTCCCGGGCGGATGAACAGGTGACTGTCGGCCATGGCCGCCGTTTCGCTGCGCCGCGGGTCCACCACCACCAGGCGCCCGCCCCGGGCGCGCAGGGACTTCAGGCGCTTTTCCACGTCCGGCACGGTCATGATGCTGCCATTGGAGGCCAGCGGGTTGCCGCCAAGGATCAGCATGAAACCGGTCTGGTCGATGTCCGGGATCGGCAGCAGCAGGCCATGGCCGTACATCAAGTGGCTGACCAGGTGCTGCGGCAACTGGTCCACCGAGGTGGCAGAAAAGCGGTTGCGGGTTTTCAGCAGGCCCAGGAAGTAGTTGCTGTGGGTCATCAAACCGTAGTTGTGCACGCTCGGGTTGCCTTGGTACACCGCCACGGCATTGCGCCCATGGGCCTGCTGGATCGCCCACAGCCTGTCGGCGGCCAGGGCAAAAGCCTCATCCCAGCCGATGGCCTGCCAGTGCTCGCCCACCCGCTTGTGCGGCTGGCGCAGGCGGTCAGGGTCGTTCTGGATGTCCTGCAGGGCCACGGCCTTTGGGCAGACATGACCACGGCTGAACGGGTCCTGGGGGTCGCCCTTGATCGAACTGATCAGCGCCCGCCCATCGTCGTCATGGCTGACTTCGATATTCAGCCCACAGATCGCTTCGCACAGGTGACAGGCACGGTGATGCAGGGTCTTGGTCATGGCCGCCTCTGCCTTGTTGTCGTGGAGGTCGTTGTGAAGAGTTGTCGAACATCGACTATGCACCCAGCCCCCACCACCGGCCAGCGCGCTTCGCGGCGTGAATCCACCGACATCAGGCACACGATTTGCGACAGCCATTTGCCAAATTGCCAGCAAGCCGTGTACAACCCTCTGTAGCAAATAAAAAACAGCACAGCCCGTCGGATAAAGACACCCTTTGCAACACCCTTTGGTATTGGGCAGCTGTTTCCCCTCTTGGCTTCAGGCGACATTTACTTATAGTATTGCGCCTTTCCCTATTTCGTCCGCCCCCGTGCGGCTTACGCCGCAGGTCACTCCCGTTGTCAAAAAAAACCATACGGTCGACCTGCATACCGTTGCAGATAAGGTAGTCAATCATGAGCGCTAGGCACTTTCTCTCCCTGCTGGACTTCACCACCGACGAATTGCTCGGGGTGATCCGCCGCGGCATCGAGCTGAAGGACCTGCGCAAGCGAGGCGTGCTGTTCGAGCCCCTGAAGAACCGCGTGCTGGGCATGATCTTCGAGAAGTCCTCGACCCGTACCCGCGTGTCGTTCGAGGCCGGCATGATCCAGCTCGGCGGCCAGGCCATCTTCCTGTCCCCGCGCGACACCCAGCTGGGCCGTGGCGAGCCGATCGGCGACAGCGCCATCGTGCTGTCGAGCATGCTCGATGTGGTGATGATCCGTACCCACGCCCACAGCACCCTGACCGAATTCGCCGCCAATTCGCGTGTGCCGGTGATCAACGCGCTGTCCGACGAGTCGCACCCATGCCAGCTGCTGGCCGACATGCAGACCTTCCTCGAACATCGCGGCTCGATCCAGGGCAAGACCGTCGCCTGGATCGGTGATGGCTTCAACATGTGCAACTCGTACATCGAGGCAGCCAGGCAGTTCGACTTCCAGCTGCGCATCGCCTGCCCGGAAGGCTACGAGCCGGACCCACGCTTCATGGCCATTGGTGGTGAGCACGTGCAGATCGTGCGTGACCCGAAGGAAGCCGTGCGCGGCGCCCATCTGGTGACCACGGATGTCTGGACTTCCATGGGCCAGGAGGAGGAAACTGCACGGCGCCTGGCGCATTTCGCGCCTTACCAGGTCACCCGCGAACTGCTCGACCTGGCGGCACCCGACGCCCTGTTCATGCACTGTCTGCCAGCCCACCGTGGTGAGGAAATCAGCCATGACCTGCTCGACGACCCACGTTCGGTCGCCTGGGACCAGGCTGAAAACCGCCTGCATGCACAGAAGGCCCTTCTCGAATTCCTTGTAGAACCGGCTTACCACCACGCATGAGTCAACCCCTACTGCTCAACCTGCGCAACCTCGCCTGCGGCTATGGCGACCAGCGCATCGTCCAGAACCTCAATCTGCACCTGAACGCAGGCGACATCGGTTGCCTGCTGGGTTCATCCGGTTGCGGCAAGACCACCACCCTGCGCGCCATCGCCGGTTTCGAGCCGGTGCACGACGGCGAGATCCAGCTGGCGGGCGAGGTCATTTCCCGCGCCGGTTTCACCCTGGCCCCGGAAAAACGCCGCATCGGCATGGTGTTCCAGGACTATGCGCTGTTCCCGCACCTGACCGTGGCGCAGAACGTTGCCTTCGGCATCGCCAAGCACCCGCGCCAGGCCGAGGTCATCGAAGAGATGCTCGAGCTGGTCAAGCTGGGCGGCCTGGGCGGGCGCTACCCGCACGAACTGTCCGGCGGCCAACAGCAACGGGTCGCCCTGGCCCGTGCGCTGGCACCGGAGCCGCAACTGCTGCTGCTCGACGAGCCATTCTCCAACCTCGACGTGGAGCTGCGCCGGCGCCTGAGCCATGAGGTGCGCGACATCCTCAAGAGCCGTGGCACCAGCGCCATCCTGGTGACCCATGACCAGGAAGAAGCCTTTGCCGTCAGCGACCAGGTCGGCGTGTTCAAGGAAGGCCGCCTGGAGCAGTGGGACACGCCCTACAACCTTTACCACGAGCCGCAGACGCCGTTCGTGGCCAGCTTCATCGGCCAGGGGTATTTCATCCGTGGGCAGATGAGCAGCCACGAGGCAGTCAATACCGAGCTGGGTGAACTGCGCGGCAACCGTGCCTACATCATGGCGCCGGGCAGCTCGGTGGATGTGCTGCTGCGCCCTGACGATATCGTCCACGCACCGGGCAGCGCGCTGCAAGCGAACATCGTCGGCAAAAGCTTCCTTGGTGCATCGACCTTGTACCGCCTGCAGTTGCCGACCGGCAGCCAGCTGGAGGCGATCTTCCCTAGCCATGACGACCATCAGGTCGGTGAGGATGTGGGGATTGCGGTAAAGGCCGATCACCTGGTGCTGTTCCCCGTGCCGGGTAGCGTGGCGGCGCAGTTGCCGCGGCAGGAAAACGGCGTGCGTCGATACAGTTCGGCGACCTGATTCAAAATCCTGAGGCCGCTTTGCGGCCCTTTCGCGACACAAGGCCGCTCCCACAGGTACAGCGCACCATTCACGGGCGGCGTTGTACCTGTGGGAGCGGCCTTGAGTCGCGAAAGGGCTGCAAAGCAGCCCCGAAAATTCTCAGCCCCGCCCGATCCCGGCAAACTTGCCCTGGGTATGCTCGGCCAATACCGCTGCCGCCAACTCCACCTCCAGCCCACGCCGCCCGGCGCTGACATGGATGGTTGCAAAGTTCTGTGCCGAGTCATCGATAAAGGTGCGCAGGCGCTTCTTCTGCCCCAACGGGCTGATCCCTCCCACCAGGTACCCCGTGGCCCGCTGCGCCGCCGCCGGGTCGGCCATCTCGCACTTTTTCACCCCGGCAGCATGGGCCAGGGCCTTGAGGTCCAGCGTGCCCACCACAGGCACCACCGCCACCAGCAACTCCCCCTTCTCGCTGCTCGCCAGCAAGGTCTTGAACACCTGCTGCGGGTCGAGACCGAGCTTTTCCGCAGCCTCAAGACCATATGACGCCGACTTGGGGTCATGTTCGTAACTGTGCACACGATGCTCGGCGCGGTGCTTCTTCAACAGGTCTAGGGCGGGGGTCATGCAGGGGCTCCGGTCGGGGACGGCTCGGTGGCTACTTTAGGATAATTCCCACATCGCAGCCAGCGCACAGCAAGCGCACCCCTCTAGTACGCGGATCCGCACCGGAAATCAGCAGCCAGCTCGTGACCGACCGTTCACTTTCGACCTTTGACATCAGCGTTTCTTGTCTATATTTTTTCGTTTCTGAATAAATGGTGCACTTTTAAGGTGCATTTCCTACATCTGCCTGGGGTCAATGGGGATAGACTCCAGGCTTTGCTGTCGAGCGCCACGCGCCTCACAACAAAAAAAACGAGGTCATACATGACGACTGCTCTACGCCAACCCACGCTGTCCAGCCAATGCCTGGCCGAGTTCCTCGGTACTGCACTGCTCATCTTCTTCGGTACCGGCTGCGTCGCAGCGCTCAAGGTCGCGGGCGCCAGCTTCGGCCTGTGGGAAATCAGTATCATCTGGGGCGTGGGCGTCAGCATGGCGATCTACCTCACCGCCGGCATTTCCGGCGCGCACCTGAACCCGGCGGTGAGCATCGCCCTCACCCTGTTCGCCGGTTTCGACAAGCGCAAGCTGCCCTTCTACATGCTGGCCCAGGTATGCGGCGCGTTCTGTGGCGCAGCGTTGGTCTACACCCTGTACAGCAACCTGTTCTTCGATTTCGAACAGGCCCACGCCATGTTGCGCGGTAGCGAAGCCAGCCTGGAGCTGGCCTCGGTGTTCTCCACCTATCCGCACCCGTCGCTGTCCACCGGGCAGGCGTTCCTGGTCGAAGTGGTCATCACCGCCATCCTGATGGCCGTGATCATGGCCCTGACCGACGACAACAACGGCCTGCCGCGCGGCGCCATGGCCCCGCTGCTGATCGGCCTGTTGATCGCCGTGATCGGCAGCGCAATGGGCCCGTTGACCGGCTTTGCCATGAACCCGGCCCGCGATTTCGGGCCAAAACTCATGACCTTCCTGGCCGGTTGGGGCGAAATCGCCTTCACTGGCGGTCGGGACATGCCTTATTTCCTGGTTCCGGTGTTCGCACCGATCCTTGGCGCCTGCCTGGGGGCCGCGACCTATCGCGGCCTGATCGCCCGCAACCTGCCAATGGCAGCCGCCGTGAACCCTGAGACAAATGACAATCGCCAGGGCGATACTCAAGTCAATTGACGCCGGCATCAAGCCCAGCCCTGAACCCCTATTTTCGCAAGGCCTACGACCATGACAGACACCCAGGATAAGAACTACATCATCGCCCTGGACCAGGGCACCACCAGTTCGCGGGCCATCATTTTCGACCGCGACGCCAATGTGGTGGGTACCTCCCAGCGCGAGTTCGCCCAGCACTACCCGCAGGCAGGCTGGGTCGAGCATGACCCGATGGAAATCTTCGCCACACAGAGCGCGACCATGGTCGAGGCCCTGGCCCAGGCGGGTATCAGCCACGCCCAGGTCGCCGCGCTGGGTATCACCAACCAGCGTGAAACCACCGTGGTGTGGGACAAGGAAACCGGTCGCCCGGTGTACAACGCCATCGTCTGGCAGTGCCGCCGCAGCACCGAGATCTGCGCCCAGCTCAAGCGCGACGGCCATGAAGACTACATTCGCGAAACCACCGGCCTGGTCACCGACCCGTACTTCTCCGGCACCAAGCTGAAATGGATCCTCGACAACGTCGAGGGCGCCCGCGAACGCGCCGAGCGCGGCGAGCTGCTGTTCGGCACCATCGATACCTGGCTGATCTGGAAGTTCTCCGGAGGCAAGGTGCATGTCACCGATTACACCAACGCCTCGCGCACGCTGATGTTCAACATCCACAGCCTGCAGTGGGACGACAAGCTCCTGGAAATCCTCGGCATCCCACGGCAGATGCTGCCCGAGGTACGCCCTTCCTCCGAGGTCTACGGCCACACCAAGAGCGGCATCGCCATTGCCGGTATCGCCGGCGACCAGCAGTCGGCGCTGTTTGGCCAGATGTGCGTGGAGCCAGGCCAGGCCAAGAACACCTACGGCACCGGCTGCTTCCTGCTGATGAACACCGGCGACCAGGCGGTGAAGTCATCCCATGGCCTGCTCACCACCATCGCTTGTGGTCCGCGGGGCGAAGTGGCCTATGCCCTGGAGGGCGCTGTGTTCAACGGTGGCTCTACCGTGCAATGGCTGCGTGACGAGCTGAAGATCGTCAACGACGCTCTGGATACCGAATACTTCGCCAGCAAGGTCAAGGACAGCAACGGCGTATACCTGGTGCCCGCCTTCACCGGCCTGGGCGCTCCGTACTGGGACCCGTATGCCCGCGGCGCGCTGTTCGGCCTGACCCGTGGCGTTAAGGTGGACCACATTATCCGCGCGGCACTGGAGTCGATCGCCTACCAGACCCGGGATGTGCTCGACGCCATGCAGCAGGACTGCGGCCAGCGCCTGTCCGAGCTGCGTGTGGACGGCGGTGCGGTGGCCAACAACTTCCTCATGCAGTTCCAGGCCGACATCCTCGGCACCTGCGTGGAGCGGCCGAAGATGCGCGAGACCACGGCATTGGGCGCGGCCTATCTGGCGGGCCTTGCCTGTGGCTTCTGGAGCGGTCTGGACGAGCTGCGCGACAAGGCGATCATCGAACGCGAATTCAGCCCACAGCTGGACGAAGCGCAGAAAGAGAAGTTGTATGCCGGCTGGAAAAAAGCGGTCGAGCGTACCCGTGACTGGGAAGATCACGAGGCCTGATCCACGGCGCGAAAGCATGCCCAAATCCTGTGGGAGCGGCGTTACCCGTGAAGATGACACCGGCTGCGCCGGTGTTCGCGGCTAAAGCCGCTCCCACAGGGACCAGTGCAAGCTTCCGGGTTTTGTGGATGACGGGCGCCGCGGCAGGGACCGCGTGAAACAGCAGGCCCGTTAGTCTACTGGTCGTAGTCCGCGTCCTACGGCATCATTGCAGCATTTGTCCGGCAGCCCCAAAGGACCGCCCATGAATCTGCCCCCTCGCCAACAACAAATCCTCGAACTGGTGCGTGAACGCGGTTACGTCAGTATCGAAGAAATGGCGCAGCTGTTCGTCGTCACGCCACAGACTATCCGCCGTGATATCAACCAACTGGCCGAGCTCAACCTGTTGCGCCGTTACCACGGTGGCGCCGCCTACGACTCGAGCATCGAGAACACCGCCTACGCCATGCGTGCCGACCAGATGCGCGACGAAAAGCAACGCATCGCCGAAGCCGTAGCCCAGCAGATTCCCGACCATGCTTCGGTGTTCATCAACATTGGCACGACCACCGAGTCCATTGCCCGGGCGCTGCTCAACCATAATCACCTGAAGGTCATCACCAATAACCTGCACGTGGCCGCAATCCTTGCCGCCAAGGACGATTTCGAAGTGCTGGTGGCGGGAGGCACGGTGCGTCGTGATGGCGGCGTGGTCGGCCAGGCCAGTGTCGACTTCATCAACCAGTTCAAGGTCGACTTCGCCCTGGTGGGCATCAGTGGCATCGACGAAGACGGTAGCCTGCTCGATTTCGACTATCAGGAAGTACGGGTATCCCAGGCGATCATCGCCAATGCCAGGCAAGTGATCCTTGCCGCCGACTCCAGCAAATTCGGGCGCAACGCCATGGTGCGCATGGGCTCGATCAGCATGGTCGACTGCCTTGTGACCGACCAGGCGCCAGCCCCCGCCCTCACCCAGTTGCTCAACCAGTACAAGATTCGGCTTGAGGTGGTGTGAGGGCTGACAGGCGCATGCCACAGGTTTTGTAGCGCCTGCGAGATCGCGCGGCGCTCGATCTCACAGGCGCCTCACCTTTCACACCGATCACCCGAAATTTTCGTAAATGTTCACTTCATTGTCATCTGATCAGTTTTTTCTATAAAGACTGGCTGGCGACCGGCTTTCTGTTGCGCTAATATTTTCGAAAACGAACATCAATGTTCATAATCGATATGAACAGCTACCAGGAGGCCTTGCCCGTGTCCAAGCCCGTTTCGTCCCAGCCCCCACTCGCTGACTGCTATGACCTCGCTGTGATCGGCGGCGGCATCAATGGCGTGGGCATCGCTGCCGATGCGGCCGGCCGCGGCCTCAAAGTGTTCCTGTGCGAAAAGGATGACCTCGCCCAGCACACCTCGTCGGCCAGCAGCAAGTTGATCCACGGCGGCCTGCGCTACCTGGAGCACTACGAGTTCCGCCTGGTGCGTGAAGCGCTGGCCGAGCGCGAAGTGTTGCTGGCCAAAGCCCCGCACATCGTCAAGCCCATGCGCTTCGTGCTACCGCACCGCCCGCACCTGCGCCCGGCCTGGATGATTCGCGCCGGCCTGTTCCTGTATGACCACCTGGGCAAACGCAAACGCCTGGGCGCCTCGCGCAGCCTGCGCTTTGGCCCCGGCTACCCGCTCAAGCCAGAGATCACCCGTGGTTTCGAATATGCCGACTGCGCGGTGGACGATGCGCGCCTTGTCATACTCAATGCCATGGCCGCCCGTGAAAACGGCGCGCACATCCGCACCCGCACTCGTTGCTTGCGCGCAGAGCGCAGCGAAGGGGTCTGGCAAGTCGAGCTGCAGCACGCCGATGGCAGCCTGCAGACCATCCGCGCTCGCGCCCTGGTCAATGCGGCCGGCCCGTGGGTAGCCAGTTTCATCAAGGATGACCTCAAGCTCGATGCGCCCTATGGCATCCGCCTGATCCAGGGCAGCCACTTGATCGTGCCGCGCCTGTACGAGGGGGAACACGCCTACATCCTGCAGAACGAAGACCAGCGCATCGTCTTCTGCATTCCCTACCTCGACCGCTTCACCCTGATCGGCACGACCGACCGCGAATACACCGGCGACCCAGCCAAGGTGGCGATCACCGACCAGGAAACCGACTACCTGTTGAAAGTGGTCAACGCGCATTTCAACCATCAACTGGGCCGCAGCGATATCCTGCACACCTATTCGGGCGTCCGCCCGCTGTGCAACGACGAATCCGACAACCCATCGGCAGTAACTCGCGACTACACCCTGGCGTTGTCCGCCGGGGAAGGCCAGGCACCGTTGCTCTCGGTGTTCGGCGGCAAGCTGACCACCTACCGCAAGCTGGCCGAGTCAGCCATGGCCGAGCTCAAGCCGCACTTCCCGCAAATGCGCGGCAGCTGGACAGCCAGCTCGCCACTGCCGGGCGGCGAACGGATGACCACCGTTCAAGCCTTGGTCGATGCCGTGCTGGCCCGTTGCGGATGGCTGCCGGTCGATATCGCCAAGCGCTGGGCTCTGACTTACGGCAGCCGCGTATGGCAGTTGCTCGAGGGTGTGCAAGGGCCGCAGGACCTGGGGCAGTCCATCGGTGGCGGGTTGTTCGCTCATGAAGTGGACTACCTCATGCGGGAAGAATGGGCCATGAGCGCGGACGACATCCTCTGGCGTCGCACCAAGCTCGGCCTGTTCACCAGCGTCACGGAGCAAGAAGCGCTGATTGAGTACCTTCGCCACAAGCAGGCAACCCAGGCCGCAACTCGCGCGGCCTGACATGCCAGGGTAGCCAGCCCGCAACGCGGATGGCCACCCTGCCTCACTCGGCAAAGCGCCTCCACGCCTCCTCGGCCAGTGCCCGCAGCAACTCACGCTCGGCCGCTTCCAGCTCATGCATCAGCTCGTCGGCTTTTTGCAGGTAGAGCTGCTCGCTGGCGCTTGCAGCTTGCGCCTCATACTCGGCCAGGCGCTGGTGGTAAGGCTCCGCAAGCTGCTCGAACCGTTCGGCGTACCGCCGCCTTGTGTAGTCCACCCAGAACGGCCTCTGTGCCAGGGCCTGCTGAATGGCCTGAGGCGTCTCGGTTTCCAGTACCTCCAGTCGAGCTTCGACCAGTTCGGCGTCCGTTATATTGGCATATGACGCGTAATGCATGTCCTCGACATGGATCGGCAGTTCAAGCGCCTGCGCCAGCTGGTTACGGAACAACAGCCTGACCTCGATTTCATCGACCCGGTCAATGGCACCTGCGCGCATGCGCTGCACATGCCGGGCTGCGATCGCGTCCACCAGATCCAGCCGGTAAAGCTGGCGCCCCAGCCGTACCAGGCTTTGTTCCATGATGGCCGGTGGTACACCGGTGACACCCTGCTGTACCAGCACACCGACTTCCAGCTGATTCAATATCAACAGCAAACGGTCTTCACAACTGCGCGGCCCCCCGACCTCGCGGAACAACTGCTCGCGCACCACTTCGCTCTGCTCACAGGCATCCAGGATGCGCCATATGCGCCGACGGTAGTGGCCCGGGTGTTCCGTAAAATCGTCCCCCTGGCTCAGATCAGCCAGAAACCGGAACAGGTCGCGCGACCCGACCTCCTGCTGCAACCGATCCCAGGTCGCCTCGCGCTGCCTGCGCAGCGCCGGGTCACGGGTTTGCGTCCACAGCTCGCGGACCTCCACACTGGCTTCACGATGCTTGTAGGAGGTACTTCCTCGGGTGCCCGGGATTGTGCCGACATGCGCACCGTCGAGCTGCTCATGGCTGGCCCGGCTCAACGGGTTGTCATGCAGCTCGATTCGCGCCAGTCGCAAGTTCAGCCCTTGCATTTCCCGCTGCAGTTCGCGAATCCGGTTTTCTCGTGCGTCAATCAACGCTCTCCAGGAGGCGCGTGCCAGCAACTCCTCCAAATCCACCAACTCGGTCGCACGCAGATGCAGTTGCCGCACATGACGCAAACCTGACAGGTCCGGCGCCTGGCGTAGCGGATTGAAACTCAGCTCGATCGTATCCAGCAACGTTAGCTGGGCAAAGCGATGATTGGCTTCGGCGTTGATCACGATCTGGTTACGTGCAAGGTTCAGGCGGCGCAGGTGTACCAGCCTTTCTATTCCCGGCGGCACCTGAGTGAGGCGGTTTTCGCTCAGGTCCAGTTCGACCAGGTTGGGGAAGCGGTGGAGAAAATCCGCTTCGATGCTCGCCAGGTTCATATTGCGCAGGACCAACCGTTGCACATGCGCAAATTCGAGCCCCGCAGGCAGCGACGGCAGCTCACCGACATGCTCGCCATCGATTACCAGCTCGTATTCGTCGTTGGCATCCACCAGCTTGCGCCGCCAGCTGCGACGCAAGGTTTCGGCGACCCGACGGCGCCTCACGGCATCGGCAGGTGTTCGCCATTGGCCTTGCCATTCGCTCAAGGCCTGCCGCAGCTCCGCAAGCTGGCGTTGCAGCAGCTGGTAGTGATCCCAGAGACTATGGCCTTGCGCCCGCACAGCGTTCAGATAAGCCTGCAGCTGCAACTCGCTGAGCGTCGGAAAGATCTGGTGAATCCCGCGCCTGATCGCTTGCTGGCTGCTCTCCCCACCGCCGCTGAGCCTGTAGCCCAGGCGTCCGTCGCCAAAGCGCCTGGGCAGATGGATGCCTTCACCCGATGGCGCCAAGCCAATCAGCCGGCCAGCCAGTTCGCGATCGGCACTGGCTGCTTCCATCAACCAGTCACGTAGTTGCCTGGCATCGAGGCTACTGGAGCCCAGTGCGACCTTCTGCTCTTCGTCCAGGCATTGCACCACCACCTTCAGCAACGACTGGCCAGCACCCTCCGTGTTCGCACCATCGCCCTTGTCGAGGCGGTAACCTGCCCCGCTCCTCACGATGACCCTGGCCTGGGCTTTCGACTCGGGATGACTGGCAAACTGCACGCGACCATTGCGGCTGCCCGAGCGCAGCTCCACAGGGTGCGAAGAGGGCCATGGCGCCTTCTTCGCAACCAGCCCCATCACCAACTGCTCGCTGTCTGCGTTGATCATGCCATGCAAGCGCATGCCGAGGCAGGCCTTGTCCAGACGGCTGTCCCGAGCATACCGGCGCGCCCGTTCAGCCATGCTCAGCGGCAGGCGCCCGGTGGTACGGAAGCTTTCCAGCTGAGCAGTGCTGGTGTGCCTGATGATTTCCGCAGCCCCATGAGGCGTCAGGCCCTTGAACGCCTGCATCAGAATCACCTGGTCTGAATCAAGGGGTTCGCTCAGGGCGGCGAACGCCTCTTCGAACAATGGGCCTTCAAGCCCGGCTGAACTGCGATGCAGGCCTATGCGCTCATGCATGTCCTGGATCCGTGCCGGGACCGGCGCCAGCTCTACGCACAGGCGCCGCAGCTCATCGGTGCCGTAGCCGGTGACAGCCACAAGCGTGCGCGCATCATCCTCCAGCACACTGCCGAGCGTTTGTGGGGCGAGAGCTTGCAATAGCGCTGCAGGACTTTGCTCCACGTGCGCATGCGTGCTGCCGTGCCTGAGCTTCACCTTGCCCCCTGCGGCCAGTCCAGGTTCCAGCGCATCGACAAACGGAATGCGCGGCAATACATGCATGGTCCCGGAAACCGCCCCGGCCAGTGCCAGGTTCTCGGCAACGCTGAACAGGTGAGCCAGCGCTGCTTGGCGATCCCCTAATCGCCAGGCCTCATAGCCTTCGTAGACCTCGTCCAGCAACTGTGCGGCGTTGATCACCAGCAGCACCTCGCCCAGCGTGGGTATGAAAAAAGCCGCCATCCCCAACAGGTCCAGCCCTGCGGACAGCATCTGCTGCAACCGCTGCTGCCTGCTCTGGCGATCTTCATCATCCGTGGGCACGGCAATGAAACGCGCATCGTCGAAGATCCTGGCCATCTGCTGCGCCTGGACGTGGGCGAACACATCACCCGTGACGGGCAGGTTTCGGCCGTCGAGCTGCAGCGGCGAACCAGGGGCGGATGCTGCAAGCAGACTGGTCAACGCCTGGGTGAATCCGTTGCAGTCGCGTGCCTTGATGAACCGCTCGAAAAACCGGCGGAACGAGGGCGCACGCAAGCGCATGCCCATGTCCTGGTAGGCATCCTGCCAACTATCGTAGTGACGGATGGCTTTTTCAGGGTCATCAGGCACCCACAGGATGATTTCGTCGATCACATCGCTGCCGGCCACTCGCCATTCGAAGGCGATTACACCGATGATGCACTTGCCAAGCAAATAGAGCTGACGCGCAATCAGAGTGCCGTTGGCACCATCCTTTCCACTCTGCGAGGTGAAACATGACAGCAATCGCCGCAGGTCCGCTTCGTCCATATGCCCCTTGATCCTGGCCTCGTACAGCGAAGCTTCCAGGCGGGTGCGCTGGCAGTCCTGGAAAAGCTGCTCGATTTCCTTGCGCGCCTGATCCCTGGGTTGACCACGGCCCGACTTGGGCTGCAGCACATTCTTCAGCAGTGCCTGATAGCCCGCACCAACATCCAGGCTGCGGCACAACGCGGCAAAATGCTCGAACGAAAGGGGCAAGGCTACGCCTTGGGCGCCGACCAGCTTTGCCTTGCGCAACAGCCAAGGCCGGGTTTCCTGGTCCTGGAAGTTGTGCAAAGCCGCCGCCAGCAAACTGTGCTGTGACTTGTAGGTTACCGTGGGTTGATACAGTTTCTCGGCGGCCGAAGGCAGTTTGAACTGCTCTTCGATCAAGACGAACGCCTGCCGAGGATCGACCTGCTCCAGCCCCGCGTCGCGCAAGGCCGTTTCCAGCCGCGCCAGGGCAAACGTCTCGATCGAAGGAACAGGCTGCATTACCTGGCGCAAACGCTCGGCGCAGGCCTGCTGGGCTGACAAGGCCTGGCGAAAGGCCCGCGCATGCGCAACCTCGGCATTGACGAGCCATGAAGGTAGTTGTCGCGCTATCAAGTGATCGACAGAGGTTTGGGCGAAGGAATGAATGGCAGCCACAGAGGAATCTCCAGTCTGGAAAGCCCGGATGTGAGCACGTGCGTTGATCCACCCCGCGGTAAATATGTCGAGCTTGATACAGCTCGCCGATCAGCCATTCGGGTTTCCGAACGCCATCCCGGCATTCGTTCGGAAACCCGTCACGACACAGCGAGCCTGCAGCATGAAAAATCGCTTGTATCCCTCGGAATATGCGACGTTATGATCGATATCAGGGCTTGGCACGACTCATGCTCTACACTTGGTAGCCGAATGCACTCGCTTCTTGCGGTATTCGTTGAACGAAAGAGTCCGCCAACGGCTCCATAAAAAAAACAAACACGTCGAGGAAAATTTGATGCGTATCGTTCGTCAATTGCTGGGCGCCGCCATCGCGGCCGCTGTGATCGCTTCGCCGGCCATGGCCGAAGAACTGACCGGCACCCTGAAGAAGATCAAGGATTCGGGCACCATCACCCTGGGCCACCGCG
>Ga0247821_10001138_pt1 | contig 14761 bp, 12 predicted proteins | sample 13C_Glycerol_Day_FD_192481 | JGI IMG/M metagenome (GOLD analysis project Ga0247821, IMG submission 192481) | Soil microbial communities from agricultural site in Penn Yan, New York, United States - 13C_Glycerol_Day14 | ecosystem: Environmental > Terrestrial > Soil > Agricultural land | place... | reverse complement strand
ACTCGGCGGCGCCGCGACGCCGTCGCATCAGGCGCGTCATCTCCAGGCGCTCCGCAGCGATCGTGACCACGAGGAAGGTGAACCACCACGGCACCACAGCCGCGGGCGACGCGCCGGCCGCGAACAGCGCGTCGCCCGCGAGCCACGCTACCGCGCTGGCCAGCAGCAGCGCCGTGTGCGGCGCCGCTTGCCGCCGGAACAAGGCGACATTCACCACGACGAAGACGATGCCGGCCGTGAGCAGCAACACCGCACCAGCGAAGCGAGCACCGGCCAGCAGCGCCACGCCCGCCGCGGCGGACAACACCGGCGCGACCCACGCGAACGGCCGCCGCAGCGCGACGGCGCGCTCCACCGCGATCACCGTGCCCATGAAGCAGCCCACCATCAGCGCCGCGTGGTCCACCACCGCCGCGGTCCACCATGCCCCCGGCAACGCGACACCGGCGCGCAGCAAGCCGCCGGAAATGGCGGAGAGCGCCGCGGCGACGACCGCCGCCGCGAGCAACCAGCCGGCACCCCGCAGCGGCAGCCGGGCCGAACGCGCGTCCATGACGGACCTCACCAGCCCATGAAGCGCCGCGCGTTCGGGCTGAGGCGCTCCGGCGTCCACGCCGGTTCCCACACCAGCCGCGGCTCGACGGCCATGGCTTCGGGCAGCGCCTGCTCCAGCTCGAAGACGATGTCGCCGAGGATGACGTCGGCAACGGGGCAGGCCGCCGACGTCATCGTGACGTCCACCTCGACCTCCTCCGGTCGCACGCGCACGCCGTACACCAGCCCGACGTCCACGATGTTCAGCGCCACTTCCGGATCGACCACCCGGCGCAGCGCCTTGAGCACGACGGGGGCGAGCTCCCCCGGCCCCTCGTAGGGGAACGGCAGGAGCTCGCCCATCGTCCGCTCCTCCTCAGCGAGCGGCATTCACCGCACCGGCCGTGGCCGGCACCTGGCGTCCACCGCGGCCGAGCAGCCGCAGCACGTACAAGGCCAGGAACGCGGCGCCCACGGCGAACAGGATGTCACCCGGCACGCGCAGCCACACCAGCGCTTCCATCACGCCGGAGTGCACGATCTCGGGCGAGCGGGCGTACCAGAGGCCGCGCGTGATGCTGGCCCAGGCCTGGTAGATGCCGGCGGGCAGCAGCGAGAGGAAGACCATCATCGCCAGCCCCGCGTTCAGGCCCCAGTACGCGGGCCTCAGCAGCGCGTCGGCGTGCAGGTGGCGGGCGTACAGGCCGCGCAGGCAGAACAGCATCAGGCCGATGCCCAGCATGCCGTACACACCGAACAGCGCGGCGTGGCCGTGCGCGGGCGTCATGTTCAGGCCCTGCACGTAGTACAGCGAAGCCGGCGGGTTGATGGCGAAGCCGAGCAGGCCGGCGCCGACGGTGTTCCAGAAACCCACCGCGACGAAGCACAGCACCGGCCACTTGTACGCGGCGAGCCACGGCGTGCCCTGGGTGCGGCGCCACGTCTGCAGCGCTTCCAGGCCGATCAGCGTCAGCGGCACCACTTCCAGCGCGGAGAACACGGCGCCCACGGCGATGACGGACGTCGGCGTGCCGGTCCAGTACAGGTGGTGCAGCGTGCCCAGGATGCCGCCGAACAGGAACACGATGGTCTCGGCCACGATGGCGCGGTTGGCGCTGCTGGCGCGCACCAGGCCCAGCCTGGTGAAGATCAGCGCGATGACCGCGGTGGCGAACACCTCGAAGAAGCCTTCCACCCACAGGTGCACCAGCCACCACCGCCAGTACTCGACCATCGAGTAGTGCGTGTGCTGGCCCCAGGTCAGCGAGGTCGCGTAGAAGCCGCCGATGCAGGTGGCCGAGAGGAACACCATGGCGATCAGGCCGCGGCTTTCCGAAGGCGTCTTCAGCGCCGGCCAGAGCGCCCGGCCCAGCAGCACGGCCCACAGCAAGAGGCCGACGAACAGCAGCAGCTGCCACACGCGGCCCATGCTGGTGAATTCCAGGCCCTGGTTGCCGACCCAGAAGCTGAAGTCGGTGCCGCTGCGCTGCAGCGTGCCCAGCCAGCCGGTGACGGTCGAACCCACCACGATGGCGATCAGCGCCCAGAACAGGAAGTCCACGCCCAGCTTCTGGAACTTCGGCTCGCGCCCGCCCAGCAGCGGCGCGATGTACAGGCCGGTGGCCAGCCACGCGGTGGCGATCCAGAAGATTCCGACCTGCGTGTGGATGGTGCGGCTCGTCACGTACGGCAGAAGCTCGCCGATCGGCAGTCCGAAGAAGGAGTTGCCTTCCACCGCGTAGTGCGCGGTGACCACGCCCATCGCGATCTGCAGCAGCAGCAGGCCGGCCACCGCGAAGAAGTACTTGCGCGTGGCCTTCATCGACGGCGTGGCCCCGGCGCCCAGCAGAGGATCGGCCGCGGGTGGCTGCGGCTCGGGCTCATGGCGGGCCGCGCCGTGCAGCCACAGCATGGCGGCGATGGCCGCCAGCAGCAGGATGACGCTCACCATCGACCACATCGCGGCCGAGCCGGTCAGCGTGTTGCCCACCAGCGGCTCGTGCGGCCAGTTGCTGGTGTACGAGAGGCCGGTCTCGCCGGGCCGGTCGGTCGCGGCGGACCAGGCCGTCCAGAAGAAGAACGCCGTCAGCGCCACGCGGTCCTGCGCCGCCGGCACCGTGTTGTCGCGCATCGCGTACTGCTCGCGCAGGCCGGACAGCGAGGCGGCGTTGCCGAACAGCGCGTCGTAGTGCGCGGCCACCTCGTGGATGGCCCTGGCGCGCCCGTCGGACACGGTCACGCGGCCGGTGGCGGCATCGTGCGTGTTGCGCCGCATCTCTTCCTGCAGCGCGGCCTGCACGGCGCCGCGCTGCGTCGCCGTCGGTTCGGCAGCGCCGGCCAGTTCGCGCGTGCGCAGCTTCCGCAGGGCCTCGGCTTCGCGGTGCAGCCAGTCGGCCGACCAGTCCGGCGCGACGTACGCGCCGTGGCCCCAGACGCTGCCCTGCTGCTGGCCGCCCGAAGCCAGCCAGACCTGCTGGCCGCGCTGGACCTGCTCGCCGGTGAAGAGGACTTCGCCGCTGGTGCTGACCACCGACGACGGGATCGGCGGGGCCGTCTGGTAGATCTGCCAGCCCAGCCAGCCCAGGGCGCCGAAGGACAGGACGAAGACCAGTCCCAGCCAGCGCCACAGGATGTTCGTGTTTCTCATCTCATGCTCCTTGCGATCATTCGCCGCCGCAGCAGCCGCAGCAGCTGCCCTGCCGGCCCTCGGGCTTGTCGAGCCGCGTGATGGCCACGCGCCACGTTTGCGGCCCCTGCTCCAGCCATGTCCAGTCGAACTGCCCGGGCAGCTGCGCGTCGAACTGCTGGTACAGCGGCCGCGGGTCGTGATCGTTCACGAGCTCCATCGCCTGTCCCGGCGCCAGCGCGCCGAAGGTGGAGAAGATCAGCGGGTGTCGATCGCGCGGCGCGATGGTGCGAACGTCGATCCGGGAGTTGCTTGTCATGGGAGAGCCTCCTGTCCGAAAGGTGCTTCGGGGATGCATCTCATGCTAGGCAGCGGGTTCAATCGCACTTTGATTCGCGTCAAGCCGGTCGCAGCATCCGGAGCGCTTGATGCAGGTCAACGCGCGCGCCGGTGCGGCCACTAGTCTGGTTTTCTTTCGACCCAGCACGCGGGAGGACACCATGGCCAATCCGATCGTGGCGTGGCACCAGGAACACGTTCACTTCAACCAGCTGCTGGCGCAGTTGCAGCGCCAGCTCGACCGCTTCCATGGCGGCGAGGATCCCGATTACCAGCTCATGCTGGACGTCATCGGCTACCTGCGCGACTTCGGCGACCAGTACCACCACCCGCGCGAAGACGAGGCTTTCAGGCGCCTGCTCGTCCATTGCCCGGACCGCGAGCTGCCGATCGCGAGGCTGCTCCAGGAGCACCGCGTCATCGCGCACGCGGGCGAGAAGCTGAGGGAGCTGCTGGAGCAGGCGGCGAACGACGCGATCGTGGAGCGCGGGGAGATCGAGGTGGCCGCCGCGACCTACCTCGTGTACTACGGCAACCACATCGCCCGCGAGGAAGAGGACGTCCTGCCCCGGGCCGCCCGCCACCTGACGGCGGACGACTGGCAGGCCGTGAAGGCCGCGGCGCCCGCGGCCCCGCCTCCTCAGTGGCCCATGTCGCCCATCGGCTTGTCGGACGCGCGGTAGAGCGAGCCGTCGGCCTTGCCGGTGACTTCGATCGCGCCGACGAGGCCCTTGGCCGCGCGCGACAGCGCGTGGTCGACGAGCAGGTACTTGCCCGGGTAGTTCACCTTGAAGTCCACGATGGTGGTCCCGCCGGCCGGCACGAGCGTGGTCTGCACGTTCTGCTTGACCGTGTTCGTGGAGCCTTCGCTGTACACCTTGTCGAAGATCTCGCCGATCACGTGGAAGGACGAGACCTTGTTGGGTCCGCCCACGCCGAAGTACACGCGAACCGTCTCGCCGACCGCCGCCGTCATCTTGTGCTCCTTGGTCAACGCGCCCACCGAGCCGTTGAACGTGTAGTAGGTGGGCAGCTCGTCGGCGGCCTTCTCGGCGCTGTACTCGTGGTGTCCCCGGGTGCCGAACGGATGCGAGGTGTAGAGGTCGCCCTGCATCACGTAGAACTCCTTGTCGGCCTGGGGCAAGCCGCCCCTGGGTTCGACCAGGATCAGGCCGTACATGCCGGCCGAGATGTGGTGGGCCACCGAAGGCGTGGCGCAGTGGTAGACGTACAGGCCGGGGTTCATCGCCTTGAACGTGATGGTCTTGGTCTGCCCGGGCGCGACCTGCGTGTGCTCGCCGCCGCCCAGCCCGCCCGTCACTGCGTGCAGGTCGATGGAGTGCACGGCCTTGCTGTCCGGGTTGTTGGTCAACGCCACTTCGACGGTGTCGCCCTCCTTCACGCGCAGCATCGGGCCGGGCACCTTCTTCGCGAAGGTCCAGTAGGTGAAGGTCGTGCCGTCGTCGAGCCGGCCGTCCAGCTCCACCGTCTCGATCGCGTACTTCACGAGCTGCGGCGCGCGGTTGCCCAGGGGCCTGGGCACGGCATTCGGATCCATCGCGATGCTGACCGCGCTGGGCGACGCGGGCGCGATCGCGCCCGCCGTCGAAGCGACGGGCTTCGCCGCGGGCCTGGCGGCGGCGGCCGCGTCGGCCGGGCCGGTCACTTCCAGAACGCCTTCCATCCCGATCTGCCGGTGCCCGGGGATCGAGCAGAAATAGGTGAGCTTGCCCGCCTGTGTCAGCCGCACGGACACCTTCACCGGGCCCGAGCGGCCGTCGAACTTCTTCGACTGAACCTTCAGTTCGGGAAAGACGATGTCGTGCTCGGCGCCTTCGCCGCTGGCGATCGTGATCTCGAGCGTGTCGCCGACCCGGCCGCGCAGCACCGGGTTCACGTTGCCCGTCTCGTCCAGGTAGACCATCCGGCCGCCGGCCATGCCGGTCTTCAGCGTGATCCGATGCACCTGCCCGGCCTGCGCCTTGGCGGCGGCGGCGGTGGCTGCGGCCACCGGCCCGACGAAGGGAGCCGAGGCGAACAGCAGCGCGACGGCTACGGGGAGAGGTGCGAGCCTGGAGGTTTTCATGGTTTGCCTTCTTTTCCTGGATCGCGGGTGAGGCCCCCGCGGGACCGACGGCCTCTTGAGCCGTCGAATCCACTGTAGGAGGCGGCACGGAACTTTCCTTGATCTCGCGCAAACCGCTTCGCCGTGGCGGCGATACCGTGGGCTCCATGGTCCGAGCAACGAACTGCGATCCCGGCTGCGTGCCCTGCCTGCTGGCACGCCTCGCGCGATCGCCCGGCGGCAAGCTCGAACTGGTCAGCCGCGAGGTGACGGCCGGGCAATGGCTGTTCCGCGAGGGCGAGCCGCTGCAGTTCCTCTACGCCGTGCAGCAGGGCGCTTTCCGCGTGTCGGCCAGCGCCCGCGAGGGGGTCGAGCAGGTCACGGCGTTCCGTCGCTCCGGTGAACTGCTGGGGCTGGACGCGCTGGCCGAGGACCGCCATGCCACGAGCGCGATGGCGCTGGAGGACTCCTCGGTCGTCTCGGTGCCCTATGCGGGCCTGCGAGAAGTTTTCGAAACCCAGCCGGGCGTCGCCGAAGCGTTCTGGAAGCTGCTCAGCCGCGAACTGGTGCGCGACAAGAAACGCCTGCTGCTGCTCGGCTCGCTCAACGCGGAAGAACGCGTCGCCGCCTTCCTGCTCAACCTGGCGGCTCAGGTTGCGCCCGGCGGCGGCGAGGCGGACCTGCCGCTCCCCATGACCCGCGCGGACATCGGCAGCTACCTCGGGCTGACGCTGGAAAGCGTGAGTCGCATCCTGCATCGCTTCCAGGACCGGGGCTTGCTGGAGTTGAAGCATCGCCGCCTGCGCATCGCGGCGCCGGCGGGCCTCAAGGCGTTCTTCGTCAAGCACGGCGGCTGACCTCCGGGTTTCCTCGCCCTGACGGCCGGTCATGCCGCCGTCACAATCCGGCCCGACGATGTAAACGTTTTCAGAAAGGACCGCCCATGCAGACTCCCCGTCGCCACCTTCTGTCGCGTTTCGCGCTTCTCGCCTGCGCGCTGGCCGCGCCGCTCGCGCCCGCGGCGGCCTTCGCGCAGGACGCTTTCCCTTCGAGGCCCCTGCGCATCGTCGTGCCCTTCGCGGCCGGCGGCGGCGTGGACATCCTCACTCGCGTGATCGGGCAGCACCTGTCCGAGTCGCTGAAGCAGCCGGTGACGATCGACAACCGCACCGGCGCCGGCGGCAACGTGGGCGTGGACGCGGTGGCCAAGTCGCCGGCCGACGGCTACACGCTGGTGATGGCCACCACCGGCACGCACACGATCAACCCCGGCCTGTACAAGTCGCTGCCGTTCGACGCCGAGAAGGACTTCGCGCCCATCACCACCGTGGCCTCGGTGCCCAACCTGCTGGTGGTCAACGCGAACGTGCCGGCGAACAACGTCAAGGAACTGGTGGCGCTGGCGAAGTCGCAGCCGGGCAAGCTCAGCTACGCGTCGTTCGGCAACGGCACGGGCAACCACCTGTCGGGCGTGATGTTCGCGTCGATGGCGGCGCTGGAGGCCGTGCACGTGCCCTACAAGTCCGCGCCGCAGGCGGTGACCGACCTGATCGCCGGACAGACGCAGTTCGCCTTCGTCAACACGCCGCTGGCGCTGCCGCACGTGCGCGCCGGCAAGCTGCGCGCGCTGGCCGTCACGGGCGCCAAACGCTCGGCCGCGACGCCGGAGTTCCCGACGATGAACGAGGCCGGCGTGCCGGGCTTCATCCTGGAATCCTGGTACGGCCTGATGGCTCCGGCCGGCACGCCCGCTCCCGTCGTGGCGCGCCTGCACAAGGAAGTGCTCGCCGTGCTGGCCAAGCCGGAAGTGCGCAAGTTCTTCGCGGAACAAGGCGCCGACGTCGTGACCTCGACGCCCGCCGAATTCGCCGCGCAGATCCGCACCGAGAAGGCCCGCTGGGCCGACGTGATCAAGGCCTCGGGCGCCCGCATCGACTGACAAACGCGACCATGCAGGCCCAGCCGAACATCCTGTTCATCCAGGCCGACCAGATGGCCGCGGCGCCGCTGGGGCCCTACGGCGGCCGGCGCGTGCTGGCGCCTCACCTCGACGCGCTGGCCGAATCCGGCACGGTGTTCGACGCCGCGTACTGCAACTCGCCCATCTGCGCGCCCTCGCGCTTCTCGATGATGACGGGGCGGCTGCCGACCTCGATCGGCGCGTTCGACAACGCGAGCGAACTGCCCGCCGCCACGCCTACGCTCGCGCACTTCCTGGCGCGCGCCGGGTATCGCACGATCCTCGCCGGGAAGATGCATTTCATCGGTCCCGACCAGTTGCACGGTTTCGCCGAGCGACTCACGACCGACATCTATCCCGCCGACTTCGCCTGGACGCCCAACTGGGCGGCCGGCCCGCGCGACAAGCCTTCGGGCATCAGCATGCTGAACGTGCTGCAGGCCGGGCCGTGCGTGCGCAGCCTGCAGATGGACTACGACGACGAGGTGGAGCACCTGGCGGTGCAGCGGCTGTACGACCTGGCGCGCGAGCCGGGCCGCAAGCCCTTCTTCCTGGCCGCCTCGTTCAGCCATCCCCATCCGCCCTACACCGCCGGCCGGCCCTGGTGGGACCGCTACGACCACGCCGGCATCGACATGCCCGCGGTCGCGCCCATCCCGGTGGAGCAGCGCGACATCCACAGCCAGTGGCTGCATGCCTCGCACAGCGCCGACCTGCAGCCGGTCGATGACGAACAGGTGCGCAACGCGCGCCACGCCTACTACGCCAACATCTCGTACATCGACGACAAGGTCGGCCGGCTGCTGCGCACGCTGGAGGAATGCGGCATGGAAGACGACACCATCGTCGTCTTCACCTCCGATCACGGCGAGATGCTCGGCGAGAGGGGCATGTGGTACAAGCAGACGTTCTTCGAGCCCTCCGCTCGCGTGCCGCTGATCGTGCGCCACCCCGGCGCTCGCGACACCCGGCGCGTCGCGGACCCGGTGTCGCTGGTGGACCTGCTGCCGACGCTGATGGACTGGGCGGGCGGCGCGGGCGACTGGCCCGAACCGCTGGACGGTGCCTCCTGGCAGCCGCTGCTGCAAGGCCGGCGCTCCGATCGCAGCGTCATCTCCGAATACACCGACATGGGCGTGATCGCTCCCGCGCGGATGATCCGCTCGGGCCCGCACAAGTACATCCACACGCACGGCCACCCGCCGCAGCTGCACGACCTGCAGGCCGATCCGCTGGAGCTCACCAACCTCGCGGGCCGGCCCGAAGTGGCACAGCTGCAGGAGAGGCTCTCGCGTGAGTTGCTGCAGGACTGGGACGGCGACGCGGTTCTGGCCGAGGTGCTCGGCAGCCAGCGTCGGCGCCTTTACCTGAAGGAAGCCGCGCGAGTCACCGAACCGCGCGTGAGCTGGGACTACCAGGCGCATCGCGACGACAGCCGCCGGTTCGTGCGCGCGCACGGCGCCGCCGGCGCCAAGGCGCTCGCGCGCTTTCCCTACGTCGAGCCGCCGAAGCCATGAGCATCGAGGCGGTCGCGCTCGAGGCCGGCGTGTCCGTGGCCACCGTCTCGCGCGTGTTCAACGCGCCGGACCTGGTGAGCCCGCCCACGCGGGAGAAGGTGCAGCGCGTCGCGCGCCGGCTCGGCTACGCCGCCAACGCGAGCGCGCGGACTTTGCGCACGCAGCGCAGCAAGGTCATCGGCGTCGTGCTGCCGACGCTGCTCAACCCGGTGTTCGCCGAATGCCTGGAAGGCATCGCGGCCACGGCCACCGAACTCGGCTACTCCATCATTCCGGCCACCACGAGCTATCGGACCGACGACGAGGCCGCCGCGGTCGCCTCGCTCGTCAGCCGCAGCGTGGACGGCGTGGTGCTGGTGGTGGCCGATCCCGGCGCCTCGCCCGCCCTCAAGCGGCTGCGCTCGGCCAAGGTGCCGTACGTGCTGGCGTACAACCGGCATCCGCGCCATCCCTGCGTCTCAGTGGACCACGAAGCGGCCGTGGCCGACGTCGTGCACAGGCTCGCGGCGCGCGGCCATCGCCGCATCGCGATGGTGAGCGGCCAGCTGTCCGCGTCCGACCGCGCGCGGCAACGCCACGACGGCTTCGTGCGCGGGCTCGCCGAATGCGGCCTGCCGACCGGCACGCTGATCGAAGTGCCCTTCATGGACCACGCCGTGCAGCACCTCACCGACTTCCTGCAGGCGCCCGACCGGCCGACCGCCCTGTTCTGCTCCAACGACCTACTCGCCATCCGCACCATCCGCGCGGCTTCGCAGATCGGCCTGCAGGTGCCGCGCGACCTCAGCGTGGTGGGCTTCGACGGCATCGAACTCGGCGGCGACCTCACGCCATCGCTGGGCACGGTGGTGCAGCCCAGCCGCGAGATCGGGCAGGAATGCGTGCGCCTGCTCGCGGGCGCGATGCGGACGGGCAAACCGCTCACCGCCTCCGCCAGCCACACGGCCGGCCACACGTTCCGCGACGGCGAATCCATCGCTGCGCCGCTCCTCGCGAAGACCTCTCGCTGAAAACCATGCTCGTCCAACTCACCGACCTCCACATCCGCGAGCCGGGCCGCCTGGCCTACGGCCGCATCGATACCGCGCCCTACCTGCGCACCGCCGTGCAGTCCGTGCTGCGCCTGCGCCAGCGGCCGCAGGCCGTGGTGATCACCGGTGACCTGACCGACTTCGGCCGCGCCGCCGAGTACGCGCACCTGGCCCGGTTGCTGGCGCCGCTGGACATGCCGGTCTACCTGCTGCCCGGCAACCACGACGACCGCGACCAGATGCGGCGCAGCTTTCCCGCCCACCACTGGCTGGGCCGCGAAGGAGGCTTCATCCAGTACTCGGTGCAGGTGGGCGGTCTGAGGCTGATCACGCTCGACACCTGCGAACCCGGCAAGTCGCACGGCACGCTGGACGAGTCGAGGCTGCAATGGCTCGAGCGCGAGCTGGAGTCGTGCAAGCACCAGCCGGTGGTGATCGCGATGCACCATCCGCCGTTCCAGACGCTCATCGGGCACATGGACGACATCGGGCTGCTGCAGGGCGCCACCGAACTGGAGGCGATCGTCGCGCGGCATCCGAACGTGGAACGCGTGATCTGCGGGCATCTCCACCGCGCGATCGACGTGCGCTTCGGCGGCACCATCGCGTGCACGACGCCCGCGCCCGCGCATCAGGTCGCGCTGGACCTCGACCCGCGCGCCGAGTCGCGCTGGATGCTGGAGCCGCCGGGCTTCCGGGTGCTGGCGCAGGACGGCCACGGTCGCGTCGTGTCGCACATCGCCGCATCGGGCGAATTCGACGGGCCCCATCCGTTCCACGAAGGCGGACAGCTGATCGACTGATCGCGGCTCAGCCGTATGCCCGCAGTTGACACTGGGTGGCGCCTGCAAGAGGCTTGTGCGCTGACAAGATGCACAGGAGACAAGCATGCAGGACAAGATGTCAACGGCCGAGCTTCGCGGAGCCGCGCTCGAGTACCACAGCACCCCGAGCAAGGGGAAGATTTCGGTCACGCCGACCAAGCCGCTCTCCAACCAGCTCGACCTCTCGCTGGCCTACTCACCAGGCGTGGCCTATCCCTGCCTGGAGATCCAGCGGGACCCCGCGATGGCCGCCGAGTACACGGCGCGCGCCAACCTGGTCGGCGTGGTCACCAACGGAACGGCCGTGCTCGGCCTCGGCGACATCGGTCCGCTCGCCGGCAAGCCCGTGATGGAAGGCAAGGGGTGCCTGTTCAAGAAGTTCGCCGGCCTCGACGTGTTCGACATCGAGCTCGCGGAGCGTGATCCCGACAAGCTGGTCGACATCATCGCGGCGCTGGAGCCGACGCTGGGCGGCATCAACCTCGAGGACATCAAGGCGCCCGAGTGCTTCTACATCGAGAGGAAGCTGCGCGAGCGGGTCAGCATCCCGGTGTTCCACGACGACCAGCACGGCACCGCGATCATCGCCAGCGCGGCGCTGCTCAACGGCCTCGAACTGGTCGGCAAGAAGATCGGTGAGATCAAGCTGGTGTCGTCCGGCGCCGGGGCCGCGGCCATCGCGTGCCTGGACCTCATGGTCCACCTGGGCGTCTCGCGCAAGAACATCCACGTGGTCGACTCCAAGGGCGTGGTGAGCCAGGGCCGCGCCGGCGGGCTGGACGAATCCAAGGCCCGCTACGCGCAGGACACGAGCGCCAGGACGCTGGCGGACGTGTGCAAGGACGCCGACGTCTTCCTCGGGTGTTCCACCGCCGGCGTGCTCACGCCGGACATGGTGGCTTCGATGGCGTCGCAGCCGATCATCCTGGCGCTGGCCAATCCCGAGCCGGAGATCCGTCCCGAACTGGCGCGGCAAGCCAGGCCCGACTGCATCGTCGCCACAGGTCGCTCGGACTATCCCAACCAGGTCAACAACGTCCTGTGCTTCCCGTACATCTTCCGCGGCGCGCTCGACTGCGGCGCGACGGGCATCACCGAGGAGATGAAACTGGCCTGCGTGCGCGAGATCGCCGATCTCGCCAAGGCCGACATCAGCGAGGAGGTGTCCAACGCCTACGCCGGCCGTGAGCTGTCGTTCGGGCGGGACTACATCATCCCGACGCCGTTCGACTCGCGCCTGATCCTGCGCATCGCGCCCGCGGTCGCCAAGGCGGCCGAGGCCTCGGGCGTGGCCACGCGCCCCATCGCCGACTACGAGGCCTACAAGCAGAGCCTCACCCGCTTCGTCTACCAGACCGGGATGATCATGCGGCCGGTGTTCGTCGCCGCCCGGTCCGCTTCCCACCGCAGGGTGGTGCTGGCGGAAGGCGAGGACGAACGCGTGCTGCGGGCCGCGCAGCTGGCGATCGAGGAGCGGATCGCCACGCCGGTCCTGATCGGACGCCCGGCCGTGATCGAGTCGCGCATCGCCAAGGCGGGACTGCGCATGCGAGCGGGAGAAGACGTGGAGATCGTGAACCCCGAGAGCGACTCGCGCTTTCGGCAGTACTGGGAGACCTACCACCGGCTGATGGGCCGCAACGGCATCACGCCCGAAGCCGCGAAGGCCGCTGTGCGGCGGTCGAACACGCTGATCGGCAGCCTGGCCGTCCACCTGGGCGACGCGGACGCGATGCTCTGCGGCCTGGTGGGCCGGTTCGACCATCACCTCGAGCACGTGCGCGACGTCATCGGCCTGGCGCCGGGAGCGCGCGGCTTCGCGACGCTCAACGGCCTGATGCTGCCGAACCGCACGCTGTTCATCGCCGACACCTATGTCAACGAAGACCCCGATGCCGAGCTGCTGGCGCACACCGCGCTGGTGGCCGCGACGGAAGTGCAGCGCTTCGGGCTGCCGCCGAAACTCGCCTTCCTCTCGCACAGCAGCTACGGCAGCTCGACCCGGCGCTCGGCGCTGAAGATGCGGCAGGCGCGCGACATCTTCCGCCAGCTCGCGCCGAACATCGAATGCGACGGCGAGGTGCAAGGCGACCTCGCCCTCTCCGAGCCGCTTCGCAAATCGAGCCTGATGGACGGCACGCTGACCGGCGAGGCCAACCTGCTCATCTGCCCCAACCTGGACTCGGCCAACATCCTCTTCAACGTGCTCAAGATGTGCGGCGGCCAGGGCATCACGATCGGCCCGATGCTGCTGGGCGCGCGGTCGCCGGTCCACGTGCTCACGCCGACGGCCACGGTGCGGCGCATCCTGAACATGGTGGCGCTGGTGGCGGCGAGCGGAGCTCGCGCAGGCTAGCGAAGTCCGGCGTCAGGTCCGGATCACGGTGATGTGCTCGGTGCCGCTCTCCGGCAACCACACCTCGCCCTTGCGGCCCAGGATCTGGCGCACGTTGGCGCTGTCGCGCGGCATCGCGTGGCGCTCGAACTTCTCGCCGCGCGGGTCGAACGACCAGACCGCGTTGCCGCCGAAGTCGCTGCACCAGACGATGTCGCGCTCGTCGACGTACACGGCGTAGACCATGGGCCTGTCGCCCGGGACGCGCCACGCGCGCCAGCTGTTCGCTCCCGGGTCGTGCATGGAGAGCTGGCCGCTGTTCCATTCCGCGACCCAGATGCGGCCGCGGCTGTCGCTCCACACGCGGCGCGCGCCCTGCCCGCGCGTCGGCGGCTCCACGACCCGCGAGTCGCCGGTGCGCCGGTCGATCTGCGCGATGAACGAGCCCGCGAGCGAACACCACCACACGTCCCCCGCGGGCGTCGTGCAGATGCCGTAGGGCCCCCGCCCGCGCGGCGACTCCTTCACGCCGACCTGGCCGGTGCCCACCACGACGCGCCCCACGTAGCCGGCCTGTCCGGTGAACCAGAGGTCGCCCGATCCGTCGAAGGCACAGGTGTTCAGGTTGGCGTAGGGCATGCCCGCGGGCAGCGGGAACACGGTGACGGCCCGCTGCGGCCAGGTGACGCGCACGATCGCGTTCTGTCCGCCGTCGGTGAGCCAGGCCGCGCGGTCCGGTCCCTGGATCACGCCATGCGGCGAGGAGCCGGAGCCGAGCGCGACCAGCTCGGTGCGGCCGCTGCCGGGCTCGAACCAGCCGAGGTGGCCGCTGGCCTGCGCGCTGAACCACACGCCGCCGTCGGGCGCCGGCGCGACGTCGTGGATGCCGGTGCGGCGCGAGGTCGCGAGCTTCCACGACTGCATCGCGTCGGCGGCGTGCGCGCGCGGCAGGACGGGAAGGAAGGTGGAAGCGAGCGCGGCGAGGAAAGGCCGCCGGTTGAGCATGAGCGAGGACATCGGGGGCTCCTGCAGTGCTCGCGCCATTCTGCGTGGCGCGCCCGCCCGCTTCAACCGCGGGGCAAATGGCCCAGCCCGGTGGGTGAGATGCCCCAGTCCTGCCCAGCTGACCCTGCTCGAGCGGCAGCCCATCGGCGCGGAACCAGCCTGGTGCATCGGGCAGTGGCGGCATGGGCGATCCCGGCACGCGGCATGCGAGGCGGCCCGCTCCAGGAGGTTTCACACCATGTCCATCATCAGGCTCGCAACTTCCGCCTTCCTCGCGCTCGCGCTGTCCTCAGGCGCGGCGCTGGGCCAGACCCTCCGTTCGCAGACCACCTGGGGCGGCCAGAACGCCGACATCGCCCACGGTGTCGCGGTCGCCGCCGACGGCAGCTCGTACGTCGTCGGCATCTCGGACAGCTTCACCTTCGACGAGTTCGGACAGTTCCGCGCGGCCATCTCGCTCGTGAAGTTCGCGCCCGACGGTTCGCTCGCCTGGCAGAGGCTCTGGACCGGGACCACGTTCCATGG